>Ga0307514_10005901_pt1 | contig 10798 bp, 4 predicted proteins | sample 16_EM_MG_FD_203088 | JGI IMG/M metagenome (GOLD analysis project Ga0307514, IMG submission 203088) | Populus trichocarpa ectomycorrhiza microbial communities from riparian zone in the Pacific Northwest, United States - 16_EM | ecosystem: Host-associated > Plants > Roots > Unclassified | place... | reverse complement strand
TGTCGACGGCAAGCCAGAATGTACTCCAGTGCCAACCTGCGGTGTTGATGGAAAGCCAGAGTGTACTACTGAAGTGCCAACCACCACGAATTCTCCGACCACGACCACCCCCGGTCCAGACTGTGGTGTCGACGGCAAGCCAGAATGTACTCCAGTGCCAACCTGCGGTGTTGATGGAAAGCCAGAATGTACTACTGAAGTGCCAACCACCACGTATTCTCCGACCACGACCACCCCCGGTCCAGACTGTGGTGTCGACGGCAAGCCAGAATGTACTCCAGTGCCAACCTGTGGTGTTGATGGAAAGCCAGAGTGTACTACTGAAGTGCCAACCACCACGGATACTCCAACCACGACTACTCGCGGTCCAGACTGTGGTGTCGACGGCAAGCCAGAGTGTGCAACAGCTACGACGGAAGGCCCAACCACCACCTACCCGACGACCACCCCTGGTGCTGTGTGCGGTGTTGAGGGTAAGCCTGAGTGCAGTCCCTCTAGGACTGGGACAAGTATCACCGGCGACATCACCACCACTACCCTTGGTGAACCAACTACCTCATCCCCTGCTCCGGATTGTCAGCAAAATCCTAGCGCCGAGGGGTGTGCTCCTACCACCAATATATCATGCGGTGTCCAGGGTGAGTGTCAAAAAACCACTGATGCTCCAGTTACCACCACTCCCCCGACAGTTATCACCACTACACTCTCACCAGTTGTCACCACCTACTTCCCGCATCCACCACCACCATCCAGTTGCCCCGACCTTGTTCCAAAGTGTCTTAAGACTTGGATCTTCAAGACATCTTGTACAGATACTGCCGATGCGGCATGTTTTTGCCCTCAACCTGGTTTCATCGAGGAGGTTGCGGATTGTATCCAAGCTTGGGGTCAAACAGACTCAGAGATCGCTACTGGCCTCAGCTATCTTCTTGGGCTCTGCGGTGAATACATCTCCAAGAACCCAACAATCGTTACTTGTATTCCTGATACCATCACTCTCCCACCGCCGGTCGACCCCCGCACCGAAATGACTGATACACCAGGTCCTACCCAGACTGTCATTGTCACTAACGATGTCACTGAGACAATTAACATCACCCCCACCCCATACGCCCCTACCCCCCCACCTTTCATTGTTATTACTGCTACTGTCACGAGAACCGAGGAGTGCAATCCCATCACAATAACTAAAGGAAACAATTCTGGAAAGGTTGTGACAGAAACCACTATTGTCACAGAGCGGACTATCACTGTCCCCAACGTCGAACTTGTAGTTACGAAGACAGATGTGGAAGTGGTGTACCCACCACAAGTTTCTACCATCTACCAGCCTGGACCAACAGTGTATCCAGTGTCAGAGACTACCCCTGTCAGCGTTTATGTTCCAACTACACTCTTGACTAAAGTTTCGTCAGGATTCAATGAGTCCCAACCAACCGCTCCAGTGGAGTATGATGGTGGTGCAAGTAGCAAGAAGGGACCAATCGCTTTGACTGGAGTGATCGGAGGTATACTAGTGGTGATGTTGATGTAATTGTATCAAGGATATTTCAGTGGAGGGTATTGAAGAGAAAAGAAAAGGGTAATATACTTGTTATTTTCGGCGTGCTTTGATTTATTATTGTTTCTGATTCTGTACGGTGGCTGTTTTGTACTGTTTTCACCTCGACTGATTTACATTTACTCGATGGACGTAAAGGTTTTTTTTTTTTTTTTGAGTCTATACGCCTGCGAGGGACGTAAAGGGTATTGGATTGCGCATATACTTAAATGCATGGAATATTGTGCGTGGAATATTGGCATCAGGAGGGGGGCTAGGCTGGTATATAATATAATGAAAGATTATTATGAAGGGGCGTCTCACTTTACTGGTGCAGTCGGTGTATGAGGATAAAGATATATTCACAAACTATGGAGGGAAGCAACACTGTACCGGTACCGGTGCCCCATGCTAAGTAGGCCTCACGCTTCTTTGTCATTTTTCCATTGCAGATTTTTCCCATGACATCCCTTGGCATCCCACGCTGCAGGATTACCTATATATTCCAACACGCCCCCCTGTGGCTTTTGAAAACATCAATGCTGTTCTGGAAAGCCTACAGGCATATTATTGATCTCGTGGGAAGTCTTTATAATTGGGGTCTTTTTCCTGTCCTCTCGTTCTGTTCTTCATCTCATCATCTTATCTCATCGGAGTCTCTCCTGTATTTCAGAATAATACAATCATCCCACTTGCGAGCAAGTGCTGCATTTTACATATTTCTTCCTGCACTGTTCCAAGGAGGTACTTATGTCCGAGGGCTTGGATGCTTTTGAGCATGCGGGAGATGAACAGCAGCCGCCCTGATGTCTGCTCACGTGTCATCTTCCTTTTCCGTTTCCGTTGCAAGGTACGGCGAAGTGCTGGTTTTGCATATCTGCCAGTCAGTGGCCAACGTCCTGCCTGATCCACTTATTTCGACAGCTGCAGCTTGCTCGTCCCATTTTACGTCCATCCCAAGAAATTTCTATGTGAGATGCTCTCTCATTCCTATTTCCACCTCGATTCTGATGGCGTGGAACTTCAATCCACACAACGTGCATAGTGATAATTGATTCATCGGCATTTCGATAGTAGAGCCCTGGGTCATCCCTGTCCTGCTTGAATCCAGGGTCCTTGAACATGTCGCCTATTACATGGTTCTAGTTGTGTGCAGCTTGCTTTGTTCCATACAACGATTTGAGGAGCTTCCACGCTTTCTGGCCTGTGACATGTGTACACCTCTTCCTGTAGGGGCCGTTTAGGAATGCTCCATCAATATCATATTACCACAGATCAGGTCGTCTCTCAAACTAATGCTGATAAGTAGTTGCCAGGATTTTCTTCTCGGCATACAGGAGCATAAGTGCCAAAATAATCGATTCCTGCACACTGTGTGAACCATCCTCCTGTTAACCTTGCTTTATATTGCTTCGGATCTCAGAGTGGTTTTTCCTCCTTCCCCCGCACTACCCATTTAGTATTGATACCTTCCTTCCAGCAGGCACTTCATTGACCCATTCATATACCTGGTATTTCTCTAGTAGCGCAAGCTCCCTATTCATTGCCTGCTGCCATTGGGGTGTCTGCAGTGATGCCAGCGCTTGGGTTATGGTGAGGTGGTTTTCCTCGCCCACATACCTCGCTCGGGTCATCACTTAGCCGTACGGGTGCATTCCCGCTGTGACCCTGGTAGATCGCCTGGGTGCCGCCACTTATGGCACCTCATTCAGCAGCTTTTGCGAGGCCCTCCATTCTTTACGCACTATGTACCCTGGCACTCTCAAGCCATGTATCTGCATACCTTCGCCAATGCTCCTCCGACTGCTACTTTCTTCGATGGAGGCTGGCGGGCTTTAGTTTATTGGCAGTGTGGTTGCCGGTAGGATAGTAGTTGCCTTCTTTCCGGTTTTCTGGGAACTGTCCAGGCATGTTCCCTCTAGTTGGCATGGTGGGAGTTGTACTTGGTCGATTGTGCAGTGTTGATTTCACAGATGCTAGGATAGAGAGTTCCACTGCTTGCAGTACTTGTTCAATTCGAGATTTTGGGACTGTGATCCGTCAATTTTCCAGCATCACTTGTACGATTAGGTAATATACCGCAGAGGGGTATATTTAGTAGGTATATCGATGGGAGTATATACGAAGTCGGGGCTTATTCCATTAACTATGGAATTGCGCTGGCTTAAATAGAGGAGTATGCCATAGCGCCCCAAACTCCGCGGGGGTGAAAAACTCCTCCCACGAATACATTAACTGTGCAGTCCACCCTGCGGCGTACATGAAATAACCCAGGCTATTCAATAGTGACATATGAATAGCGCATCATAGGAGCAAAAACAACACACGAGTTCAACATGCATGAGGCGGCAGCTTCCTGAGGTCACACATTTCCATGTTCCAATCCCTTTGGCGCCTGGGCTGACACACTACCGCATCTCCTGATGGTGATCAGGCCACAGAGTTAGCGGGCAGTAGGGAGTTGGTTATCGGCCATTCATGACGTAGGTCTCTTACCTGAGCCATGGCATCCGCATTTCCTGCACAGGCTTGTTTGCGATGGCTTCAAAACGAGCTATGAGGTCTCGGAGGCTTCCTGCTGCATCAGGCTTGTTTTGCGTGGCTCGTGCAATAGTAACTCAAGAGAAGCCATCGATGAGAGTTACTATGAGTCGATTGTGATGTGCATCTGTTCTCGTGCCTAGACTGATTTATTTGTGTGGGTGCTTAAATCGATGCGCATCCTCAGTTGGAAATGGTCTACACAGGTCCGAGTGGACAAGCTCACGATCCGGATTTTGTTGTCTTGTGCCGGAGATGGTGGCTTGGTGGCTTTGGCTTTTTGGCAGACCCCACATTGGTAGCGAGATGCGTGTGCTTTAAACAAAGAAGGGAAAGGGAGGTGTCCATACCTGATGTGCCATTCTGTATCTGTGGCCAAAGCTTCTTCTTCCTCTACTCAGAGCAGTTTCCCAACAGGGGTGAGAGCCTGCAATTGATTTTTTTTCCCAAGTGTCACCGTAGCACCACTGCTGGTGAGGTTGCCAATTGAAATGATCTTTCTGGCACAACCAAGATACCTACTAGATCCAGTCCATGTATGATTGTAGTACCAATGCGGGTAGAGTATACTGGTCCTGCCCTAGTGGTTACTGCTTTGATGTATGGTTGAGCACCAGGTACATCACTAAGATCATTTGTGATGCGCACTGTGGAGCAGCAGCCTACCATCCTTCCTTTTTTATGACATCAGTCATGACCTTCTTCAGTAGTCAGGGTTTTAGTGGCAAGTGTCTGCTATAGTTTCTGTGACATGGTTCGATTTGCATCTCATTTTTTGGTATGGAAATCTACCTTATTATGTGAGGTTCCTCGCCATCCTTTGCTCTTGCAGTATCCACAAAATCATTGCTCCTGTGTGGCGAAGGCAGCAGGTGGGTCATGAGTGTCGTTTTTCGGGTTGTCCTGTCGCTCAGTTCTTTTAATCTGAGCACGGTAGTAGCGTATGCCGGTGCAGTTGTTCTAGCAGTGATAGTGTCAGTTTTTTCTTCTTCTTTTTGAGCTTATAGTGATAGTGTCAGTAATGTTCTGGTAAAGCTGGATTTTAGGCAGTGTAGAATTGCTTTCCATGCATCACTGCTAGCAAAGTGCTTCACTGCTCCTACCGGTATGTTTGGTCTCGCTGTGGCAGAGGTTACATTCTGTTTAGGTGTGGTCAATTTTCTCTCGAAGGCGATAATGTAGTCGCTTAATGTCGTGGTTCGATCGTGGAATCTCATGGTGGTGAGGTTTAGTAGTAAGGATATTAGGTGAGTGCGTGTTCGCCCATCGTAGTAATCCTTTAGTATCGCCCAGGCGTGTCGCAGTCCCGGACGAGCTGTTGTGGTTCCTTTTCGTAGTTGGCTAGTATGAGGACGATAGCCTTATCGGCTTGCCTGCCATGCCTTTTTGTCAGTCTCTGGCTCGGTCTTCTTGTCGCCAGTGACATAGTCGTCAAGTTCGATCAATCGGAGTGCACAATAGGTTTCTTTTACTCATGAGTGGTAGTTGTTTCCGTCAGTCAAAAGTTCCGAGACTTTTGGGGGTTTGAATGGTTGACATTGTGAAGCTAGGCCTTACTTGGCAGTCATATGTTCAAATCAGGAAATGGAGTGGGAATTGTTTTTCGTCGGTACTCAATGTGCTACCATGAAAGTTTATTATGAAGGGGGGCCTCACTCTACCAGTGCGGTCGGTGTATGGGATGAAAGATATATTCGCTAATAATGAGAAAATTAAAAGGGAAACTATGGAAGGAAGCAACATTGTATATAAACATCAGTAGGCCTCACGCTTCACGCCCCATGCTTTGCCATCCTTGTCGTTTTTCCATTGCAGATTTTTTCCACGACATCCATCAGTATCCCATGACACCCCCCGGCATCCCACGCTGCAGAATTACCTATTCCAACATATACCAAACAAACACTACCCATAAATATTTGACAACCATGTGGTACCATTTCATGAAATGAGCCTTCTGACTTGATCTCCTTATTGTTCATATAGACTTGTTGGGGCCATTCCGCTTTCTGACCTTGCGGCACCAAAGAAAAGATCCAATTGAAACAACACCAGACACAATCCCAAGAATCAATGCTACCTTCTCTACCAAACTCCATGAATCCCATCCGCTTCCAGCACCTCTATCAGGCCCACCTCTATCCCCTGGGGTTGAAGTAATATTGGTTGTGCCATCAGGAAGAACTGCCGTCGTTTGATTGATGAGTTGACATTCTCCATTCACACACTCATGTACATCCAGACAACAACCTTGAATTAACAAACAAAGTTAGTGATTGTAAACTTAAAGTTGATAACATCTTCCCTACCCGAACCACAAGGTTCTCTTGTATTACAATCCCACCAACACCCCACTGAATTTGTAGTGGTATTCCGTTTGCAAGCGGACCCTACAATACAGCACCCTCCCTCCCCATTCGGTTGGCACTGATACCACCCCCATCTATTGATAATAGTTTATCATTTATTAGTATAGAGGTAGATTGTGAAACTAGTGAGTTCAGGGTAAATGATGACTAAGCTTCAGGGTAACTTACGGACACTTAAGATCCATCCTTTTTTCAAGTCTATCTTGACGAGAAGTAACCTTGTGTTGTAGTTTATTTCCAGGGTTAAGGTTTGTATAAAGTGACGGAGATGAATTCCATATCGTTTTTCGAATTAAATGTGCAGGAATTACTTGGATCAAGAATGTAAGAACGAATGTGTAAGTGAGTACATTGTTAATGTGGTGTATGTGTGGGTGAGCTTGGGCCATTGTTTGTGGGGGTTCAACTGTGTGGGTATAGGATCAAAACGAGGCTTTCTTCACGACGCTTTCTTTTAGAGCAGGTTGTGGTAATTATATGAGTCCAAAGCAGTCGGGGTTGGGGGGTAACCTTGAGAGGAATAAAAAGCAAATCCGCATTCTGACCTGTAACCCCAAATGCAGTACCCCAAGCATTTCCTATTTAGGGGCCACCTCCCGATCCAGAAACGTACCCACCTGCAGACCGCCTCTGTAGGTACATGTTTCAGACCCATAAGTACCTACATTACACAGCCTCAAAGCAAACTCCCTGGGAATCTTCTGTGACTCGGGTTATCTAGTTAGGGCCTTTCTCAGTGAGACAACAGGCCAAGGACAAACCACTAAGACCAGGCAGCATATCATTGGGATTGTGACTCAGACGTAGGTATATAGGTGTGTGTTATCCCGCCGACAAAGAGTGTATCTTGCATTAACTACTTATACAGGAGAATACGACAGTGTAAGCATAGGAATATGCCTATGTAGTTCGATTTCTATCATGCCAGTGTCTTCATGCCATGGATGGTTATCCTGCCTAGAGGCACTGATGCAAGCTTGATACAGCAGGCACTGCCCCCAAAAAACTCATTGCGCCACAAAACTTGGCAACCTTGCTTATTAAGTAGGCACGCTATAGGTAGCCCATAAACATTAATCCATATCAATGCCGAATAAGTGAACGCAAAGCAATTCTTGATGGTTTGGAAAGGCAGGCAGAAGATTTGGTAGAGATAGCTGTTATACTTTGATGTCGACATTGGTCACGTTGCATGTATGAATGGGGAGTACCGCATCCACTGCTTGATGTCGCATTTTAAGACATATGTAACGAGCCAACTCAGAGAAAGTGATATCTGTGCGCAAAACAGGTGGATGGCAACACGCTCTATTATTAATAAGCTACTGTAGTAAAGGACAAGATGGCAGATATTTTGGAAGGGTCATTGGCATCTGAGAGTGATGATACTAGTGTTGGGCAACGTTGAATTGCAATTACCCATGCAGTAGCTGACGTATCCATCAATACAAGCAAGATGCTACTATCAAAACTTTCCAGCAAACCGGTATATCACTCTGACTAGTAAAGATGATCACAAATTGCGGGTTGCCTGATCTCACTATTGGACCATGGGCACTTGAGATAGAATCCGATGAAGGGGTTGAATTTGTTGATGAAGCTGAGATGGAGCTGGTAGAACCAGCGATAGATGTTTAAACACCGGGCCTTTTTTATTTTATTCTTTTACTATTAATTTATTTTACTTATTTCTTTGCTTGCGCGACATGCTCACACATAGACCGTGCTCTCGTGCCAAGACTCCTGGTATCTGTGAGAATTGCCATCCACCTGTTTTAGCGCAGCCCAACTACACCTGTTTTGTACTCACGTAACCTTTCCGCGTTAGCTTTTAAAATGTGTCCCCCTCCCTCCTTGTCTCTAATGTGGTGACTCAATCAACTACAATACCCAACATGTGATATGATCCCGTCCTGACATAAAAGCGACATGAACCATTGTATGTGAACAACTACCAATAATCCAGGCAGCAACGCACTGAAGAGAGCCATACCATAAGCTATGAGACGGCGCACCTTACACCGCCTCGACGGAATGAGCCAGTTTCAAGTACCTAGTACAAGTTTTAAGTAGTCTAATGAGCAGGCGTACTTACATACGTGTACCTACCGGTAGCCTTGGCATGTGATAGGCAAAAGGACGAATTAAAATCAAGCGAACGCTAATGTGAGTGGCTGCGACAATTAATTCACGCTTTCTTCTACGATACTTATTCACTGTGCTCGATGAACTTTTTACGTTCACGGATTTACTCATTTATAGTAGAAAAAGATTGGGGAACAGTTTCTGTTTAGACCAGCAAAGTCCGCCCTCTGTAGGGGGCACGTGGAAGGTGGGGCAAGGAAAAAAAATGCGAGGCGGGGTTCGCAAATCGGCGGAGCTGGCACATACCTACTTAGGTACCAGTACCTACTGGGTATGTTTTCTTTGTTTTTTTTGAGCCTATACGCCTTCCCCCGAAGAGAGCCTTAGGCTATGAGGCAGCCCTACAGTACTATGACAAGAGTTCGAAATCCAAGCTCTCGCCAGCCAAACTCTTCTTTTCTCCTTTTCTTTTCATACTAGGGGTTGTCAGTCCAAGTTCGTAGCCTCTACGTAGATTTTAGCGCACGCCACCGACCTAGCTGAATTGAGCGAAATTTTTTTTTTTGGACTGACAACCCCCGACGTAGCTATTTGTAGCTTGTTGGCTACGTGAAAAGTTATCACCCACCGCCTTTGCCATGCCTCGAACATCACAGAGAGCTCGTACCCTGCAGGATATCGACACTGCAATTGAGTGTCTCGTATATGCTGATGTATTAGCTGTATCATCCTCGGAAGATGAAGAGGATGAGGATGTTGAGGATACCGAGATCTTTGGGGATATTGAGAGCCTTCTGGCGGTTCGAGCATCCATTGCCAGACAGCGCTACTACCGAATACCAGTGCTGGGCGACCTAACGTCGATGTCCTAGAGGCATATATCCAACAATACCCTGATCTCGTGCCCAGACTCTTCATTTCGCATGCATCGTAACTCATTTTGGCATATCGTACAACTACCTATTGACAGAGGCTGGTGGAGAGGGGTACTGGGATCAACGAGAGATCGTTCGTGGCTACAAAAGACCCATATACCAACAGATTGCAGTAGCTCTATATGTTCTCGGAGGAGAGGGGGGTACTGGTGAAAGGACTCGAATTTCACCCAATATCAGCTATGGTTCGGTACAAATATCCAACTGACCATACACAGCTACTACCTAAATGGGGAAGTGGATGGCTGAATAAGCAATCTACGTAAGAATTCTACAAGCTATATACAAAACGATTTTGTGCTTTAGCAGCTACGTACAAAATTCTTAACGCCACCATGCAAGCTAATGAAATCGGCCAATCAGCAACGTTGCCAAGGTGCCAAGGTGTGAACAAAAAAACTCACGTAATTTGGACTGACAACCCCTACTGTTTTTGCCGCTTCTTGCAGAAATATTTAGCTTGACCAGAAGCAAGAGCTTACGGTATTTCAATTTCTTGATGTATGAGCAACCCGTGGTTATGAAATTGCGTTGTAAAGTATTTCACCCGCAAACATAACCCTGCTTCTGACCCTGGTTCTACGGTATGAAGGGAGCCCCGTTGAAGGTTTGGGTTTTCGCACGGAACAACACGATCTGTGTGTTGACAGGACAGGGTCAGGTGACCTGCCTGAGTGGGGTCGACGACTCTACTACGGTACTCCGTGTTGGTGTACAGTATACCATCGGTGTCTAGGCAAACCTGGCACCCAGTGATCACGTTTTGTCCTAGCGGTAATACTCTCCAACAGGTTATGAGCCCGGTAGCAGGGGTACTCTAGGAATCTGCTTTCTCTGTTACGAGGATTGGATTGGATTGCGGGGGAAGATTGATTTGCGGGGGAAGGATTGAAGTTAGCTGGATTGAACTGCGGGGGAAGGATTGTGTTTGGGCGTTATGTTCGTCAGGAGCCCTATGTGCTCCCTCGAACAGGGGGAAGTGAAAGAGGAAGATGACGGAGGTGGGACGAATAAGGAAGGTGACCCTAGGGACGCTAGGCATGATAAAACTAGGGGGATAATGTAGGATAGAGGGGACATGACGGAAGAATACAGACGAGTGACCCAATATACTTTCTAAAATGTTGGAGAGTATTACCGCTAGGACAAAACGTGATCACTGGGTGCCAGGTTTGCCTAGACACCGATGGTATACTGTACACCAACACTTCCCCCCAAACCGCACACAGGGATCAAATCAATAATTATGCTCCTGGTTAACTCTTCAGGGCCAATAAACTAAACATCAAACTGCGGCGGCTGAGGCTCATATCATTGTAAGTAACCAT
>Ga0307514_10005898_pt1 | contig 10803 bp, 9 predicted proteins | sample 16_EM_MG_FD_203088 | JGI IMG/M metagenome (GOLD analysis project Ga0307514, IMG submission 203088) | Populus trichocarpa ectomycorrhiza microbial communities from riparian zone in the Pacific Northwest, United States - 16_EM | ecosystem: Host-associated > Plants > Roots > Unclassified | place... | reverse complement strand
CCCCCCCCGCGCGCGCCTGCACCCGCTCCCAACTCACGATTTTGTCTACTTCGCATTTCTTTTTGGGCAATTAATGCCTGGACCACACTGCATTTTTCCTCCAGGCAGTCGAGGTATTGGTATTCTCCTGCGCTCTGACCAGTCCCAAGAGAGATATGGGACCAGAGTAGTCCTAGGAGGCACGCATGGAACTATTCCTCAGCAATTCCTTGGCCAATTCAGTCCTACCCTACTTCTCCCCCTGCCCTCTCCTGCTATCAGATATCGTTTCATGCGGGCAAGGCCTCAGCCCATATATCTGACGTTGATAGAGTATACCTTTTTCTTAACACTGCAAAAATAATACTAACAAACCCTAAAATTTGCGTAGCTTACCAGGCCGAAACTCCAGATACCCATATACCCAAACAATACAGTATAGGAGCGTCAACATATGATATAACAACATACCCAAATGCAAATCACATATATCGATGCAAACATTTTGATTTTGTTTGTATATACCTCCACATTTGCGAACCGTATACGTGCAAGATGCCCCATGAATCGCTCCCCAGAGAAAAACGGTTGGAGAATCTCCCTAAAGAAAAAAGCAAGGGGTGTGGCCAAGGGGCACTAGCGGCTGTGGGGTGGGCGGCAGAAGAAAAATTAAAGAACTAGTGGTCATCCATGAATGGGAGGAACTGATAAGAATCGAAAACGCATTAAGTGGCGTTGATGTATCTGATGGAGCGTATGTATGTCCATTGAAACCCCATTGTGACTAAAGGAAGATGTCATGAAAAATATGGAAAAAAATGTACCCCACCCACAACCCTCTGGGGCAAAATCGTGACAGATGAAACCGGATATAAGGAAACCTCAGCTCGAAGGCAGCAAAAACGCTCCGACTAGCGGGCGTGTGTATTCCCAGAATAATAACTCATTGGAATATACAGACTTTTCCCCGAAGCGAAGCCCATTGCAAGAGCAACGAATACCAATTTTGCATTTATGCAACCCTCCTAAGAAAGTTCTCATACTCCTCCATGCTCTTGAAGGGCATTTTCCTTCGTCGCCCCTGGGCAGACGCATCGCGGCCCCCAGCATCGTCACAATCACGCATGCGGACATCGGGAAGCGGCCCCCCGGATGCTGCAACAGATTTTGGGCTGGCAACCGTGCTGCCGTAATATTTCGATCTGCCACCCGGCCGCAAGCCCCCGGTGTCTATCGGAGAAGCGATTGATTGACTGGGCTGCGGAGCGTGAAAGGATGGGGGGATCAAAGGATGGTGGTAATCAGGACTACAAACGGAAACAGGTTGTTGGTACATTTGCCGTGGTGAAGGGTGTCGAGATGAATGACGTGATTGCGTGTGTGTAGGTGGTGAAGTAAAACCTGGAGATGGCATGTTATGCGGGTGTTGCAGCTTTGGAGGTTTCGGGTTTAGAAATCTCCAATTAACAGGAAAACTGTCTAGGTTATGAGGACTCTCGTTCACGACATTATGGTTACCGCCATATGGAGATTCCAAGCACTCCAAAATGTGCGTCAGCACGAAGTCAATCGTGAGGTCCCCCCCTCCGATACCTTGAGGGACTTGCCCCATCGACCCCATCTCGTTATCGAACTGAGCCGGGTCTGTCTGACTACTAAAAACCTGCTGGGTAGTCGTTGTTGGGTAGGCGAAAGTGCGAATTCTCTGTGCTGGTTGAGCATAAGGGAAAGAGAATGATGGTGATGTGGGAATTTCTGGTGCCGAGTTACTTCGGGTGGCGTCCATGTTGGTAAGTATACGCGGACGTTTTGTTGGAGACATTGATGGCTCTCTTGGCAGTTCTGAAGATATCAACGTTGCTGGGGAGCTGTGTGAACGGTACTGGGGTACACGGGTGGATTGCCTATGGATGTTTGGTACACCATTAATTCCAGCAAATTCAGGAGTACTGCCAAAGATGATGCTTCGGATTGGGACGAGGGTTGTAAAAAACGACTTTGCAACCGCGTCAACAGAAGCACAATACTCCAATGCGGACATGCATCGGGAAACCAACTCCAGGTCTGCTAGTTGTGGTCGAACATTATATTGACGGCGCAGTACTGCGGATTCCAGGAAAATGATTAGACACGAGGTGAAGGCGGATTGTATCCCAAGCCAGCACTTCCTCACCAGTCGCCCCTCCATGAAAAAAATGCCTACAACCTGGAAACAGGTATCCATGTTAGCAGGTACACTGCGCCACCCCTCCACACAATGCCATGCCATGAAGGGAGATAACTAAGTACCGTTGCTAGCTGGCGAGCAGCATAAATGCAGTCGTGGGACAATTTGATCATTTCGTGGTCAACGTCGCCAAATACGATTTCCTGCACCTCACCTCTCAAGCTCTTTGTCTGAGCAATCAGGATTCTCCTAGTGAGCCAAATGAGTGAGCTCAGATAGGCACAGTGTGTCAAGAGGATAGACGTCCTATGTGCTGAGTCAGACTTGAAGTCTAGAGCTTCGGAGAGCTTGAGGCTGCCTGGGAGGTTGTCATGCCAGGTCTTGAGTTGATTGTTGTATTCCCGGACCTGGCTCATCTCGAAGGTATCTGGTGCACAGATATCCCGAGTAATTGCGCTCATGATGGTACCAAGCTTAGCCATCTCTGCATGAAGTCCTTGATCGGTTTCGTTGGGGTCATAGCCCTGAAATGGTAAAGTCAGATCAGAAAATAATCATAAAATATCATTCGCCCGAAACAGTATTTCTGAATGTAGCAAGTTAGGCAGCTGGAAAGGGTCCTTACGTCTATGGTGTCCATAACAGAACTGTGAGACCCAGTAGTAAGAGCTATACCGACGGAGGCGGACAGCCACCTGATTCATGATAAGCTTCGACGAGTGTGGCGAATTTGAACACAGTATTGGAACTCACCCGTCTAAAAACACTAATGACCTCCACACTCTTCTCCACGCCTCCCATTCCCCCTCCGTACCATCCATCCCGTCTCTCCTGTTCATCAATCCTCTGGTCTTGGATGAACTATTGATCATATGGAAACCTCTCTTCTGTGCTAGGTGTATTGCTTGTTCTAAAGCACCGTTGCTCGATTTCCCTCGAAGGTTGGTTGAGGGGTTAGCCAACCTTTCACAACACCAACAAGCACCTTTCTTGACCTTCCTCATTCGTCAACGTAAACAAGAATAATTGCTGTATGATGAAGGAAAATTGGGAGGCCACACGGTAAACCAATTGCTGGTTGCCAAGGCTGCAAGGGGGGTGGGTACCAGCCAGACAAAACTTGTCTAGATCGATAGCCACAAGCATAAAACAGGTTTTGGGGATCATGTCTTGTTGATCCCTCTCCCGCGAGCAGGGAACAGCGTACAAACAAGGAGTCTGAAACGTCTATCACCTTGATTGGCTTGATATGCCCCAACATCCCAGCAAGCCCAACTAGGCGAAATAATGATGAACGCGATAAAATGAATAAAAATGTGAGTATAATATGAGGAATATGGTAGTGTATAAATAGTTAAAAGGAAAACATCAAAATTTGACGTACCTATATATTTCCGTGCGCGTATTTCTTTCTCAAAAATCATATATAATGCAGCTGTGGCTAATGCGGTTATCGTCAAAATGTCGGTCTCATCGTTCGTCCCTCCCCCACCACCATCTCCGACAATGTCCCCGTCCTGGATATTCCCCACGGCGACATCCAAATGATATTTCCCAACAGCAAAAAGCTTCTGTCGGATATGTTTAACCGGCACATCTGAATCTTCAGCATATAATGCCCCAACTGCTGCTGTCAATAGTAACAGACTGAATTCCGCATTGCTCATGTTCGGAATTGCATCAATTGTTGATAATTCGTCTTGCTCAAGGGAATAAGCAGCACGATAGAGGCTCATAGTATGAACATCTGGCAAGAAAAAATAAAACACGCCATATCCGCGAAAGAATGAAACTAGGCAGCGGGAGATAACCTGTCTTGGTGGTAGGTTCTTGAGGTTAAAACCTGTATTCCGCTCCCTATAGGCCATAGCTCGCTTACTGATTTCAGGATCCTGTGCATTCTCATGAACCCCGGAATCCCCCTGAGCATGGGAGTCGAGAGTTTGGCCGAGCGGAAGAGGAGTTGAAGCTGGGCTGGGAGCCATTTCCTGTGCTGGCAGTTGCACCGGAGGCTCACGGAATCTTAGGGCTAAACATGGTCAGAATCCACATTGCACCCAAAGAAAGCAGGGAGCCCACTCAAGCCTCCAGATCCGCATTCAAAGCGTGCTGGTGGAGCTATGTTCACGTCCTGCATATTTATTTGAGCCTCGTCGTCACAAGAATCAGGTGCTGATTGTTGTGGGCCTTGCCCACTGTCCAATGTACTGCATGTCATGGCGGGTTCTGCTCGCTTCTCTTTTTCAATTTTTTAAAATGCTCCTACGTGGAAACACAACCCATCGTTCTTATATTTGAGGAATTAGATAGCATTAGTCAGGGGGACAATATATGGGTAACGGGGAAGAGCATGCTCAGACAGCTTTAGGTAGTAATACCAATAGAGGTTAGAGAAATTTTGGAATGGCATGATGAGAGCGCCCCTAGGTCACAAAAAGCGCATGGTTTCGATCGGGGTGTTGAATTGAGCTAGGGACTAGCTTCGGCTCTGGCCTCAATCCCTGCATATGTGGGGAAACTATTACAGAGGTAACATTCAGGTATTTCCGTGGTGGATAACACCAACCTAAGTCAGATCAGAGTGCGTTGGCTACACATCAAGCATGCTCTTCTTCTGGTGAGAAACAAACATGTTTCAGTACCACCAACTATTAGTGGTTGGTGGCCCCAGTGTCGTCACATTGCCCCAGGTGGGGTGATACTCCGGACATGCCAGTTGGAAACTCGGCTCAGCCTGCCTGCCGCAAACTTACCCTACCCTCCCAGGCGCCTTACCGTACTGACATATGCTGAAGATCGATCGAGGATCTAATCCAGGAACATCGAACTCGCTGTTAGAACGGAGGGAGAGTAGGGCTGAGACCACACGTGCCAATGATATGGGCATTGTAGCTCCAGCGACTCCGCCAGCTCAAGTGGTGTCACATACAGATGTGGTTCGGCACTGGTATCCTCGTAGTGTGCTAACTGATCGTACGATATCTTCGTAACGTCAGCCTGGTATTATGCAGTGAATACAAGGCACCCCAACCGTGGCTAATCAATGTTCTGGTCGACTCTGCTGCGTAGCAAGGTTGGCACAACACCCTCCGGCTGGCCCTACGACTGGTCATGCTACTTGAGGATAGTCTCGTGCCTTGAGGAGGCACGAGACTATCGAGGGCGAGCATAACAAGTCTCGGAATTGGCACTGGCGTTCGGAGAAATCTTTTGATACCAAAAGTGGTTCGATTTTTTGTGCACTATGCCAATCTCAGTGTAGCTGGTACCGATAGTTGACTCCTTGTCAAAGAGCTAGAGTACCGTATGCATCACCCGGGGAAAACATCCTGACCAGTGTCCTTTCACGTCTGCAGTTAGTGCCAGTCTAAATAAATTACCATTATTTTTTTTTTGGAGTCTACCGTAGAAATTGGAAATCAGCGCCCCCCCTATTTTTAGAGATCTTGGATGCCGGCGCGCACAGATCACGATATCAGATACTTACTATATGTGAACTGGCTCACCAACCTCCCAGGCAGCTGCAAATGTGAATGGAGTATGTTTTTGAGTCGGATCCCCTTGCTAATACCATTCTAGCTAGAAACTCTGACGCTATGGTACTTTCTTTCCTTTGTACCTAACTCTATAGTCTATCTGTGCATATCGTGTAGTAGATAATCTCTAAAAATAGGGGGGGCGCTCTATTAGAAGGGGGGGCGCTGATTTCCAATTTCTACGGTAGGATCCCACTGTACCCATTACTCATATGCCAAGCTCAACCCCTGTCACTTTCTATACCGGATCCCTTGCTATACCGGACAGAAAGCGCTGGATTTTAGCCGTCCGTTATAGCAAGGGTAGACTGTATTTTAATGTAAGGATTGATTGACCACCCCTACGGTACTTAACGGCTTGTTCTCGTGCCCAGACTCCTTTATCTACCTACGCTAAGAAATAGGGCACGAGAACATTAACGGCTTATCAATGGATAAAATCTGATAAGATTTCAATTTGCTTTGCCACTTGCAGTAACTCCAATACTCAGGTCCACCAGAATGCTAGCCCACCAGATTTTACGACGCAATTGTGCAGCTATCTCAAGGCGATTCACTGTCAGTAGCCAGGTCAGAGCAGGGACTCTGCCGGCGAGTCATCAGGCGGTTCGGATGATTTCAGTCCTGAACTTGGGGTGAACTGATTGCTAATAAAGAATGTATTAGCTACTTTCTGCCCATGTGGGAGAGGGTGACCCTGAGATGGCACAAATCATTGAGAAAGTCTGTCCGTGCTATCGAGCCGCACTGCTATGCATCACACAGGAGTAAAGGCTGATAGTCTCAATTAGGAAAAACTCCGACAAAAGGACTTTATCAACCTCATTCCCTCCGAGAATTTCGCTTCCCAGTCTGTCCTGGATGTGCTTGGATCTCCGATGCAAAACAAGTACTCGGAAGGCTATCCTGGGGCCCGCTACTACGGGGGGAACGTATGGATAGACGAGGCTGAAAGGCTATGCCAAAAACGAGCCCTTGAGGCCTTCAGGCTCAACCCAGAGGAGTGGGGGGTGAATGTTCAACGTAGAGTTGCTCCTCTTACAATATGGTCAACGCGATGGCTGACTTATTGAAGCATTATCTGGATCTCCGGCGAACCTATATGCTTATTCAGCTGTCTGCCAGCCACATGACAGAATTATGGGGCTGGATTTACCGCATGGTGGGCACTTATCACATGGGTAGGTCCTCATAGCCACAATTCATTCATAGGACTTACTTTCAGTCTTCAGGTACCAAACTCCGTCAAAGAAGGTTTCCAAGATCTCTGCCTACTTTGAGACCCTTCCTTACCGCCTCGACCCTAAGACTGGATACATTGATTATGACAACCTCGAGAAACTTGCGGAGCTTTATCGGCCAAAAATTATTGTTGCTGGAACTAGTGCCTACTCCCGCACGATCGACTATCCCCGCATGAGTCAAATTGCCTTGAAATATGGAGCATACCTGTTGAGTGATATGGCGCATATCTCTGGACTAGTCGCGGCAGACGTGGTTCCAAGCCCATTCCCATATAGTGACATTGTTACTACTACCACTCACAAGAGCTTGCGGGGCCCTAGGGGAGCAATGATCTTCTACCGAAAGGGAGAGAGGGGTTTTAACAAGAAGGGAGAAAAGATTATGTATAATCTGGAGGATCCGGTCAACGCATCAGTCTTCCCTGGGCATCAAGGAGGTCCCCATAATCACACCATTGCCGCCCTAGCTGTTGCGCTTAAGCAAGCCAAAACCCCGGAATTCCGGGAATATCAAGAAAATGTTTTGAAGAATGCAAGGGCCCTGGCAAGGAAGCTTGGTAAAGAAGGACTAGGTTATGAAATCGTGAGCGGTGGTACTGATAACCACTTGGTTCTTGTGGATCTAAAACCAAAAGGCATTGATGGCGCTAGAGTCGAGAGAGTACTAGAGTTGGTGAATGTAGCCGCCAACAAGAACACTGTTCCCGGTGATATTTCTGCCGTATGTGTCCATCCACCCGGCTATGCTTCGGCTAACAAAATACATAGATGAAACCTGGAGGCCTTCGTATTGGAACACCGGCTATGACTACTCGAGGATTTACCGAGAAGGATTTCGAGAAGGCTGCGGAGATTTTGGACAGGGCCGTTCACATCGCTAAAAGGGTCAATGAGCAAACTGGTGGAAAGAAGCTGCTGAAGGACTTTTTCCATACTTTAGGCGAGGGTAAAGAAGCTCCAGAGCTGGTGGAATTGAGAAATGAGGTTATAGAGTTTGTAGGAGGTTTTGATCTCCCATGGTCCAAGCCTAAGCTTTGATTGAAGGCAACAGTGTGACAGAGATTATTTGGCTGATTTTAAACTGGCATCCGAAACATTTTGTACTATATATCAGTGGTTGCACAACCCCTCATAATATCAGCGCTACATTCCAATTAACATCACATGGGTATTCAACTATTTAGAACAAATCTGGTGTAGTCTCGAGTAACTAAGTTTAGAGTGGTGCTAAGCCTTCGAAACACGCCCACCTTGAGGCCTCTTGGCCCCTGCAGCTGCAGGATGCCTGCAATGTTCAACGTCATACATAAACGCGTCAACCTGGAGAATACCGAAACTCGAGAAACACACTGACACGCTCGAAAACCAACCCTCTGTTACGCAAGAGGTATTTAGATATGTGCAGCTCGGGAATTGAGCTTTATTTGTCAAGGGTCAAGGCTTCTCAGGTGAGGTTTTTTTGTTTATGGAGGCCAGGGGACTTTGAGGCGTCATCAAGATACCACAAATCATATTTGCAACTTTGGTGAGGACGGAATTCTGAATATACGCGCTGGTTTTGCAAGCTTAATACACACGGCGAAGCTGTGGATGAGACATATCAATACGTCAGAAATTTCTCGCTTCTGGGTCGGAGTTAATGCCACAGTTTACTCGGGCTTTTTCTTTCTGAGGTTATTGGTATACACTCTTGCTTTCATATTCAATCGAGTGTTTGGTCACTCCGCCAATCATTTAAGCCTTCAAGGGGCCGTACAACCAGACTACAATCATTTGGTGGTCAGTCTTATGAGCGTCGTTACTTCCCGGAAAAGCTCGTACTCATATTTAGCTTGGCGGACCCATATTGTGTGCTGTGCTGAGTTCGAGGGGAGAGTTTGGTCTTCTGGTGCTTGGTACCAACCACACACTGGGGGCATTGAATACCAGACTCGAAGTAGCCTCGGAATCTCAACATGTGGTTGTGAGGTTGAGAGCTGAGCGTCTAGGATGGGAGATGCCCAAGAGATATTCTGGTGATGGACTGAGGCCAAGCATGCTAGGAGGGGCCGTATCATTATCTGGTCACTATCACAACAACACCGGAATGAGGACTGGACTGTCCTTCGTAGTCTTGGGATGCCTACTCGTTATCTCTCCCACTGCTCCAATCCAGCCTCTCGCTGTCACACTCTTAGGGCACAAGATTAACCCTCTTATAATCCCCCCACCCCTCTCCCACTTTTGCAACTAGACTACTCCCATTTTTTCTCTTGTTTCTCTTTCTCTCAAATCCCACCGAAGGATACATTACCGACCAAAATCAGACCTCCCTCTATTGTAGTCCTGCCCTCGTTCTATATATAGTTTGGCTGAATAGCCACCTTCCACAACATACAAATATACTTCTTTGGATTAACTCTCCGTCTTGGAAAGAAGCACTATGGATCAGGTAAGTCCCAGCACCTACTTGAGTAAGCGATTTAGCTACTAATTTTCCATCACCGACTCACTGCCAGCATGGGTGTCTTCTGCTGTCAAGGGAAGGTGCAAGTATGATAGGGTGAATAACAGTGAATGACTAGAATCTCCAAGTCTGCATGAGCCTGGGTAGTGGGTGATCATCATTCTTTTCTCAACTTCAAACTATGCGCACTTTGTCTTTGCAAAGCCTCAACTGTTTGCTTCTTACTTTCAGTTAGTGTTTCGGTCGTTGGTGGGAATGGAGTGGGTGTTGCCCACCCTTCCATTTCCATTAATTCACTGAACACCACACATGAAAGAAGATGCAAGCAAGTAAGAGGGGCCTGTGAAGCTCTCTGCACAGAGTTTTATATCGAGAATTGACTGAAGATAACTTGTTCTCACACTCTATTGGCTTGTGGCTCAATAGACTGTTTGCTACCTCCCTTATCAAACTTGCACATCCTGAATGGCGGAATGACATCAAAGCTGGTAGGCCTTGGTGAGTGTTCTCATAGAATCCGGTTGATTCTAAACCTACAAGTTTGAAATTCGGGGATTCCCCTGGAGGAGGAGTTTCTCTTGACGAGAAACCTCCACGCAAACTTTCGCCATACTCTGACTATAGTGGAGGTAATCTATTGTTTCATGACCCCGACCAGAAACAGAACACGCGCAGTGTTGGTGAAGTCGATTACAAAGATGAACTTGATCTTGATGAGTTTGGCGTTCACAATGAAGGATATGAAGACACCGATGATTATGGATTCCCTGCGTCATTGGAGCCTGCTTGGCACTCCGAACAGAAGCTCTTTACATCTCCAAACTCTAGCAATGATTCTCTTCTCTTTGAGGGCACTGTTATTGAGAAACAGGCTGTTTGGCACCCAAGGCAGTCCAATGGAAAGCTCGTAACATCCCCACATTCTAGCAGTGATTTTCCTGTATTTGAGGGCACTGTTATTGGGAAACAGCCTGTTTGGCACTCTATGCAGCCTAGTGGAAAGCTCGCAGCATCTCCACATTCTAGCAGTGATTCCCTTCCCTTTGAGGGCAGTGTTATTGAGAAACAGTCTGTTTCTATAGGCAGAAGTCCTTTGGTAAGTAGGTGCTAGCCAGTCGATATACATCTGGATACTGATTTTGTGTTGTTTAACAGAGCCTGGCAGCAAATGTTATGCAACTCGTCAACGATGGGTACCCCCATAATTATGGCCAACATAAACATGATACTGGTAGAGCAGGAACTAGCTGCAATACTGTAAGACGTTACGATTCCAGCTACTGCTCGGATGAAGACCAGGGTATCGCCCGCTTGCCCTATGCCAAATGTGCTCTTTCATTGGCCTACACCCCGACTACCACTTTGAGTGACATTAAGCAGAATGCTGAAACTCTCGAAAGAGATCGCACTTCAATCATCACGGGTGACTGT
>Ga0307514_10005897_pt1 | contig 10803 bp, 4 predicted proteins | sample 16_EM_MG_FD_203088 | JGI IMG/M metagenome (GOLD analysis project Ga0307514, IMG submission 203088) | Populus trichocarpa ectomycorrhiza microbial communities from riparian zone in the Pacific Northwest, United States - 16_EM | ecosystem: Host-associated > Plants > Roots > Unclassified | place... | reverse complement strand
TACATTAATTTAATATTTTTTCAAGTAAAAACCAATTTAAAAACACATTCAAAACAGAAATTACTACAACATCAAATCAACATTTAGATGATTTTAAAATTTTTATATCAAAACCATTCAAAAACATAAAAACTAAATAATTTCAGCCCAAACACACATGATCATAACAGCCTTATTGATGTTTCGTCAAGGAAACAGTCATGCATACATCACAAGCTAACATTTGAAGAGTTTCATTGCTGCTTTAGTTGGCCAGAGGACATCAATGAAAATTGCAACCCCTTACTGAACTTTTCACAAGAAAACAAAAATATTATTACACTTTCCTTTGAAATTTAAGCCTTACTGGATACAACAGTCGTTACACTAAATTCTGGAATTAGAACTCTTTGGTCGTTAGTTGCCTATGACAAACCCTGTGACGACTCGGGAATGAACCTCTTCGGCTACCTCTGGATTCAATCTAATCAGTTATCCTTCCATACTCAACGACCAAACCAGGTGCTGCAACAAGAGCGTATCAGTTAGACAGACAGCAGTAGCCAAGGGAATGTCTCAACCTGAAAGGGAAGGATAAAAAATGAGTGGATGGACGAGGTGATCAGTTTTGCTTCCTGGCCAGAATAGAGTTTCTTCTTGAAGAAATCTCAGCTGCCCAGCTCTTTCCTATCGCAGTTCGAAATTTTCCTACAGATAAAAGGGATGTATGAATATCATGAACAAAAATTTTGACACGGTAAAATTATATAATCAGAAAGCTCCGATCGTATGTAGTTTGAGATGAACAAGTAGTAGATTCTACCTGCTGCTGAAAAGAAAAACTCATCCAACACCTTCCCTTGTTCTGTGAAAACATGACATCGAATGAGAATTCCTTGGAAGCGGAACATTTAATTTCGTCAGATAACCTACCCATTTCATATTCCAATGCTCGCAAAATCATCTCAACCTAAACATGAGACTTGGAACTTTAGATTGCTAACAAAGAATTGAACATGGGAAGGGATATACAAATATAAATGCAAATCAAGTGCTATAAGAAAATGTGGTTTATGGATTTGCTTCAGGAGAGCGTAAAACTTCATTGGTTTAACACATTGAAGTTGATTCCAGTAGAAGCTTTTTATAGCATTAACACTGGGAAGTTTTCCGAGTGAACATCTAGCGAGAGAAAGGGAGTCACCAAACATTTCAACAGCAACCGGTGAACATATTAAACACAAATTGAGGAGGATCACAATGTCAGTGGATGGAAGAAGTCCCTGGGCAGTAACCAAACTACTTTAACGTTTTTATTTTATTTTTAATAATTCCCTTAATCCTTAACACATAACGGCCATCAGAAACAGCTTCCTGCAGCTTTTCCAAAAGACTGGTCATCAATAATTCAAAAGTAGATGGGGATATATGACACACCTGGCAAACACATTTGATTTGAATACTGTCCTGTGTTTCAATGACTTTCACCGCACATTGCAATAGCAAGAAAATCAATTGAAGAAGCATTTGGAACCATAGACCTGTTCCTTTATAGCATCATTCAAAAATTCAAACTTTGTCAAAGTCTTCGACAAGGTTGGCCTCCAAGGAAGCATTGTTTTCATACTCTGCCCATAACTCTTTGATCTCTTCAGCTGAAAAAATGAAAATATTTAGTTCCAGAAAACTCAAAGCTGAAACTGCTAAAAGTCAAGATAGCAAGAGTCAGTATTTGAGTAACCCTCAGTCCACCAAGAACTCAACACATTTCATTTAAAGCCGCTTGCTCCAGCCTACTCTTTTCTTGTTTAGGCACACCATTTGATATTGTTATATCTCCAACAATAGCTATCAAAGTCCAAATCCCAACTCAAAATTCAAAACTCCAACAAAATATATGTGCATATTTTGCAAAAGTAAAACACAATAAGCTCAATTAGATATATAAAAAGAGAACTATTACAAACATGGATTAGAATCGCCAATCAATTCTGTTGTTGTTGTAGGGCTCTTCTCCCATTCTACAATCATCAACAATACACGATTCTGATTTCTGACTGCAAAACAAATATTTGCAGACACACATTGTTCTCTTACTCATTAGGTGTAAGCTTGGGTATGCTCTGTGGACTATTATGGCTTTGGAGCATCAACTTGTACGTTTTACTTTTATGGCCTGACAAGAGTCAAATAGTGACAAATTAACAGTGTCAAATGTGCTCATGAAACACATTGATATCTGCTCTCCTAATTTTTAGCCAAAATTCAGTTTTAAGTGAGAGATCTATTCTCCAATAATTTAGTCCATTTTTTTCCTGAGGTGGTGATCTATTCATGACATGCCAAGGCTGAAGCAGTACAAGTAAAACATCGAGCCATTTATGCAGCAAGGAGCTATTTTCAAAAAAAAAAAAAAAACATTATGGATTCAAGATATGATTTTGCTTACGCAAAATACCATAACCCCGCGCCCCCACATAGGCCCATACCACCACCAAATCCATGCCCTATACATTCTCAAAGAATCATGTAAATTTCCATTAGAGCATAAATGAACCTGTATCAATGGAAATAACATATCATTTATCAACCATATTGATCAATTAAAAGAATCCAACATAATACCATCTTTTTCTACCAGTCTACTCTGTCCAAAATACGAGGCAACCAAGTGTCGCTCAAAGCTAATTTAAGTGGTAAATTTGCAACAATGGCTTGTTTTAAGAATGAAAACTACAGGAATACATTAGGTGACTTTTTTAAGGACCTGTAAATTATATGGGTGCTAGATACAGTATCAACAAGTAGAGTTAATCAGATATCCAACACCATCCTGCCTCTATTCTCCTCAAAAGACAAAAAAATGATTTAGTCTAATAGCAAATTGAATCTCTGGTTTCTCTCTTCTGATTGATAACCCAAGACTTTCCTGTTTGATTAAAGCCCAATAATCTTCCCTTGTATCTTAGCATGGCATCAAACCATTTGTTTCCAATTAATCATAACATTTATGTAGTTAAATCATTTATAAATTGGTCTATTCTGCCCTTCAGTCTACAAATTTGAATTACATGATTCAAGAGTGTAAATACACACATTGACTTTCTTGAAAGTGCACACAAAGAAAGAAAAACACAAGTCTTCTCATGATATAAACTGTTTAACCTTTCTGAGTTCAGCTTTTCACAGCGAACTAAAACAATCATCAGCAATCAGAGCCATCAATGACACACTGTACATATGGTCAGCAATTGATTCAGGACCCTTTATCCAATGGTTGATCCATCCCTTCAGTTTTGTGATCTGAGAGAGAGAGATTAGACATTTCTAAAATGTAATCTAGACCTTTACCTACATCAGATCAGGCTCACATAGAGTAAAAAGGCAAGAAGAAAAAAAAATCAAATGAGAACCAAATATTTTGCTCATGATCAAAGCAAAGAGAAGTGCAACAAAAAAAACATTAAGAAGCATATCTATACAAGGCATAAATACACAAGCACGTACGCACCCATGGTATTTGAAAAACAAAGGAAAGGAATACTGGCTCCAACCTCTTTCAGAGTTGCTTACAGGTGAAACAAGCAGAACTTCAAGGGGCTTTTGTACCATAATAAGCCACTTGAAATCTTGAATATATGTTTATCTCATGTAGCGGAGACACTAATTCTAAAACACATTACATTGTCAAGGCTGAGAATTTATGATGGAGATTTCAATTACAGGTACAGGGGCCACTCGATTTCCATCATGCAAGGTTTCACTATAATTCTTAAAGCACAACAACAGTAGTCTGGTAATCTCTGCAGACCAAGCTAGAGCATAATTTGCATAAACTCATCGGTGAGAACACTTAGTACAGCACATGCACATGGATTTATGGTAAAATGGGATGCCCTTAAATGCCAGTTTTGAAGTCCTACTTAATGTAACAAACACAATAATATCCAATCTTTGCACTGACCTTCATACACAATCCAATCCAGTCCTGACAAACTAATCAACTAGAAGGCAACTCAATAATTACTCTCCTTTACTCCAACAGTATCAACAAATTTGCTTAAGCTTATAGTCCTTACAATTTGGAAAGCCAAATCGCTGCTAACTTTTAGGGAATAAAAAAGTGAATAGAACAAGAATTGGATGATCTTGTTCTTGCATTGATTTCTAACCTAAAATCATGATTTCTTAATCAATCACAGACACAAATTATCTGCTCTAAACTGGAAAAAGAAACCCCATTTCATAGTTAACAAGAAAAAGGTGAAAGCTTTTCCATTTCCCAATCTATATTCTAAGAAAAGAAAAGCAATCCTTTTCCCACTCTCATTCATACCTTCAATCGATGGCACAATGTAGGGAAATCAATAGCCGATGGAGCTGATGAGTTACCCGTCATAGATTCGGACTCCTCAACGGATCTCATGGATCCTAACCCTTCCGAATTAAGCTTTTCTCAGCGAACTAAAACGATTCTTGGGTTCGGAGCTTCGTATAAGAAAATGGGCTGCCTCCGTTTAAAGAAAGCAAGGGAGGAGCGAGTAGGTGAGGTGAACTCAGTGGAGGAGTACAGTGAGCCCGTGTATTAACAACCATTATTTTTTTTATGTTCGGTTTTGTTCGGTTTCCGTTGTGTTCTACTTGGTCTCAGACACCGGAAAAAGAATGTCCTCTCTTTAACTCGCTGTCACTCCTGCAGACGCCCACTGTAATAGGGTATCTTTCATACTTTTTTTTTTTTTATCTCCCTCTTCTTTCTTTTTAATTTAAATTCTTAAAAAAAGACAGAAAGAAATTGTTTCATATCGATTTTCTATTGACGAGCAACAAAATACATTGATCAGCTGCGTATATATATAGGTATAATCTGTATCGACATTGTAGTGTCGCGTAACTGTGGATTTAATTATTATCGATTTAAAAATTGGCAATTATGTGGACTGAGAGCATCATTTTTATGATTAAGTTTAATTTTTATGCAAAAGAATTATAAAAGAGTTTATAGAAAAATATGGTTTGTCGGGATTGTCAATCTGGCAAAGATACAAATACAATGAATGCGGAGACGCGCCAATCCAGTGAACCAATCCCGCTCATTCATCGACTTGTCTTTTAAGTTACAATCCAGTCCCCAAGCTTTGAAGAGATTCACAAGTGGATCCTTATTAGTTTCCCTCGCCAGTTCTATCGTCAACTTAATTACATGCAACCGTCCACTACTTTTGAATTAAAAAATCTCCATAACAAATCCCGGAATGTTGTTTATTGATGAGGTTTTAGATTTGTTCTTTAAAAATCATTAGTTCGAATCTCACAAATCTCAGGGTCATTAGAGGCTTATATAATTATTAACTTCAAGGCTTATAAAATTAATCAAAATATATATAAAATAGCCCAGACACCAATGTTAATAATAAAAAAAACATCTTAGTTCCTTTTCTACAAGACCCTCCTAAAGCCTCTATAAATTTTCTCTCCTCAGATAATCGGTCAGTGTATGCAAAAATCCAGCCCAAAAAACTAAATGGAAAGCCCAGCTCCGAGTTTATATATTAATTTTTACCTCGGGCTTCAATAAACTTGCATTTCACAATAAATAATTGCCTTGAGATATCCTGAATTTTCTTTAGCTGTAATAGCTGTGAAGATTCGCTCAAAACAGTCGACGGCTTGGACCCAATGCAATAATTATGGGTTCTGAGCGGTACGCATTAGTCTATTTTTATCTTTGGTGGAATTAGATGACTATCTGAGCTCCAAATTTCTTCGGTAATTTTTGAAGATATCAATGATTCAATAATATATATTATTTTAAATAAAAAATAACTTAAAACATCATAAAATTAAAATTACTTTCCATTTCTTCTCTCCAAAAAATATAAAACTTATATATTATAAATACTCCGTGAATTCTTCGTGCTCGAGATTTGCAAGCTTTTTATTCTTATTATTTTTATCATATATATTTTTAAAGTTTATCTTTTTAAAATATCATAATAATTTTTTTAAAAAAAATTACATATTAAAAATCTGAAAAACCTTTTATATATATATATATAAAAGGAGAAGAAACAGTTAATTTCCCATGCAGCAGGTAGAAGATATAAATTTACAAAAGAATATCTTTCGCAGATAACGACAACTAGACATCTTGATGTACCTAACGAGATACAAGCTATAAAAGAATAGATTAGATTGGTAGAAAAGCAAGCATCTCATCGATGATTCATCCTTTTTTACCATAACAGTTGGACCCATCTAATCATCCATAAAATAAACAAATTATAACGGAAAATAGATTTGTTATAGAGCTAATGCTGCGTAAACTTTTTTGAATAACAAATTATACTGGGAGGTTTAATTTATATGGAACCCTTGGATATGCGTGGATGCTTTCGCATCACCAAGATTAGTATAAATTTGAATTTTCAATAATACTTGTTTTACATGCCAGAGAATGCTGAAATATTATTTCTCTCATAAAAATGTTATTTCTTAAAAATATTAAAACTTCAGTAACATTATTCTTTGCATTATTTTTTTCACTAGTTTTATTTCAAATCTATATTTTTTTTATTTACTTTCTACGGGATTATTCTAATTTCATAACGCGTGAAATGAATTTGACGGGTTCATCCGCATAATATTTTTGTTTTTTCAATTCAATCCTTTAATATTATATTAGTTTAGAATCGTTAATGTTATTTTTAGATTTTCTTCAAGTCGACTAGGTCATATCATATTGTTAAAATAGTCGTGTATCAAATATATTAAAAGCTCTTCTAAATAACTTTTATAATTAGAGTGCATATGAAAAAAAAATTACTATATTTAAAAAATAATATTACCAATTTAACTATTCTAAATAACTCCTAGCGTTCGAGATGCTCCTGATAGCTATTGCGTTTTTTTCTCCCCTGAAGATGCCCAGAACCTAGTGAGCTACAAAGATTAGGCAGTGAAAAAATCAAACGTGAAGCTTCGAGCAGCTCCTAAGTCATATCTAAAATCAAGTCATGGTACAGATAAAACTTGATATCAAAAGTCAAATAATCAGAATCACCCCATGCAGGTGATTCTGATTAATTGAATATGAATTTATTGTATTTGGATAGTGTAAAAAATCTAACAAATATATATTCAACAAACTTGAAAAGTATTAGGTTATCAAATTACTTTTAACTCAGTCATCAAATTTTACTAGAAAATTCAACAAACTTGACTCTCTGATCAGTTTATATAAGAAGTAATTAACACAACTCTTTTAATTATTAGGTTCAAGATTTTAATACGCTGTCGTTGTTCCCAGGAGCACAGCCAGTGGAGGTGTGATCCTATATAAATATTTTTTAATTGCAACTGTGATGCTCTTGCAAATTTGTTTTTAACATGTGCTATTTTGTATAAAAAACAAAAGAACACTCAAATAATTGAGATTTCTTCCTATTCCCGAGATACCACGCCCGTTAGTAGCTGAACCTGTCAACTTCCACTGACTTGCTATAAGAATCTGAAGGGATCTACGTGTAATAAATATGTCCATGTTCGTTTGTCTGCAAGGTTCACCGATAAGGTTTTTGATGCAGAGATTGTTGGGATGATTTGCCTACCGATCGTTGATCACTGGACCCGCCCATGAGGAAAACAAGGTCTTCCATGTGGTATATCATTTCTTTTTTAGTTTAACGTGGATGTCCGGATCAGCTTGCGTGCACCTTGACTAATCCCACGAGCCCTGAAGTTAACGACTATGTAAACCTCTAGTGGCCATCATATGAGCAACCACATGGCTCGAACCTGAGACCATAGAGGAAGCAAACCTCTTGGTCTCAAACTTTTACCACTGAACCACCACCTAAATAGTTGTGATATATCATTTCTTGTGGACTAAATGTGTGGTTGTTCTAGCAACAAAAATGGTTTGGTGGGTGCCCATCTCCAAAGGTACATCACACATGTCTGTCTCTTTTTATTATATCACGGTTAATATTTTTTTTTAAATATATAAAAAAATATTAAAAGTACTTCTTGAATTTGACAGTCATACTAGATCCAAGTGACATTAATCTGACCGCAATGCTAGATCTAAGAACCTATAAGAAATAAAAAAAAATATTTAAATTATCATTAAAATATCCTACACATAAATTTTAATTAATTTTTTTAAAATTTTTTATAGGTTTTTGGATCTGGCAGCCATGTTAGACCTCTTGCCTTAGGTTTGACGTCCATATCAAACCCAACAAACTTGGATCCATTGGTCATGCTAGACCCAAGAAAACAACAAACAAACAGAGGACAAATGTACACTTTAGTTCTCAGGAGAGACAAAAGAAAGAAAAATCACAAATAATCGATCACCAACGACAATTCAATCATGATATGTCTACATGCGCCGCACCATGTGGAAGAGGACACGTCTGCGTATCTATCTAGACAACAAATGATCAGATTTGGCCATCAAAAGGCGTATCACACACCTCCTTCATGGTGTGGAGCGAACGTCACTCACTCAATAGGACGTGTGGAACATGCACCAGCAGCTTTTTGAATAAACAATAAAAAAGATGACATGACAATACTAAAACGCCTTCCATGATTCTCTTAAACATCACCTAACTAAATTTCACTATCACAATCCACAATAATCTGTAACCAGAGCTACAGTGAAAACCCATGCAATTTAGTTTTTTTTATATATATATATATTATTTTTTTTAGTTTAACGTGGGTGTCCGGGCCAGCTTGCGCGCACCTCGACTAATCCCACGGGCCCTGAAGTTAACGACCATGTAAGCCTCCAGTGGCCATCATATGAGTAACCACAGGGCTCGAACCTGAGACCACAGAAGGAGCAAACCTCTTGATCCCAAGTTTTTACCACTGAGCCACCACCTAGATGGTTATTTCCCCTACGTATGATGCCCTTTTTTTTTTTTTTTATCATAGATATATAATACCTTGCATGTCGTAATTAATAAATGATTAGGCAGTTAGCAATAATGTAGCATGCCCAAATCTGCCGGTATCTCAGAAATCTATATAGATAAGAATCCTCTCTAGTATGAGTTGTGATATGTTTGCTTAATGCAATTGCAATTAGGTTTAGATTTTATAAAAAGAAAACTAAAAAAAAAAACTAAATCTAAGTGCCTATTATCTGATGCGACATGCATCTACTCAAGTTGATTTATCTTGCTTGTTGCTGCATGATTTTCACCTTTCCTGCATTAAAATTGATATTGACGAATGCTTTTCACTTCTACTCTCCTATATTGTCTATGATTTTTCAATCTTTCAAGTCATATGAACTTAATTTCGTGTGATTGTTGATTTATCTTGCCTGACACGGGTTGCACTTATTCAACAAGATGAGCTTGAAGCTCAGGGATATAATTTGCTAATGTTAGATCAGCCACACGTCAAAGAAGAAATAAGAATGCAATAATGGCTTCCACAGAACCACGGTGGAGGCCTAAAGGAAAACCTCCGAACGTTTTTGGGATGGGGCTGGAGCTTTGCGATGTATTCATTCATCGGGCTGGCTTAATTAGCTTCCAATGACATCAGAAAGTCAATAAACGCTCTAGTAGCTAGACATAAATTTCTTGAAAGGACCGGGACATTCTAACGTCTAGGCTTGCGGGGCAACTTGTGCTGGATGATTCTCTATATGTTTTTGTACAAGTCTATTTTCCTTTTTAGTTTTGTTTTTTAAGAAGACTTTTGCTGCAGGTGTATTAAAAGCATGTTTGGTAACGTGGTGTTAATTATATTTTTAAATATTTTTTTAAATTTTTTTTGTTTAAAATGAATTTTTTTTTTGTTTTCAAATCGTTTTGATGTGCTAATATCAAAAATAATTTTAAAAAAATAAAATAATTTTATTTTAATATATTTCTAAAAAAAAATAATTTGAACCATCACCGCTACTACAATCTCAAACAAACCTTTTATATAACAATGAACCTTCCACCAACAAGGTTTGTTCACACAATTTCCCTTCTACCTGTTATTTTAAAACATGTCCTAAAAGATTGATATATAATCTGGATGACAAAATCGGCGGGGTCTTAAATAAAAATAAAAGAGAATTAATCCAGTTAAAAATTTAGATTAATTTATAACTCTTCTTTGTCCAGTACTAGAAAACCTAGTTAAAATTAATTAATTTATTAATTTTTTTAAAATAATATCATTTTTTATTTTTTATAAAATTTTTAAAAAATTGACTATGTTCATCCCACGTAACCGGTGACTCAATACTTTCCCTGAATCAACCCCGGCTCAGATTTGAAACTTATGCTTCTACCCCTTGCTCCGTGCAGAAGATCCACCTTTAAGAGACAGGGAAGGGAGGAGCCTCCTTTGATATTTTCATGGACAGTCAAGTCCGTACGGTTTTTTAAAGTATTCGGCCTCGTCCACGCGAGTCACATGAATTTCTTCATTTGTTATTTATTTATTTGTGGCTCAGAACAAGTTTCCTGTGTCACCGCAAATAAATTTTTGATAAGTCCTTTTTTATTCTTTTCTCGATAAACTCGAACTAAATGTTTCGAGAAAAAAAATCAGAGAAAACAGCAGAACCTCTATTTTCTTTATTCTTTCTAGCGCGCGGAACACGCCGTGAAAGCTCCCTCATCTGTGATTAAGGATGCAAGATATAGGGGACCACGGCTAGTTTCTCCTGCTCATTTACGAGGCTCCAATAATTTCTTTCGCCGAGAAAAAAAAAAGTCGGTCATCGAATTGATGAGAGACAAGTTCTACCTGTGATGCACATTAATTTCATGAAAGTGAGTCTCTTACGAATAATTCAGG
>Ga0307514_10005896_pt1 | contig 10804 bp, 4 predicted proteins | sample 16_EM_MG_FD_203088 | JGI IMG/M metagenome (GOLD analysis project Ga0307514, IMG submission 203088) | Populus trichocarpa ectomycorrhiza microbial communities from riparian zone in the Pacific Northwest, United States - 16_EM | ecosystem: Host-associated > Plants > Roots > Unclassified | place... | reverse complement strand
TGCACTCCAATATCAACACTGGACTATAGAGGATTGGAAGTCAGTAATATGGACTGACGAGACTTCCGTCTTGCTAGGACATCGTAGAGGTTCATATCGAGTGTGGAGACGACCGGATGAGGCCTGTGTGAAATCCTGTGTCAGAGAAAGGTGGAAGGGGTATTCCGAGTTCATGTTCTGGGGCTGTTTCACATATGACTTCAAAGGGCCCTGTCATATTTGGTCCCCCGAAACCAAACCGGAGAGAAAAAGAGCTGACAAGGATGTGGAGCTGATGAACATGGCAGTTGAACAGGAGGCAAGAGAGACATGGGAGTTGAATACTGGGATAAGAAGGATAGGGCTTCGAAATAGGCCAGGGCGCAAGCCTACCTGGAAGTTCAATGCGGACAATGGGGCATTTGTTCGGGAAGCCACAGGAGGGGGTATTGACTGGTATCGATATCTAACCTGCGTCCTGTTGCCAAAACTCCTGCCGTTTGCAACGGTTCTCAAATATGCAGGCCTTCCCAATGTGATTGTCATGGAGGACAAGGCGCCTTCACATGCATCAAGACTACAGCGCCCACATTTTGATGTTGCTGATGTTCAATGCCTCATTTGGCCTGGGAACTCACCAGATCTAAATATGATCGAGACCTGTTGGGCATACCTGAAGCGCATCACTACCAAGAAGGGGCCTCTAACATGCCGCAAGACGGCTGAGAAGGCATGGACCAAAGCATGGGAGGATTTGGAGCAGTGGAGGATTCAGCGGTGGGTTGAGCGTATCCCATATCACATTCAGCAAGTCCTGAAGCTTGAGGGTGGGAATGAATACAAGGAGGGGCATCCTCGAGGGTCTCGGGATAAAGCGTATTGGACTGCATTGCGACAAGAGCGACGTCGTCTAATTCGTGAAAACAGAGCAACCCACTTGGATGCCTGGCAACGATTCCAATGTGCGACGGCAGGGCTGCCAACAGATTACGTCAAATATTGCGAGTCTCTTGTTGGAATTCAGACTACCGCTCTTGAGGTGGAAGACCTTAACGAGGCTCAGTGGAATGACATTCCAGCCACTGATCGAGTCGTTTCTGTGGATCCCATCTCTAGGCCAAAGAGGAGGAGAGGAGGTCAAAATACCACTGCGGATGGTGGTGTTCGCCAACGTGGAAGACCACCTGAACCTCCGAAGTTCAATGTGAGGTTCTTGCCTACGCAGACACCTGCGTCATGGGTGGTTGGGATGGGTGGCATGGGAGGCTAGTAGATTTAGATTTTTTTTGGAGTCTATACTCCCCTGGAGGGAGCCTTAGGCTATGTAGATTCAGATAGAAATATAGCGAAGTCGTTTGTGGCAGCTTCAATCGCATGTGCTTTTGTTGTGAACCTCCGTACAAGAGATCGAACTCCATTCTATTATCCCTACAATTCAGGCATATGTGGCTGGAGTGGTGGATCTGGTGAACAACGATCCATGTCGCTTTTCAAGACATACGCCGAGCTCACGCAGGAAATTCGATATCCAAGGTCGAAAACAAGTGGCTTTAACGTGAGCTCGGTCTATGTCTTGAAAACCGACATGGACCTTTGTTTCCCAGTGGATGCGGTATTTACAAGACGATGACAAAACGAATCTTTCATGAGGGACAAATTCTATCATGAAGTATTCAGCCCACAGGATAGTACATAGACCGAATACTCTCCAATCAGGACCGCCTAGCCAATATGTACAAGCCAAAAATTATCGGACGACTTACGGAGTACCTGCAAGATACATATGTATGCTTATATCCCGAAGCACTTTTGATAATTCGGATGCTATGTATATGTGTATGTCTTGCCTCAGGCTAAAAATTTGATTAATTTTTTCCTTGGATTCGCCTCGTAAATAAAAAAACCTCTGTGTTTATGTAGTCATTAGTCAAGTGTTTAGTCATTAGGTAAGTAGTCATGTTTTCGAGTTATGTAATACTTGCGCTCCAACTACCTACAGTTAAAATCGCCCCCGCTTGGTTGTGCCCACCGCACTCACCTCCAACCTCACCTACCTCTGTTTATCTCACCCCAAGTTGCTACTAGCAGACTAGTCTCGAACCAGACCCTCAACCAAGACCTCGATCGACCAGTAGTCTGGTTACTCCTACCAGGCAAGACAAGGGTTCCCAGCCACCTCCTCACCTGTGCTGTCTCCAATATCAAATACATTACAACCCATAGACTTAGGATCTAGCCATCCTCACGTTTAGCAACAAGCAACTTCTCCCTATCCGACCCTCAAAAGAAAAAGCGGCAATAGATAGGCCAGCTCGTAACCGCCGACCTCGTTTGCTCACTGAAGCGGAGCAAACTTTGCGCCTTGACGAGTTCATTGATGGCATCAACTACAGCGACTGGTAAGTTCACCAGGCTAGAGACCAGACCACACTCGAGCATCTGGCGTGATTGCAATTTCTGACGTTCTGTGCCTCTAGATATTCGGACAACCACCATGAATACCGGTAATTCAAGAACTTTCTCCCTCTTCTTTGGCGGATAACCTTTCTAACACCTTACAAGCCATATAATGCTGCCAAAGGACATGCTGAAAGCGATTCCCAAGGGCTTCTTCGATCCAGAAACCGGGACTCTGAAAATTCTTCACAAGGAAGAATGGAGAGGCTTAGGTATCACTCAGGTTTGTCACTCTATTAGTCAGTCCTCGCTAGGTTCTCCACTAACTCTCTCGCCTGGTACAGAGTCTGGGGTGGCAGCACTATGAAATCCATGCTCCTGAGCCCCATATCCTGCTCTTCAAGTAAGGTTCAGCATTTCATTACAGGATTCTAAAACTAAGTATACTTCAACAGACGCCTAAAGAATTATCAACCCCCTCAGCAATAAGTCTAATCATACAAACTTACCCGCTCTTACGTCCTTTTTCTCCGGAGTTCTATAGGCAGCATCTTCGAAATGGTTATCTTCGAAATGGTTATCTCATTTGTTTTGGGCTCTGTTGGGTGAAGATTGGTGAGACGAATAATGGTGATATCATGCAAAACCGCAGTCATCCCACGATTTTGTATGAATCTTTTTTCTTTGCAGTTTGGGCCTCTGGAATTTTCATTAAATGGATCAATGGATGGAGGGGATTGCTTAAGGTGGTGTGGAGCAAATTTGGTCCCTAGAGGGGTGGTGAGTGTACCATAGATATCCCACTTTTCCTTGCCATTACCTACTGCCTTGCTCAATAAAGCTCTTTGCTCTTCTACCATTGAGGCACCCTTTTCCTGGTTCACGTCTGCCCTTTATTGGCCAACCGAGTCTTGTTTCAGGACTCTTCTATCCAGTTGTGTGGTTGGTAGCGTACAGCCTTTGCACTTTGTTTTCAGAATTGTGGATAGAGCTGATTTCCAGACTTCACTGGTAATAATGGACCTGTTGTTGTGTATGTTCCGAAACCTTTTCCTATGCTTCTGATATTTTAATATACCGCTTGGGTTGAGACACAACACCAATATTGATCACTGGCTAAGGAGGACCAAGAACCAGATTAGCACCAGATGGCCCAGTCCCGCACAAGCGTACCCAGGAAACTATAATTTAATATGTACACGCCCATTTTACAGATCTCTCTTATCCTCAGCTAGCATTTCTCCGACACCAACTCCATCCTCATATCTACGAAGAAAAACCGGGGAGACATCAAACTCCAACAATGCCAGTAAAATAGACACCATTTCTCCCATACTACATCCTTCTCGTACAAACACTCCATGACTCAGCGCAAAATTTAAGCATCCGAATAACTGTCCATCTATTGCTGCTTGTCTAAACTCATCATATCAAACAGTATCACCATTTCTTTCCACTATTGGGGGCAAAAAAACAGCAAAATAGTAGCAGCTTTAGATAAAGCCAAGAAGTCACCAGAATAGTTATGTTATATAGAGCTATGTGTCCAATGAAGGAAGTAACAATTCAGACCGAAAATGAGGCAGATTCAATAGATACATATATTCACAATATGAGATACGAATACAGGTATGAGTGAGTTATTGTGGGTGTTGTTCTATCTAGCAGCTGCCCATTTGCATAGTGAATACGTAAAACATGTGTTAAAATGACTGGCGGCAAATGTAATAGCTGTGCATAGACAGAGAAAACCTCACAAAATAAGGTTTGAGCATTACCAATAGATGGCCAGGTTAATATTGCTCATGTGTTATAAAAGCAAAAGGAGATTGTAACTAGGATAGAACGTAGGCTTAAGGAAATTCGGTGTGATATTCCAACAGGAGTCACTGTATTTGAAAGCCAAGAAAGTCCCATTTTTTTACGCCCAGCTCAGCGACAGGATATTTCATTCCTGGGATAAGGTAAGCATAAGCTTTTGCGCAGAATAGCATGAGTGGGAATTGAACACAGGCTCTGAATATCATGAAACTAATGTATCTTGTCTCATAGTTTGCACGACCTTTTCAGTAGCTTCAATATATTACAGAAAACCTCACCATCGCCTTTGGAAGTTATCTGTACTCCTGGTTCTTGCACCTGGAATTCATTTCCTCTTCATCACATTATAATATTGGCTATAGCTCTTTTGACCAGAGGACTGCCATAGCCACTCACACTGAAAAGAGTGAATTGCTTTCAGCCTGGAAGGTTGTCTGCTTGCATAGATTAGTTAATTGATGTTTCCTGGTTAGGTAGTCAGCTATGCCACTTTGGGTACACCTTGGTGAAGTCCTTCATATAGTGCACCGCGGATCCGGAGATAGCCACTAGTGCATGGGTAAAGTATGAAAATGACTGCATAGGATAGACTATATATAATAATCCACGGTGGTGACCCCGTTCTGAGTCAGCTGCACAATTAATTACACCCTGGAGCTCCCCGTCCTTAATGAGCTGGCCTGCTGATGGAGCAGGTGGGCCAGGAATAAAGCAGAAATATGATTATATTGCCAATGACCCACAGGCTTCTTCTGTTTGGTGAGAAAAACGATGTTTGCTTTCTCCAGGTATCTACCCTCCCTCACTACTGGCCCGCAGATGTGCATAGCATTTGCAGTGAATCAGTGTTGGGAGAAGACCTTACCAAGGCTGAAGTACTGCTGCTCAAAAGCAGAGCAGTCATTTTCAGAGCAATTAATGATGGGTTCGCTTAAAGGATAGTTATTACCTAGGTTATGGATTACGTTAACGATATAGATATAGGATTGTTAATCTTGGGTCAAGCTGCAGTCTTTATTGCAGACTAACACATGTATTGCGCATATATAGGTTGGGTGAAGGGTTTCAAGTATGTTTCAATTGTGCTTTTCTATATAGACGAAATATTATAGCATCTTGAATCTTTTTGCTTCTTGAGGCATGAAGAGTCCTGTCTATTTATGTGGACATACTTCAACAAGCCAGCTGTTACATGGTGCTAGTGGGAGTCATAATATGAGAGTAACGTCCATTGTTGCAGCTGGCCATCCTGCTTGAAATTCTACAATAGAGTAATTTAATGGAAACATGTTTCTTGCAGTTATACATCTCTTTTGTCAACCATTACAATAATGACTAGACAGTAGCTAACTTTGAGTTCTCCATTTATACAAGTAGGGTGATATTGGTGATCATAGTTTTAAATGTAAAATTTAAGGAGGGAAGAAAAAAACAGTAAGTCATATATCAATAACAAAAGCAGGATAAGTACAGTTCATACTCAGGCTATCAAAGAACGCCCTGGTAACAATCCCAACTGGATCTCTAATGGGTTCAAGGATAGAGTTTAGATGCTCCACTGGAGTGTGAATATATAAACAACAAGTGTAAACAAATAGAGACAGCCATAAACACTCAACAAGGAGTAAAAAGGACTTTACGTCTAACCCTACTACCGGACCAGTAAATAGTTCCCACGGCTTAACCAATGTGCAAGCCCAAGGGCCAGCTAACTTCTTTTGTAATATGTTACATAAATGACGGCCTTGTGGATCTAATTCTAGTGCCCTTAACTACTTGTTTTCAGTGGTGGGATTCCTATGTTGAGTCAAGGCTGTAGATAATTTCTAGTCTCGCACAGAGGCCACATCCAGAATAATCTAATAACATACCCTTTGGCCCGGCGAGACACCCACTGTGTATGAATAGTCTAGGGGTGAAGTGCGCAGGTTCCACAGGCACTGTTCATGCGGATCTGGCAATATATATTGTCCAGGTATATTAAGAACCTATTAGCTCTGCCGAGGCCCTGGCTGTAACGTACGCACCCTATTTCTCTGCTTTGAATGTAACATCTCCTATTGCTCTGCATATTAACAAGTCCTAATATTCAACGAGGACGGAGTACAGTGTTTGTAGATTCACAGTTAGGCTATTCCCGGTCGCCGTCGTCAGGGCAAGGGATAGCAAAGACTGCCATGCCCAGGTTTCATGCCTGGTAGCTTAAAAAAGTGGGAATATACTCCTACCAGGTCCTCCAATTTGTGCTCCTCAAATGTCATACATACTATTGGGTGCAGTTGTGTCTTGATATATCTGCACCTGCTGAGCGAGAACCACTGTTAGAGGGACCAACCAATGGGGTTTAATTGCACGAAAGACCTACAGTACTAGTGGATAATTATCTCATATCACGATAGATTTTGGTTACGAATGCAAATCCAATTTGATGTTTTTCTGCATGTGCATTCAACTGACGTTGTGTCTGAAACCGATGCATAGACTGGTGCATACTATGGAGTGCACCCATAATTAACAAAAGACTGGCCAGTGAATTCGGGTTATAACACAGTTGTTAATATATTCTTCATTTGCCATGCTAATCACGTATGACAGCTAAATAAGAAAAATATTGACTCACTAGAGAGATCTTAAACATAGGACTTCATATTGACAGGTGAGAAATTCGAAAACCCCGTTTCCGTGTGTGTTTGTCCCTAAGCTATAAGAGTGTAGGTACTAGTACACTGGGCTGCTGACTACTTCGTTCCAAGAAGGGAATCATCATTGATGCATTTACGTAAGACCAGCTGGTCAGGGGTGTGTCAACATCAATAGGGACGTTGATTTGGATGTAAAGATGTACTGTACCTCTACACTCCTATACCTGACTCTAGTCCCACGCTTTTATGAATTATACTCTTTGCTCCACATATAGGAGAGGAGAATTTCTAGCTGCTCCAATGCAGCTGGTGCCAAGGGTTTCAAAAAGATTACAATTCCTATGGAGCTTGCTCCAAATCAGCCACGAAGCGAGCATATTTTCGATAGCTGCCGTTTTGACGCCTGAACAAGCTGAGTGCAAATGCACCCATCTTGTGCCAACCGCACTGCCAGGAGACTTTTGCCCTAGTGAAAGAAACCACTCAGTCCTCTGTGCAAACGACTCTGGAGGCTTTACGGTAGCCTATACCCATGAATCACTGTGTATGTAGGGTAGGGTAGGGAGAGTAAAGCGAGGAACGCCTATAAGTTTTCCTTGTTTTTTGAAAATCGTTACTCGTATTTAATCTATCTAGACTATGACGAGAGACCGCACCCCTCCAGCTACAAGAAAATCTCCGCCGTAGAAGCTCCGCCACCTTCCGACATCATTCCGGAAACGTCTATAAGTTCTTCGGTAGTAGCAGGGTAGTCAGCTCAGCTTAGTATGAAAGAATCCTCTGAAGACCTTAGACACAGGCTTCATAGCCTCATTAATGGATGGCACGCAATCTTCATGTGGTACATACGACTTAGAATTTACTTGCAAAACGCCACATTGTTAAAACCAGCAGAAGCCAATTTTCTGGACTTCTCATAATGACTTGCTACAGTACTGGCTCAAGCTAATTCCATGCCTGGTAAAGCTGCCCTGCTACTTAAAGCCCTCCTCCATTGTCACGGTAGTGCAACCCAACATTGATATCGAAACCCTTTTTCTGAAGTAAAATCCAACCAAAAGAAAGTATGCCCTGTATATATGAATATCACCCAGTTCCCCACTCCGATTCCCGTGCGCATAGCCAATAGAACACAAAACCAAAAAAACCATCTCCCTATAGTACGACCGAGTGACAGTAAGGTAGGTATGAATTTCCACATGTCACCAAAGACCCTCCGAACCCTTAAACCTCAAGAAATTGCTACCTTAGTAGATACAATCCAATCCGCGGCTCCGAACTGCTTCATACAAAAGATAAATAAACAACATTAGCAAAACCAACCCAAAAATCTCGTAAAATCAAGTGAAGTATCATGAATATAGATGAAGGCAAGGAATCCCAAAATGCACCAATCAACCCCAATCCACATAAATCAGCAAAAAACGACCAACGGATAATTTTGCTCCTATATAAACATCTTCACGGTTCTTGCCTCTTTAGCAAGATCCTTACTCCCCCCTCTAATCCTCCAAAATGCACTCTTGCCCATTCCCATGCCCTTGGCCGACCACCTCTTCCCCTCTTTCCCCTCCTTGCCACCACCTACAGCTACTCCTGCCGATCCATCCTCCCACTCCCCAAACTGATTGTGACCTCCTTCCTCCCTCTCTCTAACCCCTTTCATCCCCAGCCTCTTCCACACGCCCACCTTCTCCGGCGTAGACCCAAGAGCCACCGGAGCAGGAGTAAGGCCAGGTTGAGGAACAGCAACAGAATACCCTAATCCCCTAGGTGGACACTGTAACAATTCAATATCCATGTCTGGGTAAGCATACGCATACTCCCCTCCATGCCATTGGGCATTGCTATCCGGCCATGCAGCACCACGCCCCGCGGTGGTGCGGAGTGTGTTCTCCCTCCGGACTTTACGCTCAAGGTCTTGCAGCGCAGGGGGCTGGGGGAAGGAGGAGGGGGAGTAGAAAATAAATTTCTCTTCTCGTGGGGGTTGTTGTGACGTTGGTATTATTGGTATAGGGATTGCTGTAGGTGATTGTGTGACTTGGGTTGTTGAAGGAGGGGGTGCCTGTGGGGGTGAGATGGGTTTTCGGTAAGTGTTATAGCTACACCGCTTCTGGTGGTTTACATATGGCATGAACGTCGACTCAGGGGTGAATGGGGTGAATGGGGTATAAGGTGTGGCGGGGCTGGCACTCCCTGGGGTCGTGGGAGCAGAACTGTTATCGCAGCTGCTAGCTATCGAGGCCTGACTGTTGTGTTTCTTGTGATTGGTGTGATTTGTACTCGAGAAAACAGAATCTGGACCGATAGAGGGGAGGAGTGGCGGGAGTTCGAATTCCCCTTCTTCATCTTCCTCCCCCTCATTACCCCACTCCTGCCTTAATGCCTCATCTTCATCCCGTGAGTACTGACTCCGATAGCTACCACAGTCTTGAGATATGACAGAGTGCGTAGAGAAAAAATCCTGATAGACATCTGCGGGGGAACGATGTTTGGAAGAGGTAATCAGTTGATCAAGATTTGTTAGATCGAGGCTGAACCGAGTGGAGTCCGTTACTGAGGTGGAATACCTCCGCCCATTGACACCCACCTCCGGCTGGGATATCATAGCAGCTACTTCTGCTGAAGCAGTTTGCGGGGGCATATGGGCGTGGGTAGAGCTAGTCAGGGCTGATCCTGCTTCAGGCTGTGGCTCAGGAGGCGGTCCAGTGCGGGGGATTATTCTCCTAGGATTCCTCTCTGGGATCGTTGGGGCCCTGGGGGAGGTTGGGGGAGGTTCCAGTTGTTCACCCCAGGCTGGTTGTGTACTATGATCAAGTGGAGGCGGGGCGGGTGACCTTGACCGGGACCGCTCCCGGATATATCTTGTCTCCATTTCGAAATCACCATCGCCGGGGGAGGCAGGGAGGGGCTTATTTACGTTTGGTGGTGCGGGTTTTCTTTTGGTGGCGGCATTGGGGTATCCGCTTGAGGGGGGGGCGGAGCAGGATGCAGAGGAGGAGGCATTGACCTTGATACTCCCCATTGACCTCGAGCCTCTGATACTCCGATTCCTACAGAAACCTACATCACTCCTTTCCGGAACAGTGAGATACGAAGGCACACTCACTGGCGTGACTGGGGCGCTTTGGGTCGCCTCCGCCATCAACACTGGAACCTGTGCCTTGCCCTCCTCCTCCCCCTCCTCCCCCGCACCGAAATTCCAGCCCACCCACACCTCCCCTGCCCACTGCTCTAAGCCACTCCTCTTCCGCTCCAACCTCCCTAGTTCATCTTTGACAGTCTTGACCTGCCTTCGAAGCTCTCCCACACCCATCATCAAATCCTCCATGACATTTGCAGGAACATCTTCTTCTCCAACTGCTTCCACAATCTGCATATCCACAACAGAAACTGTCTCCATATAACCCGTCATTTGCACCCCAAGCGCCGCAAGTTCAGCGCGGAGTGTGTTGAGTTTAGATTTCGCTTCTGTGGTCGAAATCTGTTTCAGGGTGGTTGGACCTGGGGAGGTTTGGGAGGGGGTCATGGTGACCCCTGGGATACGGAGGAGGAGGGAGGTATGCACTGTGCGCAGTCGGTCAAAAATGAGAAAAAGTCTTGTATCGAGTTGGGCAATATCAATCTCAAGGGACAACAGTGCTGTAGTGAGATGTGTTTGTAGAAGAGTCTTGAGGGCTTCTGAACCCTCGGTGGGTGGTGGAGGGGTAACAGGTGGTAATGGTGATGATGGCCATGGTGATGCCATAGCCATTGTTGACAAAGTATCCACCGGAGTTGCACGCCCGATGGTCGATGTAGGGCTGTCGTCAAGATCGAGCCAGCTCTCCTCCGGCTCTCGAATCCTCCTCCCCCTCCTGCTGCGCTCCTCCGGCTCTCGAATCCCCCCCATCCCGCTGCTCTCCTCCGGCTCTCGAACCCCCCTGCCCCCCCTGTTGCTTTCATCCGGCTCTCGAATTCCCGCT
>Ga0307514_10005895_pt1 | contig 10804 bp, 5 predicted proteins | sample 16_EM_MG_FD_203088 | JGI IMG/M metagenome (GOLD analysis project Ga0307514, IMG submission 203088) | Populus trichocarpa ectomycorrhiza microbial communities from riparian zone in the Pacific Northwest, United States - 16_EM | ecosystem: Host-associated > Plants > Roots > Unclassified | place... | reverse complement strand
TTCTTATTAATAAATTTCAAAAAATATTATTACTATCAAAGAAGAATAAGAACATTTATCTGAAAGGATTAAAAATTATAAAAACTTGAGCCAAACAACTTTAATATTATTATTACTATTATAAATTTTATTAAATTCATTAATATAGATTTTATTTGAAGGGTAAAATCTATTATTATTATTATTAATTTGGGTTTAGCACCCCCTTCCAAACCCAAGAAAATTAGGGCTAGAAAGAAGGAACATGCTGCACCAGGACCACGTGTCTAGCTGGACCCAACGTTGATGGGTCCATCTGTCAAGCATGACCCAATGATGCTAGCTCCAGATGGGTACCAAATTGCTAGGATATTCTAGCAAGCAGAACCCATGGCGGTGGATCCTCTAGGACCCATCAGTATTAGGTCCTTAAAGACCCATCAGTGTTAGGTCTGTTGCAAGTAAGACCCATCAAAAAGCATGAAGTCCTGCCTCAGGTGGATCTAATACTGTAATTTGATTTAATTTTCTCTTATGTTTTTTTTTTGCAGGGGAACAACCACCTTTTTCTTTCTAATATAACTGGTGTGTTTGTTTCCTGGAAAGTGGTTTTCGGGAAACCACTTTCCAAACTTTTCTGTGTTTGTTTGCCATTAAGAAAGTTGGTCAACGAAAAACACTTTTCAGTCAAAGAAAAATTTAGTTTGGTTTTCAGGAAAGTGTTTTCTTTTTATTTTGGGCGGAAAACACTTTCTAGAAGTTGTGAAAAATTTAGAAATGTCATATTATTTGCCGATTACATCAAATTTGGTCCTCAAACTTTTGACTGCTATATATATATTTTTTGTTATGAATATTTGTTTTTCAATTTCATCCCTTAGAATTTAATTTTTATATTAACTTTGGTTCTTATTTTTATAATTGTTATTTGCTTTTCCCTTATTATTTTTTAATTAAATTTTTTATCTATCAAATTTGAACTTCGTTCTTTTGATTGTTTTTTATTTTATTTGAAATAATTTATGAAATGTTAATTATTATTATTTTAATTTCTTCATCTTTTATTTTTTTTATTTTGTAGATTTGATCTCTATTATTTTGATTATTATTTATTTTATTTGAGATAATTTATGAAATTATATTTTTTTTCAATTTCATTTTCATTCAACTTTTTAATTTGTAAGATTTGTTCCTCATTATTTTAATAAACTTGAAAAAAATAAAACATTAATAAGTTATTTTCCAGCTCATTTTCCATGATATAACAAAACACTAGAATGTGTTTTCCAACTTATTTTCCATTACACTACCAAACATCGGAAAATAATTCACTTTCCCAAAATTCATTTTCTCGAAATTCACTTTCCAAAAAAAAACTACTTTTCTAGTAAACAAACAGCACCTATATAACATAAATAGATTAAGATTTTTCCGGAGCCAAAAATAAATGTCAGCGATTTGAGCATTAGCCTTGGTCCATAGGGTTAGCTTATCACTGCAACTCTGAAAGATTTATCATATCTTATGAGATATCCCAAGAGATTCTATGAACTCCCTTCACTCTATTTTATCCTGGGTTATTGTAATTTTTATTACTAATAAATTCAAAGAAAAAAATTATTAAAAATCATAAATTTTATTTGAAGAGATTACAAAATATAAAAACTTGGGTCAGATAAATTTAACATAATTATAAATATTATAAATATCATTATTTTTATTATAGTTAATATTATTAAAATAATAATTAATGAATTTGAAAAAAAAATTCATTAATATTGAAAAACAATCATAGATTTGATTTGAAGGATGTCATTAAAAATTATTCTTATTGTCATTAATAAATTTAAAAACAATATTACTACTATTAAGGAAAAATAATAAATTTTATTTGAAGGGATTAAAAACCATAAAAACTTGGGCAAAACAACTTTAATAATATTATTAATATATTAAATTTGAAATAAGTTTTATTACTATTTAAAAAAACATAGATTTGATTTAAAGGATAAAATCAATTATTATTATTAATATTATTATTATTAACTTGGGTTTGACATCTCCTTCCAAACCCAAGAACCAGGATCCAATAGCGGTGAGCCTTGTGGACCAAGATACAGTTCACTGTGGACTTGCACAGTAGTTTTGCTATGTAGTAAAATGTACGGGGAGTTAGGGTGGGGGGAGGGTTCATTTCCTGTGTTTTTAGTCAAGAATTGTGGTTCGAGTGGCTTATTTGACTTTTTCCATTAAGATGAGAGTAATGCAGCGATAAAAAGGACAATTAATTAGATTAGGCCGTCGACACCCGACGATTCAGTTGCTAGGGGTAAAGGTGACATTAGAGCCACTAGGTCTCGCTTTGGTAGCCGGCCCAACACTGTTGGGTCTAGTTGCTGCAGCAGGACCCAATAGCTTCCATCAGAATCCAATGGCTTTGGGTCTTGTTAGATCTATTCGAGTTGGGTCCTGCCCCTAACAGGACCCAACCAACCTGCTATGATGTATTTAATACGTGATGGAGTTGTAGATAGTTTAATGGAACAAAAAAAAATATTTTATATAAAGTATTATTTGTTTCACGATGTAATAACAATAGTTAAATCTACAATATTTAAATTTAAAACTATCAATATTAATAAATATATTTTTAAATTATTTTATAACCTCAATTTCAAAAGCATTATTAACCAAACACGTTAAACTATTTTTTGTTCAACCTCAATTTCAACCACAGTTTTAACCAAACATACATTTTACCAAATCAACTTCAATCAAAAGTACTTTTTATAAAACAACTTTTTTCAAACCACAACCACAAAAGCTATCACAATACCAAACTCAGCAACCAATGTTGCTTTCAATAAAGGAAAATCCTCGTCCCTCAAAACCACAACTTTCTCCTCCATTGAATAACTAACCACCGTAATTATTTACATGATCAACCACAACAAATAATTATATTTTTATATGAATAATTGAATTATATTTTTAAATCTTAAAAAAAATAAATGTTTTTCTTTAGTAGTAGTAATTGTATTCTTTAAATTTATTAATGATAATCATAATAATTTTTCCAAATTGATTAATTATTATATGAAAATTAAAAAAAATATAACATCATTAAAAAAATATTAATTAAAGCAAAGAAAAAAAATTAAAATTTGAAAATTTATTGGGTTTGGCATCGCAGCCAAACACATTGCTAACATTGTTTTTAACAAAAAATACAAAAACATTAAAAAAATTAATTTGAAATAAAGAAAAAAAACTTCAAAATTTTGTTAAATTTTTTTCAAGGAATTTTTGAAACAAAATCAAACATGATCGAATTAATTTGAAATGAAGAAAAAAAATCAAATGAATATTAATTTGAAATAAAGGAAAAAATAAAAAAAGTTTCAGTTTCTTGACTCTCGCCTCTCAACCAAACACAATCTCAATATATGTTGTTTTAAAAAAAATATTTAAAAATAATACAAAAACATGGAGAAAATATTATTTTGAAGTAAAGAAAAAAATTAAAAAATTCTTTGGTCTGGCGTCACAGTCAGACACAATCTCAACATATTTTTTTAAAAAATAATGCAAAAAATAACAAAAATATTAATTTGAAGCAAAGAAAAAAAACTTAAAAATTGTCAAAAAAATTTCAAGGAATTTTTGAAATGCAAATTAAGATTTTAATTTTTTGTTCTCATTTCAAGTTGAGTTGAATTTCTTTATCAAATCATGTTTGTTTTTACGTTTCAAAAATGCTTTAAAAAAATTGATATTTCTTTATTTTCTTTACTTCAAATTAATATTTTATTTATACCTTTCAAAAATGCTTTTAAAAATAAATTTTGTTTGCCTTTACTTCAAATTAAGATTTTTATTTTTTTTCCTCTTGAATTGTTTTTCAAAATAATTCCAATATTATCATATTACCTAGCTCAGTACAAAAAAAAGAAAAAGAAAAAGGATTTCTCTTAGAGACCTTACAAAAGCTACGCCCCTGACGACTTTACCTTGAAATTATATAGATTTTGATTGTAAGGGTAAAATTAATAAATTTTTAAAGTTTCATAATGTTTTATTATCTTTAAATTTTTTATGCATGACTCTAGCTATGGATTATCTCATGCTTCAATCACAATATAATAATAATAATAATAATTTTTAATCTCGGTCTTCGAATTAAATCTATGGTTGTTATTCAATATTAATGATATTTTTTTGAAATTATTAATTATTATTTTAATAATATTAACTATAATAAAAATAATAATAATAATAATTATGTTAAACTTATCTGATTTAAAATTTTATATTTTTTAATCTTTTCAAATAAAATTTATAGTTTTTAATAAAAAATTTTCTTTGAATTTGTTGGTGATAAAAATAACAATAACCCATGATAAAATAGAGCAAAGCGAGTTGATACGAGATGATAAATCTTTCGGAGTTGCAGTGATAAGGTAACCCCATGGACTAAGGCAAACAGTGCAGCTCTTACTCCTAAAATAAAAGACACACACACACACACACACACACACACACATATATATATATATATATATATATATTCTTTAATTATTATTTTTTTAACCGAAATTTAAACTAAAGGAAAACATAAATTTTTTTTCATGATCTATTCACCTTTTTAACATTAATTTCATCTCTTTTCTCTAGAATCTCATCAAAATTCTTAAATTTTATTTTTCTTATTATTATTTTTTCAAAAATCTCTTTTTCAAGAACACCTAAAATTTTGCTTTAATTACCATAATTTATTACTTTCTCTACCCACTCCAATAATTTAAACACATTTTTATAATCAATTGTAATTTTTCTAAAATTTATAAAGAACCTTGATTCTTTATTTTACAAAGTTCAATTAATTTAAATTACAAATTCTTCAAGAATCTTATTTAAAAATATGAGCGTACTTTACCAAAATATCCAAAACTTTAACACTTTTAAGTTGAGAAATTTTCCCCTACTTGATTTTTTTTCTCTTTCCTGGCTAAGAGCTCCCTTTTCCTTTGAAAATCAAGTTCGTTCATTTTTTTTTCTTTCGTCCCACACACACTCACTTGCACACACAAATATATACACTTAACTTTTTTTAAAAATACCTTCATCTTCTATGTTACTCAATAGTAATTTTTATGATTTTTGGGTAAAATTTTTCTAATTCTAACGGCTGTTTATACCAAATCACAACCAAGTTATTTTGAATTTCACTAAGTTACTTGTTGGTGCTTTCAGTTTTGTGAAATTCACTTCTATAAAAATTTTATTTGTATTTCTGTATTTATTTATTTATTTATATATCTTAACACCTGAACAAAACATTTCAATTCAGATTCTCGAATATATCATCATTCTTATAATTTAATTTATCACTTTCCTTTATTTTTTGTAATCTTGACTTTTATTAATATTAATAATATTACCCGGGGTTTTACAATAATATTAAACTTGTATGATCATAGTTTCTATAGTAAGATTTAAAAAAAAACAAAGTATTAACCATAATAATAATCATAATTGTTATTATAGTTTTTTTAAATTTTATTCTATTCTTAATATTAATACTTTTAATTACAATAAAGATAATACTATTTAGAATACAAATAATAATATTTATCATATTAATAATAATATTAAACTTGCTTGGACAAAGTTTCTATAGTAATATTTTTTTTTAAAAAAAATATAACAATAATAATATTAGTAATTGTTAAAAAATTTCAAGATGCAATCTCAATATATTTTTTCAAAAAAAAAATAATTCAAAGGAAAGTAAAAAATTAAAAATTTTCAAGACACAACCTCAATATATATTTTTTAAAAAAATATTGGAAAAATAATATCAAAAATATAAAAAAAATATTAATTAAAAGTAAATCAAAAAATTAAATTTTTTTAATTTTCTGGGGTATAGCTTTATGTGGCAAGCTCTTGTCATGCCGACTTGCTAATGACTTCTTTAAGTCGCTAGGATATACAAAAACATAGGAAAAAAATAATTTAAAGGAAAGGAAAAAATTAAAAATTTTCAAGGCACAACTTCAATATATTTTTTTTAAGAAAATATTGAAAAAGTTAAAAATTAACGTTGTTGGGTCTTGCTGGGAGGTAGGGGTGAGCAAAAAAACTGAAAAACCGAGAAAACCGGAAAAACAAATAACCGAAAAAACCAAACCGTGAAAAAAATTGATTAAACCGATTAAAATTTTGAAAAAACCATCCGGTTCGGTTTTATAAGCCTAAAACAAAAAAAACCGAACCAAACCCGAACCGAAAAAAACTGGAAAACTGAGCCAAAATAAAGCCAAACTGAAAAAACCGAGCCAAACCGGTTTGAACCAGTTTTTATTCTAAAAAATCAAGCCGAACCAAAACCAGTCGGTTTGAACCGGTTTTTTGTTTTTTTTTTTAAAATTCGGTTTGGTTACTTTTTTTGATAAAAACTGAACCGAACCGAAGACGATTACCCTTACTGGGAGGTATTTAACCTTCCATCCTTATGCGTGGAAATCAAATCCCGTTTCGTATTTATTTGCATAAAAATGGCAAATGATAATTTTTTCTCATTTGAGATTCGATTGGATTTTCTTATTTGAGTATATTTGTTTTTGTCTTTCAAAATTACTTTTAAAAATAAATTTTTTTTCCTTTTACTTCAGAGTAAAATTTTTATTATTTTTAATTTTGTTCTTTAATATTGTTATATTAAAGTTGATGGAGCTCTCAATTTTTTTTTTATTTGCATCATATATTTTAATAAAAAAAAATACACAGTGTTTTTCCATTGGTTAGTTAGGCTAATGCTTTCAAAAATCATATATACAGTGTTTGTCCTTTACTTCAAATGCTTTCAAATGCTACGATTCACTCTGTTAGAAGGAGCTCCTTTTCTTCTTTGTTTAATGTGAGGCGTGAAGCTCGCCGAGGTGGGTGAGTCCCTTTCCTAGACGGAGTAGCAAGAGCATGCTTCGCAATCAAGCTAGAAAAAAACTCATCTGCGAAGACTAACAAAGTTTTTAGGCCGGAAATGAATCGCTCTTTCCTGCCCAGAAAGTGCCGAGTCTGTCTAGTCTCTACCATTTTCTTCTCTTTTACTTTAGGCACACCCAATTGGTCCTGCACATGCTGTGGTGGGTCCAGGCAACAGTAAGACCCAACACCCAATTCGATCTTTCACATATCAGGACCCAAAGCAATTTGGGTCAAGCACTGGTCAAGACCCAAAGAGAAATCAATTCTCACATGCCGACTAAGAGGGTGTTTGGGAGAGTGGTGGCTTATGTGGCTCCCCCAAACGCAGTGATTATGTTGTTCGGTAAGAGGTTTACATTTAGCTAAAGTTGTGGACCCCACGTGAAAATAGTGGTGTGACCACATGTTAAGGAAAAATAAAAATTATCAGCTTTTCACGTGAAAAGCTGATAATTTTATATATCCAAACATTACAATTAAGATAGCTTAATACCGTTGCATTTATTGGACAAAACTGTCCTCCCAAACAAATCAATGTTGATATGTACCAGTTTCTCAAAGCTTCTATTGGTTTCTTCACCATTAACCTCCTCATCTGCGAGCCTTCACCCTTCGATATTTCAGTTTCCTTCTTTACAGATTGAGAAACCCAGTTAATATTCGGTGTATAAAAGCTACCCCATGGCACATGAATGCGATTACCAGCCACACCCACCCCGAGCTTCGCCAGAAACGTGGTAAGTTCATTCCTTCAGTTCTTGTTTGCTTTTTTCATGTAGTAAAAGTGTTGGTCTTCTCTACTGTTTAACGGTGAACTTGAATATGTCACCACAATGTGTTTAGCCTTCGCGATCTGTTTTCCTTTTTGTCTGATCTACTAACCCAGCAGCTTTTTGTTGCAAAACCCTGCTCAATCTTGTTCGTCATTGCTTGATCTGAAGTTCCCTTATTATTAGCATGTACCAATTTGTTTGTTATGCTGCAGATATGCTTCGGTCCATTTGATAAAGTCGCGGCCCTGATGTCTTGGATTAGCCTGTTCTAAACTGCATAACAGACACGTAAGTTTGCAATGTTTGAGTTACAGGCATGCTAGTAAAAGTGTGTGTCGTTTGAGGATTATCAGAACATTGTTTAAGGCTATTGCATGATTGTGTTGTCACTTTAATCTAGAGGTGAATGATGGTGTATACACGCACTGATTAATGGGATGGGGTCTGATATTCAATAATTATAGGTGAAACTGCTATATAGATGGCAGCACTTTGGATTTGTGTTTGTGACAAGTCAAATTGGTTTAATGAATAGTGTTTTCCAGTCTAGAAAATACGTGTGCTTCTGTCCACAAACCAAACGGGGTATCCGTTAGGTCTCCCTGAGACCATGACTGCAATAAAAATTTGTTGTGTTTAATTATATGAAATATCTGCAACTATCGTTTCCTTGAATTGCCTTCAGTTTCTTATAATATGTTCTGCCTTATGTTATGAAATATATGGATCTGGTGATGTTGGGGAGTCTGAAAATGATAGGAGTTTGGTTATCATAAATGGACCTTGTTCTGTTCTATGGTCTGAAATATATGGATCTATACTGCTTACCTTGTTGCCTTTGATCCGAAGATGGCATGTCCTCTTTGCATAAACAGGCTATTTATTCATTCATGTTTAAAGACTGGTCATTTAATTCATTATTATCATTAGTGTGTGTGTGTGTGTCTATATAGCATAAATAAACACAATAGGGATACATTTTTAAATCAACTGCATTGATGACAACATTATCACATTTCTTAATATCAATTCGTAAAAGTTTGTTTGCATATAATATCTTTAATACCCACTACAAAGTTTAAAGGCTCATGTATCATTGTGTTGGTTGATGAATTATGTTAGAAACAAAATTATCAATGGAAGGTACTGAAAGCTCGAATAAAGCATCTTGGACTAAAGAGATGGTGCATACATTCTGTGATATTTGTATTGTTGCTATTGATAGAGGAATGAGGCCAAACACTCATTTTGATAAGGTCGGATGGAAATTTGTTATGGCTGCCTTTAAAGAGAAAACTGGTTATGCTTTTAGTAAGACTCAACTTAAAAACAAATGGGATGGTGCTAAAAAAGACTGGAGGCTTTGGAAAAAATTGATTTCTGAAACAGGTGTAGGATGGAATAGTGATCTTGTAACTATTAGTGCTAGTGATGAGTGGTGGGCAAAAAAAGCTCAGGTGAGTTATTGATACCTTTTTTTATCTATATTTTTTTCTTTGTATTGTCCTATTTCTTAAACAATGTACCATGTGTTATTTAGTTAATGCATTTGATGTTTCATACATTTGTTTTTAGGAAATCAGAGGTTCCAAAAAGTTTAGACATTCTGGGATTGAACCGTCACTTTGTAGTAAGTTTGATTTAATGTTCAGCAATGTTGTGGCGACTGGACATTACGCTTGGACGCCATCTTCCGGATATTCATTTGATGATTATGTTGCTGGTCAAAGCACTCCGGATGGTAATGTTAATGAAGAAGAAAATTTGGAGGAAGGAAGTGGAGATTCGGAGGAGGATGTTATTCCTAATTTCACAGACGATGTTCGCAATTTAGTTGCTGGCGTGAATATAGGAAATAGCAGTACCACAAATAGCAGTGGAAAGAGAAAAGCAAGAGAACAATGTGGTGTGCAAAGTACAAAGAAAAGCAAAAAACCTTCCGGAGTAGGTGATCGATTGCTGTCACGTTTTGATGAACTATTTGATCGTGTTTCCAAGAAGAATGATAGTCGGGATAATATAGGGTGTAGTGTACGTGAGGTGATGGCAGAGGTCCATTCCATACCCGGAATTGATTTCGGTGATGACTTCTACTGTTTTGCAACTGAGTACTTGTCTAACAGGACAAAAAGAGAGATGTGGGCCTCAATCGGAGATATTGATAGGAAGTATCAATGGCTTAAAAAAATGTACCAGAGACGTCAAAACCACTAAATTACGGTCAGTATTGCTTTACTAATGTATCGTAGTTTATGTATTCAATTGCTTTAACAACTAGATGAATATGGGATTTTGTTTTTCTGCCAAATCATGTACAGGTGTTCAATATTGGGACAATGACGCTTAAGGCTGCTGGATTGAAGCATGAAGAGTGGTGCTGATTTTATAGAGAACAAGCAGTTTAAATTATGTTTGCGGATTGCTAACCTAACCTTTTTTAACATTTTATGGATTATTGTAAAATTGTTGTGTTGTCTTATGTTATATTGAGGGATAATATGCTATTATGTTGAGGGATACCTATAATGACTGTTAAGACTTATGCTGGAACAATATGTGATTGTATGTCATGTGTGAATGCTTATGGTTATGCTGCTACTGTTGTGTGATGATAAATTGTTTGTGCTTGCTTATACTGGTAGTGCTGTTCTGAGGTATGCTGTTAGTGAATGTTGTTCCTGTTTTATGTTGGTACTGGTGTGTTGGTATGCTAGAAACATCAGAGCATGCTGGAAGAGTGACGGAAACAGAGGAATAGAAACGTGTACAGATAGAGGGACCTATGGCAAGTGGGGCTTTGGCAACAGGAGGTTATGGAATCAAGTTTCACATCAATTAGAAAATAGAAAAGAGCTGTTGTTATATTCCATCCATTGTTTTCTTTACAGTAATGATGTACTTATGCAGGTTTTTTACAGCTACTTTTCTTGCTTTACAGTCGTGAAATGTGAGCTGCAGGTTCTTGGCTGTATATGTATGTAAGGCTGGTATATTGAAACAGTGCGTGAGTACAGGCACCTGAAAAGGAAAAGCAAAAAGATTCTCAATTTGTAAACGCTTTC
>Ga0307514_10005893_pt1 | contig 10806 bp, 12 predicted proteins | sample 16_EM_MG_FD_203088 | JGI IMG/M metagenome (GOLD analysis project Ga0307514, IMG submission 203088) | Populus trichocarpa ectomycorrhiza microbial communities from riparian zone in the Pacific Northwest, United States - 16_EM | ecosystem: Host-associated > Plants > Roots > Unclassified | place... | reverse complement strand
AATAAGAGCATGTATGAAGATATATAATAACAATCCTTGTAAATAAATAGGAATAGGAAGCAACCCAAGATATCATTATAGATAAAAGGAATAACAATATAAGATACTGGAAATAGGTGAAACAAGATAGTAATTAACAGTATAAGCCAGGAAATAAAAACAAGAAAAGGGCACAGAATATATATTATGACAAACTTCTCCAAATAGCATATTTCTTTAGACCTACCTGGTTTCTCATTCCCCATCCAATTCAACTATGTTATGTAGGCTGATTTATATATTTCCTCAGTCTTTTTCAGGTGTATGAATACTGTATTCAGCAACCCAATTATGTGAGCATTATACCTTCTGATATTGTATTTCTTGGACTCTGTATGAAGCTTCATTTTACTTATTCATACCCAAAGTATATTATACCTTGGTGCCCTTTCCTACCAATCTTTGCCTTTAGTTATATGTACCTGCTGCAGCTGATACATATTATTGTCATCAATATCTTAACTTGGAACTAGAATCTTGAGACTAGTTTATGCCTGCACTATAGTATCCCATACTGTTGTATTGGCAGCAGATTAGGGATCATTTGTAGTTTTATAAATATTGCATTTTAAGAACTCTCACAGTGAGTTTACAAGATCCGATGTTCTAAACTCTGCCTCTATATGGTATATATTATAGATTTTCTGTACTAAGTATATAGTACTAAGTCTTATTAAAATCTTTATGCCAGGGCTAACAATTAGCTACCTATCACCTTGTTTCGGACACTGTAAATCTTCTACTCTCTCGCTAATCACCAGATCCTTATCTGCCCATGTTGGTATCACTAGCTCTGTTACAGCTAGATTGTGCCTCCCAGTATAACTCTTGATAATCTGAGGAATCATATCTATATAGTTACTGTACCTATATGCTTCCTAAAATGCTTTATGTGAGATCTCGCAAATTTCCATTAAAAATTGGGGTAAACTACCATATTGAAAGATTTGTTCAGCCCAGTGCAGTATCAAATATATTTTTGGAAAATTGAAAGATGAATCTTGGACTAGAATCTGATTTATTAAATATATCATTTCTTCTCTATCCTTAGGAACTACATGTACCTTTTGTATAGTAGTACGTCTATTTATGTTTGCTTGTTCATCATGTAATTTGTTTGCCTCAGTCAGCTCCTTCAAAAGCATATCTGCCCTAGCTGTGGTAGATTTGCCAGCACAATATTGTAAAAAAACATTTATTACAGGTATTACCTTATATGTTTGATAGTGCTATCAGTATAATTATAATCCTGAGAGAGCAGTACAAAATTTATTAAATATTAGATACTAGTAATTGCTTTCTTGAATTCTTGTTCCTGCAAAGCTGTTGGATACTATGTGCCTGTTTTGCAATATAATCTTGCTATAAAAACCCTTAAGATAAGCATTAGAAGTAACTGTATTTCTTTCTCAGAAAGTTGACTTAAAAGCCAATAGGACTTGTATAGCATGTGAATACTAGAGTAGCAAGTCAGTGAACTCTAGATATCATCAAACTTGGAGAGTCTGTTATAATATTTGAGAAACCCTGTAATCCAATTCATAAAATATTGTAAGTTCCTTAAGAGCATTATATTCAGAATATCAGATTGAATAAGCTGGTATAGAACTATATCTTGTAGAGATTACAACGCATTTTAAACCAACTTCACTCCCTTATTATACAGGCTTTTCTTGTCCGAGCTATCTATTCAGGACTGATGCTGTTGTGTATTGTATAGAGGATATTCTTGGAGGGAGTCCAGCTTGTCTTGTAAAGATTTGCATATCAGATATCTCGTAGTATAAATCCCATGTAATATTGAATTTTCTATATAGTTAGCAAGCTAGCAAGCAACCTAGAAATAGCACTCCCTTCTTACCTTATCTGTACGTTTGATTTTCAGCCCATCCTAAGCTGCACTCGAAAGTGGATGTAGAAGAAACCTAAGCAAATTGTACTGATCTTCAATTTCTTTCTACTCTTGTTTTTCCTCCAATCAACTAGAGACCTTTGTAATTCTTTTTGTACTACTTAGCAAGAGAGCAACTAGTACCTAGGGATAGAATGTTAGCCTATTTCTAACGCTTGACTTAATGTTCCTAATACTTATATATGAAGGCCATACTTTGTTATTACCTGAAAAGTTTGTTAGGTGTATAGCATTGGATATCAAAAAGATGGGAACCAATATTGCTCCTATTAGCAGACTGATCTAAAATTTGACATCAGTATAAATCTCCTGTATTGGAAATGTAGGACACTATTTGTACCTGCATATGACACCACTAGGAACTAGTATTCATCTCTATATAAACTCTTTCTTTCTGCATGTCAAAGTATCTTACTAGAGCCCAAAACATATATAGTACAAAAAATTTAAGATATAATAAATACTTCAAAGCTTTCAAAATATCCTGGTACCAGAATTCTATCTTTTTGGCCAATCTAAAGTCTACCAATCTATTTTTCTATTCATAATCAATAATTATAGCATCCAACTTTTTATATAAGCCATATGAGTAGTAAAAGGAAAACTGTGACCCTCCTCCTGCATCTGTTCCTGCTTAACAAAACCAGTCTTAAAAAACTCATCAATTGGAGCCTTTGGAACTTGAGCTATATAGAAAAATCTTGCAAGTTTGAAATCTAGTATATTTTGGCAGAGGCTACAAAAATTGTAGCTTGATTGTCTTTGTTTAATGAAAGGGGACACAGAAGTAGCTTTACTAGTGTTACGGCCTGCTAAAAAGGTTGTGAGGTCTTCTATTAATTCATTTGTGCCTGATGGCAGAGTCTCAACACCTTTATTATCTGTAACAATATGATATCTGATATCAACATAATCTATTCTTTCTAATCCTTCATTTTTAGGAGAGAAGTCTGGAACTTTTGCAAAGAGCCTTCCTAACTCAATTTCAAACTCCTGGAAATAAAGAGGTTATCTTATGTCTGATTCCTGTATTTCTGAATTGGAATACCTCTCATTTGTATTTGAACATTTATGTTTGTATAGATGATGTTTAAGGTCACAGTATTCTCTTGCTGTAGGATTTACTAGCTCGCTAGCCGATTTGAAAAGCTGATTGCAAAATGGGCAAGTACCAACTCTTGGATGATGGTTGGAGAAATTCATCAAATAGATATGTAGGAAACAATTAGTAGGCCAATTGAGATGAGAGGATATGCGAAGAGGGTACTTAGGGACTGAATTGATGGAACACGACAAATAACAAGACATAACAGGTACTAGGACCTAGTATCTGGTCTCATCTCAGACATATATTTAGTCATCTATTGCTTGTAACTATATGTAACTAGTTTTTTGTTTCCCTGTTTATTTCCAAAAAGAAGACTATCTTTCCACTATTTGTTTGTATAAGAAAGAAAGAGAGTTTAGGGCAAAGAATACTTAGTCTATCTCTACGAACCAAACAAGATTTCTATTCTTTATGTATTTCCAGACTTCCTCTTGTAGTAAGTTCTTTTCTCATTTTAACTATAATTCATATAATCTTGGTGCTAATACTTCTTCTAGCATCCAATTAGTTTTGTCTAAATAAAGCTAGCATTATTTACTTCACAAAGTCCTAGAATCTAGTAGCATGCGTATTTGTCAGAGATAGAGCTGAAATATGTAAAGGTAGTTCAGTTGAACCAATGAACTTAGAAAAGTCTTTAGTAGCTAGACCACTAGTGTAGACGGTGAGAAAATCTTCTGTCTATAGGGCAGTTTTCTCTCTCTACAATTGTCAATCTACCATAAGAAAGCAATTATTATCCTGCCTAGTATGATTCATTTTTGTATGATAGGAAATCAAAAGTATCACAACCATATCAACATAATTAGCCACTGAGTAACTATAGAGCAAGACTCTATTTATATTTACAATATTACAGAAGTCTAAGGTATATTAGTCATGTAATATCAGATGGGTAGCAGTTGTTAATTTTCTACTTCGGAAGTCAATTACTAAGCAAGCAGCATGCCGAAAATTATAGGAAAAAAAAATCAGACAACATCATATACAAAAACCCAGCTAGGGTAGGGTGAGAATAATAAAGACTAGTATTGGAAGTGAAGAAAGCATCTGAAAGCATATGCCCTTATGAATAAAATTACATGGAGACATGTGACTTCAAATACTATGTCAGCGACATTCGAAGTCTTTGCTATTGGCTCCAAAAATATGTTTTCCTTATCTGGATATAAGCTGCTGAAGTCCACAAAGGTAAATAAAGATAGTCATAAGGCATGCTAGTACTTGTAATATCTTTTGTGAGATAGTTTGAAGCAAGACTGAGCAATAGAGGTAAAGCAAGATCTAGCAGCCATAGCTTTCCAATAAGAGCAGGCTGCCAATGATAGCGTCAAAGATTTGAGGCATTCGATTGTCCCCAAAGTGGTTATTATTCACATCGTAATTATAGACTCAGATAATATAATAGATGTGGTGAACGATAGTAGGTACTATTGGGCAACTGCTAAAGTCAGGCAGTTTGTGGCACTAAAGAAGATAATAATGACTGAGGTCTTGAATAATATTAGTACAAGAATCCTAGAGGGAAGGTACATTCATGCAATATATATGGCTTTGACAAAGCCCTCTGCAGATAGTACCAACCTAGAAGACTGTTATGGATCTACAAAAAGTTTTGGCAAGGAGAATGATACAACCTTTTGAGGGATTATACAGAGTTATAGTACGACGGACAATGTAACTCTTATGGTGGGGAACAGGAACAAACCACATATGTGTCAAAGAATAAGGGCGAGACCTATCACGAGCAAGGGGATTGCTGACCTAGGTAAGACCAGGGTCAGGATATATGAGGCAAGCACTGGGGTAGATAGTCTGAGCTATAGTGATGGCTGATGTATATAATATATAGAACAACTAGATACAGGAGGTAAACAAGTTATTATGTAAAGAAAGAAAGAAAGAACAACTCGGATGAGAATCAGGCATATTTTAACTATGCTTCCAAATGCCAGACACAATAATCCAATATCGCAATTATAAAAAACAAATGGGAAGTACAAGAATATCATGAATAATACAACATAATTCCAAAGACTATAGGAATATGCAAAGTTACAGACAGGATATTAGAAGTTTCCTATAATATATAAGTATGTGTACTAAATCTAGACAAAGGTAGGATGTGGTCAGCTGTTGTGAGAGTTCAGCTCATATTGGATACAGTGTGAGAAGTAACTGCCAAGATAACAAGTTATTTAGCTATATGCATATGATTATTGATAGAGATATTGTTTGCCAATAACTACAGGGGCTGTGGGGTCTTGGCTAAGAGTAAGAGCATGGTTCCTAACAGTAGCTCCCTCTTTAGGGATAAGCTCCAATGAGTCAAGGTCGTGGTAGTGGAGGTTGTCATCATAGTTAGTGATAGCATGGTCGAGGCAGGTTCCACTTATTTTGGTATGGAGCAGGGACATGATTTTGCAGGATATATAGTGTAGAATCCTTTTATAACACTAGGAGTATTCATGAATATATTAGCAGGTTCCTATATAAGCTTGGCAAAGCTTAACCAACAGACGAGGTATTCTAGGGTCCGGCCATATAGATGAGAGTCTGCAATCTTATCAATCTCCTACTCTAGTTCATCATGGACAATAACCGAGAGTGATTGGGGTTGGATTTGACTAGGGAGTCAGTCAGTAGCAGCCGGTTCAAGCAATAAGATATGGAAAATAGGATAGATCTTCATGAATACAAGCAAGTCAAGTTTTTTAGCTATGAGAGTAGATCTTCTATAGAATCCTAAATTTGCCTAGCCACTTAAAGTCAAGTTTCATGAATAGGTGGTTGGTTTTGACATAGTGAGGCAATGACCATACTTTATCTGCTATCTCTAGTTTTAGTATGGGTATCCTACTCTTATTGCCTTGTTCAGACTAAGTGGCTTATGACCAGCTCATCTTTGAACAGAGATAGCAATCAAGCTCAGATAGGTGATCATTATATTACTTCATGACGGAGGGTGCTGGAAGTTTGGCTGCAGGGTTCAGGTTAATTTGGCAGTGAGAATTATTACTATACATAGTATAGAAGGGCATGATTCCAAAAGTGGCAGAGAAGGTATTATTATAATACAATTCTACCCTATATACAAGTTTGGACCAAATCTTCTGTTGATAGTTATAATATCCTCGCAGATACTGCTCTACAATAATATTGATATACTCAGTTTAAGTATCAGTCTGCAGATGAAAGGTGATAGAAATCTTCTGCTAGATAGCAAGCAGGTTTGTCAAGGAGCAGGTGAATTGGAAGAGAAACTGGGTCCCATGATGAGATACAATAGAGACAGGAAGGCCATGCAGGCAGACAATATTATTAAGAAACAAGTGTGTGATTCTCTTTGAGTTGACTTCAGTGGTAGTGGGAATATAATAAGCCATTTTGGATAGACGATCCACTACCAGAAGTAGAGCATCGAAAGCATGGGAAACCGGGAGTCCAGTAATAAAATTGAGTAAAATGGATGACTATTTGTGGAGAGGTACTTGTAGAGGCTTCAGGAAGCCATAGGGAGCATGGCGGGCAGGCTTGATTCTAGTATATATATCCCTGTTTGGTACATACTGTGCTATAGTTTAGCATATTTTTGGCCACCTGTAATCTCAGAATACTGGTTCATACGTGACTGCATGACTGAGGTATCCTGCAGCTACTGGATCATAGTATGTTTTCAGGATCCTAAAGTACAGTTCAAGGGAATTGGGAAAATATATGTGATTGTGGATGAGCAGGAGTTCATTTTCGACCTGGTATTCCCCAAAAGACATAGTTTTGTGGCATTTATCACTGGCTTGGAGGGCTTTGAATCTTTCTTGTGCCAGGAGATCCTTACCAAGTGCCTCATATATGTGCTAATTATGCTGTATTGAGGATGCTGAAAGGGAAAAGATAGAGACAGAGAGAGTCACATATATCTTCTGCAATACATATATAGTATATGATATTGTAGAAAGTAAAAATTTGGAGGTGGGGATCAAGGCTTGAATGGGTCAGGCACAATCATCCCCCTCTTCAGGAAGATCTCCATATTGACGAGTTAGTATATCAGCCTTGCCATTGTTCTTCCCAGGGTAGAAGAGGATCTTGAAGTCATACTAGGCTATTTCCTGAGCCCATCTAGCTTGATGGTGGCATAATAGAGCTTTTGTAGGGAAGGTCTGCAGGTTGTGGTAGTCTGTCAAGATTGAGAAGAAATGTAGTAGCTAGTGCAGGCAGATATGCTATTTTTCAAGCGTATTAATAATAGTAAGGAGCTCCTTATCTCCAATTCTATAGTGGCATTTAGCAGGTGTCATTTTTTTGGAAATGAAGACAACCGGATAGAGGACAAGCTTTCCATTTTCTAGATGTTGTTACAATAAAATTCCAGACGTGACATACTTAGAAGCATTAGTTTCAACAAAGGTTTCAAGTTTAGGGTCAAAATAATACGGGATAGGAGCTGAGGTAAAAGACTTTTTTAAGGCTTCAAATACTTGTTCATATATAGTATCTCAGATGAAAAGGATATTTTTTCATAGTAAGTTGAACAGAGGCTGACAGAGATATGAGTATTTATACATAAAATGATAGTAAAAATTGGCATAACTGAAAAAACACGGAATATCCCTTATAGATTTCAGTACCTTCTAGTTCAAGATAGTATTTACCTTCTTTGTATCTATTTCTAGACCTTCTTCTAAGATGATAAAGTCAAGGAAGATAGTTTTGGTGATAGAGAATTCACATTTTTTGGGTTTGATGAGCAGGCCAGTGTTCTTGAGTTTGTGTAGTATCTTATAAACCTGTTTCTTGTGCTACTTCCATGTATGAGAGTAGATTAGGATATCATCAATATAACAAATACAGAAGATGTCGAGGTATTCCTATAGAGTATTGTTCATGAACTACTGGGCAGTAGCTGAGGCATTAGTGAGACCAAAGGGCATGACAAGAAATTCAAACAGGCTGTATCAAGATCGAAATGCAGTTTTCTATTCGTCCCCTTCCTTGATATGTATATAGTTGAATCAAGCTTGAAGGTCAAGATAAGTAAAGTATTTGCAACCCCAAATGTGATTAAGAGTATCATTAATTTGGGGTACTAGGGTGTGGGTCTTGATGATGATATTATTCAGAGCCCGGTAATCGACACAGAGATATAGAGATCTATTCTTTTTATAAATGAAAAGAATTGGTAATGTAGTGAAGAAAGAGCTAGTATAGATGAGCGATTTGGATAGATTCTCATTGATCTATTTCCGAACTTCCTTGAGCATAGCATCAGATATGAAGTATGTATGTTCAAATAGTGGCTTAGCTCCTTTAGTCAAGGGGATTGTGTAGTTAATATATTCAGAAGGGGGGAGTATGCGAGCCTCCTTTTCAGAAAAAAAAACAAGATCATCATGGTATTCAGGAGGGATGAGTTTTTTGGCAGGGTTATTATCTTCCACTATCACATACATATATGGTAATATATGTGTGACTTGTTTATTTGTGGTATGGTAGAGGGTCATGATACCAAACTGAGAATCTGGATCTTTGAAAGCTACATATAGAGCAGGTTGTGATATTAACAAGATCTGGAATTTATTGCCAGTCACTTTGGCTGGTAGCCTGACAGGGAGACAATAGGTATGACAATATGCAGAGGAAAAGGCTATGGTATTGGTCACTCAATTAATAGAGAGATTATGGCAGGGGAGCCATGGTTTTCCAATGATCAAATTCTATCTGGCACGTTTTGTGACTTAGAAGATGAGTTCTTCCATATATTGGTCAATTGCAAGTTTCAAGTTACATGTATATATAATTTGTCCTGTGATAAACTAAGTTCTATTAGGAAGGACCAAGTCTTTAGGTTTTCCTTTGCACACCAAAGGCAAGTTCATGTTTATGGCAAAGTCGAGATCAATAAACTAGGAGCTAGCTTCTGAGTCTGTCATGCATGTAGCAGAAAGGTCTTTATTCACTACATATGACAACGTAAGATGGTCCTATGACCCCAAATCCCCAGACAAAGATGCAGATACAGACGCATACACAGACACACATACAGACGCATATACAGGTATAGCTACGGAGCCAGATACAGATAACGATGAAATTCTCAAAGCATAAGACGAAGCCAAACATCAGCGAGTCCTCTGACAGGACTTCTGACAAATTCCAACAACCTTATTCCCACTTCCTTCCAAAACAATCTTATCTAACACTGAAAAACAAGAGGGAACAGAAAACAAGACAAGGATAGGGGAAACATGATTGATGGTACCAGGATACATCCTGGTGCTACGTAAGTAACCATCGTTAGTTACGGAAGGTATTAGTTTGTTGCCACCTCATAGAAGGGTCTAGCCATGGCAGTAGAGGCTTCTGGTAATGGAGTAGAAGGAGCTGTTTGGGCTACATTGACCTTTTTTGTCTTGGTAGAGATGGGACAGACCAAGGCCCAGTAGGGAGAGATCTCATAGGACATAGAGAGGTAGTTCCCCTGCTTGTATTTGTGGAGCTCTAGTGAGATGAGTCCACACTTGTCAGGGGTGTAAGCTGCTTACAAGATGTCTATAGGACCAGCAGCTATGCTAGTGATAGTAGATAAGGTGTGTCAAGGGGCTGGAGTATTTTGGGGAGCGTAGCAAGAGCTCTGGTAATATAAGAGCTTGGCTCTGTTGTCCAGTTTGATACATAACTGCACGAATTGGTCGAAGGTCTCGGGTAGTGATGCTTGATATGAGAGAGCTATTTTTAACCCTTCCTTAGCCCTATTGGAAAAGAAGGAGATCTTGATTCTATCATCATAGTTCAAGATGGTTGCATAGGTAGAGAACTCAATATAATAGACTGAGTAATCTCTGTCTCCTTGCTTCAGGTTATGTAAGTTTCGCTTAGCCATAACACAGATGTCAGGGTCATCATAGGCATTTTTGAGGGCACGGACAAAGACTTCATAAGTAGTGAAGCTGATTTCACTAGTGGCTTTATTGAGGTGGAGTTTGAACCTGTCAGCAACCAAGCTCGAGAGGTGGGAGGCTGTATACGTGATTTTGGTGGTGTACATATAGTATCGCACAAGGTTGGATAAAAAAATGAGAGCGAGCTTGATAGTGAACTTCATAAATTTGGCACAAGTGCTGTCAAACTTCTCAGGTTCATAGAGACATAGGGCTGGGACCTGCTGAGTTTGCATAGCATTCCGAAGAATTAAAAAGGGCAAGGTGGTACTATGCTGAATATCCTAATTGTACTAGGTCCAGCAGGCTTCAGCAGTGGTTCAAGTAGTTATTTGGGGAATTGAGAGGGCAGTGAGGACTCTATATACAGTCATCATTCCTACCATGTGTACTGCATGAATACGGCCAAAAAAGATCATTGGAATGCCAATTAGGGTGATAGGGGTGGGACTTAGGGTGAGGGGATTGGCTCGGAGGTAAATTATAAGAGCTTTCTATTGGTCATTGACATTGGGAATAGAGGTTGCATGTCAGGAAAGATTGCCAGTGGAGAAGCCAGCCATTGTAGTATCAAGTAGTCCTACCATTATATTACTTGATATCCTTAATTGTAGTAGAGACTGTATATGGATGCAACAAAGCATTATGGCTCTACAGAGAGTCACAGCAAGAAGGATGACGTGACTTTTTGAAGGAATATAGAGAGTTGCAGCATGGAGCATGCTAAGACTCTTATGGGGTTAAATGGGAACAAACTATAGTAATGTCAAAGAACAAGGGTGAGACCTATCAGGAGCAAAGAGATC
>Ga0307514_10005892_pt1 | contig 10806 bp, 17 predicted proteins | sample 16_EM_MG_FD_203088 | JGI IMG/M metagenome (GOLD analysis project Ga0307514, IMG submission 203088) | Populus trichocarpa ectomycorrhiza microbial communities from riparian zone in the Pacific Northwest, United States - 16_EM | ecosystem: Host-associated > Plants > Roots > Unclassified | place... | reverse complement strand
GCAGGGGTGGTACGTCGACGGCTACATGTACGACAGCTTCAGATGGAAACTCGAGCATAAACAAATACTCACTAGTGCCTGGCACACAGACTGCTGCAAGTGTGCCGGCGACATAACAAGGACTCTGTCCAGCATAATTGTATGTCTAAAGACGCAGTACTTGTTCAGTCAGACGGTAACACATTCATATAAAAGTGACGAACCCATTCATAGCCTGAAAGACATTTCGCTCCAATAGTGATCTGGCCAACGACGTACGCAGACAAGATGCTGAAGACGGCAATGACAGCTGTGATTACCAGCATGATGGGCGATGGAAAGGTAGCACCAGGAAGGTGTCTGGCTTTTGCATTAAATATATGAGATTGCTGTTTGTACCACTGTATCTTTTACCAGTACGTCTCAGATCGGAGGAAAAACACAGCAATGCATATTTGCAGAAACTTCCAATGGCGAGTGATTTAATTAGTAACCGCCACAGTTGTCGTGCGGCTCAGCCGCTCGATCGACCGCTAAGTTTTTGTGTCGGACTACTATAATTCGCTTGTGAACTCGAACTTGAAGTTCTTTGCGTCTAATCATGTGGTCGTTCAGTGATCGATCGCTCCTCTCCCGGACGCACCTGACTCGGAGTACAATGTTGAAAACACAGCAGTTTCCTTTTTTGGACATATGCGAAGATCCAGATCAACACCCCGGAACCTGGGGTACTAGGTGTTGTAAGTCATGCAAACAGGTAAGATACCATTTCGTGGTCATGCTGCACAGTTATCAGCTTCCCACCCTCAGCCCCCTCTGGACGCCTCACAGTCTCCCGGTTGATTCCAATTGGATACTTGACTTCTCCAATCCTACCTGCCCAGTCAAAGTCAAGAAAATGAATCTTTACTTCTTCAGAAGTGAGGGATGAACAGTCGACGAGAATATTAGTAGTTCGAATGTCGCCGTGCACAAGTCCTTGATTGTGCAGAATCTGGACAATTTCCTTAATTTTCTCCAGTGCCTTCTTCTGCTCTTCCTTCGTGAGCTTCAGGTCATCGAGTACTTCGTAGTTCGTCCATGCCATCACGATTGCAACCCGCTCTGTAGAGAGTCAAATGCATTGGGTAAGAGCAGGGGCTGAATCATGGGATGCAAGAAGACGATGAGAGACCTCCGAATACCGCCTGGCGAACTTGACAACACATTTGATAGATTCGGGTTGGTTCATGGTCGCCAAAAAGACAAGCTTTGACTCCATGAGGCGTTGGTTATATGTGAAAATTTGTTCTTGTCCGTCGACAGTGTATGATGTCATAAACGGAAATCCGCAAGCTTTCTGATGGTGCTTGTCGAACGATTTCGTGGGTCCCGCCTTGGCCTCCGTGGCGACTTTCTTGTAGTGTACTTCAAGATATTGAACGGCAAGCACAAGTGCATCAAAGCCAGATGCAACAGTCTCCCTGTCTTCCCCCAGCCAATGAGTTGTGAAATTAAAGCTGCGTGTGAGCGGCTCGATCCTCACACGAGAACCATCCCATACGGCACCATGAAATTCAAGGGATGAACCTGAATATATTGAACAAGTGAATGGTCAAAGGCGAAAGCGGACATACCCATGTCAATTAGAAGAATGCACGGGAAACGAGAGTCGACGTTGTGATACTGATGGGCCACGAATGCATATTTTAGAAAATTCGCATAATATAAGATTGCTTGATTCAAAGGTTCACCATGCTCGTTCTTGCATTCGCGAATAGCGGTTGGCATGACAATGGCAGAGAGGTTTCCGTCCGTCGCGTATTCGGTCCCTGGAATCTTCTGCTCTAGAAAATTGAGGCCTAGGTACCTTTGGAACATCTCTCGAACCACTGATCTCCGTTGGATCTCAAAGTCTTGCCATTCACATGCCACAGGATTTATGGCATTGAGGAGCGAGAGTGCAAGCTCCGATGGGGGTTCTTTGCATCTATCTTTGAAGATCCCAAATACAGGATGGAGTAATGCGACAGGGATTGTGTCGGTTTCGTAAGGACGGTTACAACCAATGACATGTTGTGGTCCTGCAAGTGTCTTGAATAAGCGAGGGTTAGCCATGGAGGACGGCGACCCCTTCTCAACTTCATGCTTCATACGCTTGATTGGGTATGGCATCTCGCCTTCTTTTTCCTCGAGGTCGTGCTTCTCCGGCCCTGAAAGAAAGAAGGAATCGAGGTCATCAAAGAGTGGGATGTCCGCGAGGATAAATGGATACGAAGTGGAGACAAAAATCAGCACGCTCATTGATTATTGATGCCCCAGGTACTCACCAACAAATGGGGTGTGCACGACGACCGACACGATTAGGAAAGCAAACCATCAATCTGTCCGAAGCCAACGGAATATCCTTGTCTACCAATGGATATCTACTGACTTTATTCTCGAGATCTTTTAGGATCTTTTGTTATCTCGATTGAAACCTTGTATGGGGTAACTACAGCATCAGATAGACAATGTTGAAAAAAGTTGCTAACCTTCCTGATGGTGAGTTGATTTGCGTCAAGACCAGCAAGTGCATGAGGATTCTCCCTCATGACTGCTTTCTTCAAATCATACACCGTGTCATCATTTTGAACGTCGACGGAGAAAGGGCTTGAGCTCTTGTCTATAATCCAGCAGAACAGTTTCATTAGAAGACGACGACGATCTGCGGCGTGGGAAGCGCCTCAAGGTGGTTGCCGCTTTTTGAAATGCTACCGCCAGAAAGGAATTTCGTACGCTCTTATTATATCAGAATCCGGTATATATTTTTAAAAATCATGACTAAACACAGAAAACACTATGGAGGAAGTCGAAGATTTGTCCCACAAAGTCCCTGCCAGTGACGAATGCAAGGACAACCTTACTCGGCATGATCGTGTGCGAGATTTCGAGTTTATCAATTTTCAACAATTTCAGCAAGAATCAAAGAATCTGGAATTTGGAAAGTCCCTCGTCGCGCTGCCTGGGCGATCCCTGAGTCGACCCTCAACTCAGGCGTTGGAACCGCAAATACTCCAAGTCTCCTAGTACTACACGCACCTTTAGCTCAATTTGTCGGACTATCATAATTCGCTTGTGAACTCCAACTTTTTTGGGTCTAATCATGTCGTTCAGTGATCGCTGTCTCCCGGACGCACCTGACTCGGAATTCAAAGGTGACATTTGAAGAAACACAGCAGTGTTCCTTTTTTGGACACATGACCCCGTATTAGGATTTGCGGCACGTTAATTTGTTTACTACAAGGGACAATGTAACGAACACGTTTAGGACTTATAGATGCTGTCGACCTTGTACATTTTGGTGTCTACTTCCGTCTTGACATCGTCTCCGTAAATTCTGTCCACTTTGTACATGGTGGTGGTTGGCGCATCGGTTTTCGTTGTGACAGAAAGCGGAGAGCCTTCTACAGAAGCTGCACCAGCTTTGCTCGCGATACCAGCAGCCTTTCCATCAGGAATCTTGAAAAACTCGCGGATGCCAAGCTTTTCAGAGTCGTATATATAGTACCCTTTCCTCTCGAATTGGATGATATCCCCCGTCTTCAGCTCGAGGACGTTCGCATCTGCATATCCGAACTCCTTGAACTCTGAAACGGGTGTAACAAAGTCCTTCACGTCGTCATTTTCTTCCAATTTCTTCTTGGTTATCAAATAGTCAAAATCGACAAGGGCAACAGAAGCGAGTAAATCTTCGGGTGTTGGTTGCGCTAGCCATGTAATCTTTTTCTTCGTCTTGCGGAAATCCCCCTCTAAATTGAGATCCACAACTACGGAGGTGATTTTTCCGTCGGCGTTCTTCTGTTTCGAGCGAACAATTGCATTGCCCCAATCCATCAAAGTAATCTAGGGGATTGAATCAACACAGGACCATTGGAGTGTTCCATGCAACTGACCTCTTCGTTTTCATCAAAAGAAATCGCATCTTTCTGCTCAATGAAAATATTCGAAGAGTAGACTGTCTTCTTCGAACCAATATCGGCATTCTTCTTGTGTTTGGGAATAAGTTTGATTTCTGAATTGGATGGTCCTCCTTTAACCGTCACATGAACGCTTAAACGATTGTCAGAAGTATTCGAGAATTCGACATATTAATCATACGCGTTGTCTTTGAGAATTGCCCAATGACGAGGAGCAATCGGATCGATAATTTTCTTGTTTAACGTCCATATGGAATCCCACTCCAGAGAGACGATAGCTTGAGAAGGACCCTGCAGCAACATAAATTGACGAAGAGCCTCGACAGTCATTCCTCTACGTCGAATGCCTGACATGGGTTGAAAAAAAAAAATTCACGACAAAGCAAAAAAATTACCTCGTACTGTTGGAAACCGTGGATCGTCCCATCCTCCAACGAGCCTCTGATCAACGAACCAATGGAGTTTTCTTTTGGAGAGTAGGGTATAAATGAAATTGAGTCGACTGAAAATGTGGAATTATTAACTTCCGTGGTCAAGACAGAAAGGAACAGTACCTGAAATCCCAGATGTGAACTTTGCGAATGCCAGCTGCTTCAATCATCCAATAATATTGCGCATTTCTATCGCGATATTCATTAGTCCTGAGAGCATGTGTCACACCCTCTATCGAGTCCACAATGGGGCATGCAAAATCATAGGTCGGATATATCTTCCACTTGTCTCTAAAAATGACTGTATATCCATTGTGCGGTCCATACTAAGTGCAATAACATACCCTGAATGATGGTGAGGGGTGAGGTTGCATCGGTAAATAACTGGATCTCGGAGAGCTTTGTTTGGATTGTCAACACTGATCTTTGCTCTGAGACACCACAGTTGGCCATCAGGTGTCCCAGCTTTCATCGCTTCAAAGTGGCTCAAGTTGTCTTCAACGCTGTCGTCTCTGTGCTTCGAGGCTATACCATTGAAGCGCTCTTCACGCATCTAGATTCTGTCAAAGGCGAAACGCAAAGTCAGGACGAAGACTTACTTGTTGCTGGTTGGTGTCATCCGCATAGGCCTTGCCTTCTTTGATGAATTTGAGAGCGTATTCATAAAGACTGTCAAAATGGTCCGAAGTGTGCGTGACAATATCACCATGGATGTCCAACAGTTTTAAATCCTCAAGGATGGTTTCCTCGTATTCAGACTATAGAGTTATGGGTATGCGGGCTGGTTTGATCCAAGAGTCGCGACTCACTCGTTCCTTGGTGGGGTTAGTATCGTCGAAGCGGACAATCAGTTTCCCATGATACATTTTTGCAAAATATTGGTTCAAAATAGCCGCCTTAGTGTGGCCAATGTGTAGATAACCACTTGGCTCAGGAGGGAATCGCGTGACAACGTGGCCGTCTACAGCATCTTGCAAACCAATTCCAAAGCCTGCAGCAGTCTTGTTGATACGCAGCGTGTCGGCCTTTGCCTTGGCCAGATCAGAAAGAAGGGTTTGTGTTGATTTAAGAGTGTCGAAATAAGAAAACCAGCGCAGTAAATGTGGATGAGCATTGTTTTTGAGGAGACCCTGAATCTTCACGTTTGCTACACAGAAAAAAAATTGCAAAGTGATCTTGTAAATCAAACATAAAAACTAACCCTTCAACGACCCCCAAAGAGCCCAATCGGCGGATGAAACAATGTGGCCAACGAGAAAAGTACGAAAAGTCAGATAATCATCAAGAGCATCCAAGGTAGTTACGATTTCGGATATGACACCCAAGGTGCGTAGAGTTTTCGCTTGCACGAAATAGGTTGCTAACTGTCGAATTTAGGTGAGAGCGAAAAAAGAACTAGCTCCTAGTACCTGTTCACCATCACCTAGAAGGTCCGCATCTTTGGCAATCGAATGCACGATGGCGTCCTCGTTATCGACGATGGCTGTTATTCCACCAGAAGTCAATGTGATCGAAGACCCTTCTGCAAAAACAATATCAGCTTTGCCGGTGTATGCAGCAATGCCAGTCGCTGCGTAGGGAAATGGCGTTTGCTTGGTAGGTACTGTCAGCACCGACATGGCTGAAGTTTGAGTCAATTGGCGACTAAACAGAGATCTGCAAGAGGCCTCAGATTCCCCGTACATTCCCACGGGATGGGGGTATTACTATAAGGAGTGAACGGCCAGCAACTCGGCAAACAGTTCGGCATCAAACGGTGCTATTGCATTCAAACACGCTATTTCAATACTGTACACACATTCATTCCTTTTGTCCAATCAAATTTTCTGTGATCTATGTTAAACTTATGAGGTCTGTTGATCAAGGGAAATCCTCCTGTTCCATTTGCTTTTTTTTTTCTCTTATCAACACCAAAAGATGTTTTCACTGGAAAAAATCACTCCTTTCTTAAGTAAAAGCTTAGTCGCGAGCAATTTCTGAGTGTGTCAATGCCATCAGAAATATCTGCCGAGGCTTGCCGGCCATGGGAAAGTGAAGGATCTGATGTCCGATCTGAGACCTCTTGATCTGATGTGCTTCAATCAATTTCGTGATCACATGGCCAGTGCAAGCGGTTTTTATTCAGTGCAATGCACTTTTTTTCGGTCTCTGCTCTTCTTTCTTTTCTTGTCCTCTATTTCTAGTCCGATTGTGCAATATGCCGATGTTGTGAGTTTAGATCTGACAGTGCTTGAAGCCCGTTATCTGAGGCCTTTACAGATCTACTCCTTCACAAAAGTACCGCCCATATGCCCCTATAAACCTTCCTGATCGCCAATGGCCGTCAAAAACTTTTACCAAAGTTCCAATTTGGCTCTCGACAGACTTGAGGGATGGAAATCAGGCTCTGGTCAATCCGATGTCCATTGAACAAAAAACAACTTTCTTCAGAATGTTGGTCAAGGCTGGTGTGAAGCAGATCGAGGCTGCTTACCCTGCAGCCAGTGATACTGATTTCAACTTTGTCCGTGGACTTGTTGAAAACGGGGAGATTCCGGGTGATGTTTGGATTCAGGTTCGTAGTTACTTTCTTTTCAACCGACATATCTTATATCTCCGACATGCAGGTCTTGACACCTGCTCGTGAAGACTCAATTCGGCGTACTATCGACTCGGTCGCTGGGACAAAGCATGCAATCATTCACATGTACAATGCGACATCACCAATGTTCCGAGATGTAGTTTTCAGAAATTCGAAGGAGCAGACGACGGAACTGGCAGTCCACCATACTAAACTTGTCCGTCAATTGACAGACGAGTGTACCGCGAAATATGGAACTATCTTCAAATACGAGTACAGTCCAGAAACATTCACTCAAACAGAATCAGAATTCGCCGTGGAGATCTGCGAAGCCGTAAAGGCTGCTTGGGGGAAGGCTGGAACTGGCGACGATCGTATCATTTTTAACTTGCCGTCTACCGTCGAGATCGCCCCCCCAAACCACTACGCGGATCAGGTTTGTGATTTTATTTTATTCTCAAACCCTCATTTCATATGCAATTACAGATAGAGTATTTCTGCAGCCACATATCTGAAAGAGAAAAAATAATTGTCAGTCTGCATCCTCACAATGACAGAGGTTAGTTGGATTTTTTATCTATTTTACGTTTGCATCAATAACTTATTGGATACCATCGAAGGCACTGGAATCGCATCAGCCGAACTTGGCATACTCGCTGGAGGAGAGCGTATAGAAGGTTGTTTCTTCGGAAATGGAGAACGCACTGGAAATGTAGACCTGGTCACCCTGGCCTTGAATCTTTACACGCAAGGCATTAACCCTTGTTTGAACTTCAGCGATATCCAATCAATCATCGACACGGTGACCCAATGCAACGATCTTCCGGTTCACCCTCGTTACCCGTATGCAGGTGAACTTGTCTATACTGCCTTCTCCGGGTCTCACCAGGACGCCATAAAGAAAGGGTTTGAAGCTCAGCGAATTCGCCACACAAAGGCTGCTGCCGAAGGAAAGCCTCAGTATTGGGATATGCCCTACCTTCCTATAGATCCTGCCGATATTGGACAAACCTACGAGGCCATTATCCGTGTAAACTCGCAATCAGGAAAGGGTGGTATCGCTTATTTGATCAAACAGCACCTAGGTCTTGATCTTCCTCGAAAATTGCAGATCGCATTCTATCAAGTTGTCCAGGCCATTTCCGATCGAGAGTCACGAGAAATGAGTGTCGATAATATTACGACCGCCTTCCGCACGACGTACTATTTTGGTGGTGCAAAATACCAAGGCCGTTTGTCATTGAGAAATTTCAAAATTTCAGCTGAGCCAGCTGAGGACCCCGTTGATGATAGTGACGAGATTAGGGACGAACGCCGTCGCTTTGATGGAACGCTTTCAGTGGATGGGGTTTATCGTGTCATTCGGGGAGATGGTAATGGACCTTTGTCAGCTTTGTTGGATGCCATTCGAGTGCATTTGGCCATTGATCTGACAATTCGTGACTATACAGAGCACGCTATCGGCGAAGGCAAGGAAGCCAAAGCTGCGTCTTACGTCGAACTTGTTCCTGCAGGAGACCGCAAATCCAAACGATCGTGGTGGGGTGTTGGTGTTGACTCTGACATCGCTGGGTCTGGTCTTCGTGCACTTCTGAGTGCAGTGAACTGCGCAATTGAGAATCGCCCCTTACCTGAGCTCGAGCTCACAGTTGGTTTTAATTCCCGCTCGGGTCCAGCTGATGTCGCAAGTTTGATTGTGAATGCTCTGGGGCTCGAACTTCCTAGGCGTCTGCAATCGGCATTCTTTGAAGTCGTGCAAAGGGCTGCAAGGGATTCTAGCGGGGATATCTCACATGGACGAGTAACAGACCTCTTCCAGTCCACCTACGGTTACTACCCATCAGGCGGCCCGACACCCAAACTCTCATTGGGTGACTTTAAATTGGAGCAAGCTGAAAATCGCAGCCGCCGCTTTGTTGGTGACATCGTAGTCGATGGTCAGAAGACAATACTTGCCACTGGCATTGGAAACGGACCTCTCTCAGCAGCGTTGGCAGCCTTGCATCCGATTATCGAAGGCGTTCTGACTATCAGGGAGTATTCCGAGCACTCAATTGGAGAGGGAACAGAGGTCCTGGCCGCGTCTTACTTGGAACTGGTGTACGAATTACCTGGAGCCAAAAAGATACATGGCTGGGGTGTTGCTACTGACACGGATACAACCGGTGTTGGTATTAAGGCAGCCTTCACTGCCGCAAGCAACGTTGGAGTTATTCTTAAAGTGTCTTAAAATTCATCGGATTGAACAGCAGTATATTAAAATTATCTACCTTTGTACTTATATGTGACGTAAACAAAACTAGCATTTGCAATGGCAATAGCTTCCTCAGTCGCCGTGACACGGGTGATTTGCTGGCCAGCCGCCATCAAGTTATCAGATCAAAGATTACTTTTCCAACGCCCTTGCACGAACTTCACACTTTGTCACCGAAATCCAGGATTCCACTACATACATCACTTCTGCAGTTCGCTAATCTCGTCTTCTCCAGCAAATAAACTTTGAATGACATATTCATGACTTACATATTGTTCCCTTTCAAGTTTCATAAACTTGTGATATTACTTTATTTTAATGAAAATTTACAAAAATTCGTACAAGATGAAGTGTGAGTATGAGTATGAGAGGTAGAGGGAGATGATGAAGAAGTGGCAGAATAAACAAGATTGATACTACCAGAAAACCAGAAACAAAGAAACAAAAAGAAGGCCTTCAAGTGTCCATGTGATTTTGCTTCAAGCTGACCCAACTACTCTCAACCGTGTCTTCAGCATTGCTCTCGACATCCGCATCTGAGCTGTTCTCCACCTCCGACGAGGAAGGGCTGTCATGAGGCTCCTCCTTGACTTCGACTTGCGCGGGAAGTTCAGGCGGCGGTCCACGGAATGGCTGAATAGGCAAAAGGCGGTGACGGATAGAGATGAGGACATAAGGCAGTTTCAGCAATCCATCCAGGAGAAGGGATGGAAGGTGCGATGCCAGTTTGTAAGTGGTTGCTGAAGGGAAATTATTAGTCAAAGACGTGGAAGACTCAATACGTAGACTGACCACCAGCACCAACAGAAAAACGGTCGCCTCGAATCCAATTGTGGATGAATCCCAGACCGATATCATAACCAAAACATTTAGAACTTCCATCTACCACGTCCACAAGGCCCCTCGCTAGCACAGATAAATCTGTTGGCTTTCGAGGCACACCGTACTGATAACCATGCTGGAAAATGGATTTGATACGGTCCCACCCATTTGCAATCGGAGGTTTTTCGTGGACAACAGCCATGAAGGCAGGTCCATAGACAAGCTTCTCGGATGCGCTCCAGTCTTCCATTGACTTGTAAATGCTTTCCGAAAAATCAGCGTTTGTAGCAGGTTCGATATTGAAAGAGCCAACATCGACAACGACGACCTTAATGTTCTGCATAGAATCGGCCTTATCTGTCAGAGAGGCAATATTAATTTCTCTGCGGAGAATTTCAATAGCTCGTAGCATCCCAGCAGCACTCATGGCCTGAACCGACGCAAATGGCAACCCAACATGAGCATCTGTCGCAGACAAACAAACGACGATTGACTGTTTCCCGATATCTCTACTGCGTGTTGAACCGGTACGTAGAAGTGGAAGGAGCGCTTGAATGACTTGAAGGGGCGTGATCTGCGTAGCGGTCAGATAAGGAACATACGTGTTTCGGAGCGATACGTGTTCAAGAGGCGCATAAATATTAGGCACGGGTGCGGAGAGCGAAAGGAGGGAGATAACAGAGTGGATATGTGGAATAGAAGATGGGGAAGCGTAAGGGTCCCCAGCGGATTTGATTGGAAATTTGCGTGATAAGGCAGCCACAAGAGAGCGTAAGAAAGGTTGAATTGTTTCTGGCTGGAATTGCATCAGAGCGAAGAACA
>Ga0307514_10005891_pt1 | contig 10807 bp, 5 predicted proteins | sample 16_EM_MG_FD_203088 | JGI IMG/M metagenome (GOLD analysis project Ga0307514, IMG submission 203088) | Populus trichocarpa ectomycorrhiza microbial communities from riparian zone in the Pacific Northwest, United States - 16_EM | ecosystem: Host-associated > Plants > Roots > Unclassified | place... | reverse complement strand
GTCCAGACCAAGCCCGTCCAGTCCAAGACTGCCAGTCCGGGGCCCGGTCCAGTCCGACCTTCCGGTTGGACCAGACCGGACTGAGCCCTACCCCAGACCGGGTCCGTCCGGACTGGTGGAATCATTGGCCATGGCCCAGCTCCACATATAAAACCATGAGCCCAGGCGAGCGAAGATAACCCGGCGAGCCTAGCGTTAGATCGGTCCTAGCACACACTTCAGAGCCTGAGTGACGGGCCTGGGCCACTCGATTGAGGCAGCCAAAGGGCACATCATGAGACTCAGCACGCGGTACAGATAGAAAAATGATAGAGAATGCGCGACATAAGAATATGATAGACTGCTAGCGGCAATGGCTGCACAGGAACGTGCAGTCTGGAACATACCGGGCGTACACGGGAGGCTGGATTACTGGAAGGCCACGCACTGGATACTGGTCGGGTGCCAGCGGCACTTGCTAGAATGTGGGCGGAGTGCGGTCAGATATGTGTTGTACCTGTTCCGACTGAACCGAGAAGTAATACTCTTTGCGAATAAGTCGACCGTTTCGCGAATAAGCCAACTTTTGTATCAGTTAGACTAGGCATAGTTACAGCCAGTCAACTTTCCATTTCAGCCAGCTGAGCAATGAACTGAAGTCAACTGTGAACCGAAGGCCTGTCCTTTGCCATTGAGTCAAATGAGCGGAGAAGCCAGCAGGTTGAACTAGCATGAACACGTCACCCAGACTCCCACCACCATCCATTGCGGCCCACCACCTTATTACATACTCCGTTGCATCACTTATCTCCCTCTACTACTCAGCTACTTAGCCAGTGCACTGCCCCACAAGCATAACCATTGCACAGATCTAGATGCCAATGTTTGTTGATAACAGGCTAGGATACGGGGGACGGGGGGAAGGGTACTGGAAAGGTGAGTTTCTACGGAGTATGAATTGTTCAAAGTTTTAATATTCTTGGAAGCTGTTCACGTTTATGATCATATGATCATGCAGTTACTTGAGGGATCAAGGTTCCAGTCTAAAGTACCTTGATGTAAATTATACAACCCTAATTCCCCGGCAGTTGCTGGGTGGTAAAGCTTGCTATTTGATATTTCAGCCGGCTAATTATTAAAGCTTCAAGCGACAGCTGGCTGGTTAACAAAGTTGACTTATTCACAAAGCAGCCGGCTTATTTTTGAAGCAGTCGACTTATTCGCGAAGCCGATTTCTTCACAGTTTAGTCGGAACATACCTATACGTCCGCTCAGACTTATATATAGACTCTTTCTTTATCCTATCTTTCGCTTAGTATTTTGATCAGGACTTTTTCATTAGTATCATCTACAAGCGCTGCTATCAGAAAGGGGGACTAAAGTATATACTATAAAGTAGTTAAACCAAGTAATTGATTGTCCCAGGCTCCTCGTGAATGGACTGAATCCCTCAGCTGCTCATCAGTTATTCTACGGGGTGAATTCTCTATAAAGTCGTTCAATCATTATGAAATGAACGCTTAGCCTACCGAACTAAGCATGGTGCTACAAACGCCAGCAATCAGGTTCGAAACCTACAGTGCCCATGAGCATTCAAGGTCGCAGGCTCGAAACCTGAAGTATCGGTGCTATAATCACCTAAGTCCAGGCTCAAAACCTGCGATTGTCACTTTTAACATGCTCTCAGCTTGTTTCTATTGGGACTATCGTTTGATGGATTTTGAGTAAGTAAGTTCTATGAAAGATATGGCATGAACGCCTAACTTTGTAGGCGGAACCTAGTTTTAGAAATATCAAGATGCAGGTTCGAAGTTTGTAATGTACAATCTGTGCTATAAACACCTGAATGAAGGTTCGAAACCTACACTGCTTGACCAGAGCTCTAAACACCAGGTCCCTAGGTTTGAAACCTGCCGCTGTCACTTTTTGGTACTTTTCCAACTTCTGAAGAAGTAAATTCATGGTGGTTTGAAGATAGGGCTCCTCGGTACTTGAGGCATCCACCCGGCTTATACTAGCGCCCACCAACCCAGCTACCATGTCCCGCGAGATTTTTGCAGATCCAATAAAAAGTGATAGATAACTACTGAAAGAGATCTTGGGACGGAAAAACATACATGAGTTGGGATCTGCAGGCGAACGCAAATAGGGTCATCCTCTTAGTCTCGATATGACGTTGTTTTTCCGCGGCCGCGAATTTTATTCGTGGGTATTTGAGAAAATTGTTACACACAATTTTCGGATCTCTGTCACGCGTACCTCCAAACCTCTCTCCTGGGCCCTCTGTTTCTTCACTTGAAGCCTGTCTTTACCAACCAGCTGGTTCATCTATGCGGGTTTGTAGCGGTGTTATTGGTGACATTTCGCAGATGTTTGTACGGAAAATGCCGTTCAATTATTGCTTACTTTTGCTGTGGTGGTAGTGGGAATTATTTTCCCATATAGTTGGTAGTCGGTGGTGCAATAGGAGGTACAAAGCACATACTAACACGTGACTCGCGTAAAGGGGAAGAAGGATAGAAGGAAAGGAGCTCCCCATCTAGCCGGCCATCCGGAGGGGGAGGGGAAATCGACCACTACCATACTCTAGTTAGAGTGAATGCAGAATGATTAAAACAAACAAACATGACTCGCGTGTGCACCTACCAAGTAGGTACCAGGCAGCACACAATCATTGCGTCTTTGCGCTAAACGGCGTCCAAAAGATAAACTGAAATTCCGCCAGTAAACAAGCGTGCGTCCTACCATGTCATGCAAAGAGTGAACCCTGGAAAGTACGTCAAGAAAGGAAGGTATACTTGTGAAGAATAACATTTGACCTTGCGGCCGGAATATCCCTCGCTACCTTACTGGTTGTTCAAGGCTAGAGATTATTTTATAATTTATTCGACTAGTAGCGTAGTCTGGTTTGACATTGAAATCATGCGTGTAGGTAGATCTCATTTGTTTGGAAAAATCCATCGTCGAAAATATCCCTATCTGTCGGTTTGCACCGGGAGAGAACTACTTTCTTGTGAACTCTCGAAAGTCGTATCAAATTTTATATGTCGAATTCTCGTTGCGTTTCATCACGTGACTGCCATTCGCCTCCGTTGCAACTCGCTTCAGCCAACCGCAATTCAATTCGGGGAGCGCGGGTGCGAGATCTCAGGGTCATTTGACTTGAATAGGCGCTCTGTACCCTAACGCAAATGCACTGCAATATACCGCGAACTGTCGTGTAGTTGATGGTGCGTGCACGTGCTGAAGGTGATGGATTGCGTGCTCCCCGCCCTGCAATTGCGATAGTGCTATCCCACCACCCCAGGCTCGCCTAATAAACTATCATACTGAAGATCTAATAAAGCATCCAGAAAAAGCAATGGACATGCACACGAAGCGGAAGCTGGGAATGCTTGGTATGACAGAGTGGCAGGGGGCTGATCGCGAGCTCAATAACCTATAGGCGTAAACGTGGCTTGGATCGACGACAACACGTCCCTGCGAACTTCCTCGTCTCTACACCTTTTGGGCTCGTGTGAGGCTAGAGTTCTTCCAGGAATATGGCAAACATCCCTACTTGCTGTAGGTTTGTCCCACTTTTCTGGATTTGTCTGTACGGTACATTGGGTGGTACATGGTGAACCCCCTTCGGATGATAATGTACCACGTGCGTGTGGGACTTCCGGGTATAAAGTAGAATACCCTTCCGTCACATCTTTTGCTGAGAGTAACCAACCAAACCCGCCAGTGCATTGCTCTCGAAAACACACGCAATATGGCGAGTGACAAGATTGGCACCGTCAGCGAGAAGCAACTGGCTGGATCTTCGGGCTCTGGAAACAACAGTCGCAACAGCAACGCTCCCTACATTAGTAGCGCCGGAGGGGAGGATTTGTTTTTTGACCGCACCATCAGTGTCAAAGACTGGTTCACCCGGACGTTTGATAATATCCCCCGACAGCTACTGGACTATGTGGTTAGCTTGTTTCCAATCGCAACTTGGATTTACAGGTATAATCTGACTTGGTTTATTGGAGATGTATGTTTTTTTCATCCTTCTCTGCTCGCTGTTGCTGCACTGAATTTTGGCTGATATTGGAAAACAGGTGATTGCAGGTCTTACGGTCGGAGCTGTTGTGGTTCCACAATCCATGTCATATGCACTTCTAGCCTCGTTGACTCCGGAATATGGTCTTTACTCAAGCTTCATCGGAGTATTTATCTATTGTTTCTTTGCAACCAGTAAAGATGTCACTATTGGTGTATGTATACCTGAATTCTCTTCCTACCCTCCTTTCTTGATAGCATCTGATCATAATGGTTACTACAGCCCGTCGCTGTCATGTCCCTGGAAGTCGCGAAGGTCATTGCCCACGTCAAAGAGACAACTAAAGACGACTACACCAATCCTCAAATAGCAACAGCCCTTGCTTTTGTTTGCGGTGTTATATGTTTAGGAATTGGATTACTTCGCATTGGTTTTATACTTGAGTTCATCCCCGGTATGGCTTCCTTTATCCTCACTTCTGGTGTAGGGTTGACATGTTATGATAGCTCCCGCCGTCGCCGGATTCATGACTGGCTCCGCGTTCACTATCGCCACGACACAGATCCCCGCCCTACTCGGAATCTCGAAGACATATGTCAATTCCCGCGCTTCTGCCTACAAGGTCGTCATCAACACGCTCAAAAACCTCAAGCAGACAAAACTCGACGCAGCATTTGGTCTATCGGCATTGTTTGGACTCTACTTCATTCGATTCAGCCTGGACTATCTCGGCAAGCGGTATCCCCAGCACCGCAGAAAGTTCTTCTTTGCCAATGTTATGCGCAATGGTATCGTCGTTATTGTCGTAACCATTGCTAGCTGGCTCACCACCCGCGGCGATATTGCTCATAAACACAAAGCCCGAATTGCTATCTTGAAGGATGTCCCCAGAGGCTTTCAGCACGTTGGGCCTCTCACGATTGATACTACCTTGCTTAATGCAATGGCCCCGCAGATCCCTGTTGCTGTAAGTCATATACCATGTTACCACCCCAATGCTATCAATTGACCTGGAATATATTAGACTCTCATCCTCCTTCTCGAGCACATCGCCATCGCAAAGTCCTTTGGCCGCATCAACGACTACAAGGTCGTCCCGGACCAGGAACTAATTGCCATCGGAGTCACCAACGTGATCGGCAACTTCTTCAATGCCTACCCAGCGACCGGCTCCTTCTCCCGCACCGCGCTGAAGTCCAAGTCCGGCGTGCGTACTCCAGCGGCAGGAATCATCACCGGCATCGTCGTGCTCCTCGCACTCTACGCACTCACGGACGCCTTCTACTGGATCCCCAACGCCGGTCTCGCAGCCGTCATCATTCACGCAGTCACCGATCTCCTCTCACCCCCGCGACAAGTCTACATCTTCTGGCGCGTGCAGCCGCTAGAGGCAATAATTTTCCTCGCAGCCGTTTTTATCACCATCTTCAGCACCATTGAGAACGGAATCTACTGGGCCATTGCCTCCTCCGCCCTCCTCCTCCTGTACCGCATCGCGCGACCACGCGGCCAATTCCTGGGCCGTCTCCGCCTCTCAAACGGGAAACAAGCCCGCGATATCTGGGTCCCAGTCGACAAACGCATCCTGAACCCCGACGCCAAGATCGGCAACCCCCCTCCAGGCGTCGTCGTCTTCCGCCCAACAGAATCCTTCACCTACCCCAACGCATCAACACAGGTCGACATCCTCGTCGACGAGATTAAACGCATCACCAAGCGCGGCAAGCCAAATGCATTCCCGACGCTCGGCGACCGACCCTGGAACGACATTGGTCCTCGACGCGGGTACACGCGCGAAGAGATCGAAGGCGACAAGCGGCCGATTCTGCATGCCGTAGTCCTGGACTTTTCGGCGGTCGCGAGCATCGATACCACCGGAGTCCAGTGTCTTGTCGATACCCGCCGGCAGCTGTGCAAATATGCCGACCGCGAGGTGGAGTTCCATTTCGCGAATATCATCTCCCCGTGGGTGCGACGGTCACTGCTTGCGGGTGGGTTTGGAACCGGGCAGCCGACAGCCGAGTTCACGGAGGTTGCGGCGATCGTGCCGAGTTTTCAGGGTGATAACCGTGCTGTTGCATCGCAGCGCCATCGGGGAGGCGCGGCGAAAGAGGAGGGGAAGTTGAGTAATTGGCAGAGGTTTAAGGGTTATGTGCTTAGCAAGGATTATAAGGATCATAGGTTCCAGGGTAAAGAGGAGTATGCGGATATGGAGGTTAGTAATGGTGCTGCGGATGGAGGGGAGAAGGAACACTGGGGTCCGATATTGAGTCAGGATACGCCGTTCTTTCATATTGATATTCCGGATTTGGAGACGTTGGCGTTTGATGATAAGGTACATATGGATGAGTAGGGTTGGGGGTTCTTTGTTTCTAGCTTTGAATTGAGATTATTAGGATTTTGGGGGTTTAAGCGTGCTTTGTAGTTTTGGTTTTGGTTTTGAATGGGATTGTGATTCGGGGAAAGACTTGGGATAAACTAAGTTAACTTATTATTCCGAAGGGGAGTTTTATTTCCTCAAGTCTCTTCGATCGAATAAGCGAGCTCACGAAGCTGAGGCAGGATCCTGACTGACGAAAACGAACGTGATCATACCGGTACATACTATTCTTTTCAATGCGAAGACACAGGAAGTGACCGTGGGTCCAGACAATTGGATGAGACAAACCAAAGCCTAGATTCTCCCAAATCTCGCAAACTACAACCATAGTTAAATGCCCTAGTAAAGATATGCAGAAGGGGGTCAGAAAAGTATATAGCAATCGCAGGTATGGTTCTATAAGTCTGATGAAGTATCCTTGCAATCGTCCCAATCCAAATGGGGTCTAGCCTTTCTTACCCCTAAGTCTAGCTAGTCTATCATCTGCTCTTAATATTACCAACGTCAAGTACTCTCACAGTGGAGGGAGGCGGCGCCAAAGTTGAAAGTGACGATTGCGAAGACAAAATTATGAGGTTGATGGAATTTGGCTTTGACAGACAGGAGTCGGTGAAAGCGCTAGAGGAGAACGGATGGGGTTTCAACCAAGTAAGTTGCCCTTCTAGTTGGAGTCTGTTTATTTCTTGTTCGATGAGAACACTTTTTCTAACAACGCTAATATGGCCACGTGGGGGGATAGGCTGCAACTGAGCTCTACTTTCTACGAGAGTAGTGGTTGTAGTTTCAACTGGTTGAGCAGCTGCAGCAGAGGATGCCTCGACCTCGTTTTCTTCAGTCACCTGCAGATTCTGCCCAAATGTAGGTGAACCACCGTTATCTTCGGTGGTATTCAAAAACGGGTCAAAATTATCCGAAAGATCTAGAGCGATGTCACCTCCATCCACTACGGTAGTGGTGGTTGTGGTTTCAACCTTCAACCGGTGCTGCTGCAGCAGCAGAGGAAGACACAGACGTTGGCGTGTTGGGTCGTATTCTCTTCTTTGGATTCACAATCATAAGATCTACAGCAGTCACTGGGAATTACAAAATGTCCATGTGCGATGTGTGCGAATATTAACCGGTGATGGGAATAACTTGCCAATTGTATAGCCTCTCATTGTTACCCCATCTTCGCATTGAAGAGCTTCGGCGCAAGATGTTTCGTCCACAAACTGAACAAATCCCGATTATCAGCGGTGATTTGTGCTATCCCTTTGCCGGTAACCGGGTTTGGGCCCATAGATGGGCCCGCTTTTAAAATACACATCACACAACCACAATCCAGCCAAATGCCCCCAGAATAAATAAAAATACTCTACATATGTTGAAATTCATAAAAACAATTTCGTTTGGGTGTGAAACACAAAGCCTCATTGCAGTCCTCACACTTTATGCTGGTTTTCATGCCTTCTCCACTACCACCCTGACTTCTTCTCCACCTGCAAAGGAAACAACCTACTCTACTCTCCATCCAAAGTGGGGAATGCATTCCTGGTACCATTCGGCAGAGGGGAAGGGGGGTGTGCTTGGTAACTAGCCTGGTAGGCAGTGGGGGCAAGGCAGATTGTGTGGCAGGAGCTGACCGAGTGATTTTTTGTGAAGCCGGAATGCGGGAGGAACTTTTCATTGTTGATGGACTTCCAGCTTGCAGAAGGTCACACACAATGGAGAGACAGAAGTCAAAGTGCTCCACAGTGTGCTCTTTGTTTGCTGGAAGATCTCGATAGATTATGAGGCTATTGATCACCGGGAAAAATGACCTTACGCGACGCGTAACTCATAGAGAAGCTGTTTTTGGGACGGTTATTCATAGCATATTTGACGCATGGCGCTATGAATGCTCTATGGACCTACATGTTGACTAGATTACAACGATACACATGGGATTTTGTGCGCTGGATACTATTCATCACATTGCATACAACAAACTTGAAAGCAATCTGCCAGATGCACTTCATTGCACGCTCCCAAGTACACTCCTGATTGCACTCGATTGCACACTACCAGCCTGCTTGACTGTACGCTCCCAATTGCTCTCGATGGCACACTCCCAGTCTGCTTGACTTACGCTCTCAAGTAAGCTTTCAAGATGCTCCCAAGCACACTCCCGGGCATGCTCTCAAAGACTCTTTCAATTGCACTCGATAGCACACTCCCAGCCTGCTTGACTGTACGCTCCCAAGTAAGCTCTCAAGACGCTCTCAAGCACACTCCCGAGCATGCTCTCAACTCCCAATTGCACTCGATGACACACTCCCAGCCTGCTTGACTATACACTCCCAAGTAAGCTCTCAAGACGCTCCCAAGCACACCTCCGAGTACGCTCCCAAGCACACCTCCGAGTACAATCTCAGTACACTCCCGGGCATGCTCTCATGGACGCTCCCAATTGCACTCGATGGCACACTCCCAGCCTGCTTGACTGTACGCTCCCAGTAAGCTCTCAAGACGCTCTCAAGCACACTCCCAAGCACGCTCTTAAGTACACTCCCAATCTCACTTGACTATATGCTTCCATGTATACTTCGGGGTGCTCGATCCAGAGACTTGCTGAGTTGCAGGCACCAGGCACCGGGAGGCGGGTGGCGGGAAGCGAGTGGCGGGAGGCCGGTGGCAGGAGATGTTGGAAATGGTAGCGGGCGCTGTGAGAAAGTCTAAAAGCGATAACGTTCTCTCTACTCCAGCGGTCTCTCTATATACAGAATGACAAGGCCATATTGGCCGCTCCGCCATTGGGCGGACTCGGGCCCGGGGTTGAGCGGATTTCCAACAGGAGGCGGGTGGCGGCGGCCTAAATCATGACGTCGGTCGATATCATAGTCTGAACCTTATCTTTAGCGCGCCCACCGTGACAAGATCTCACGATGCCTCATGGTCATGGTGTTGACAATTGTAGCCTTAGATTCCGCAGGAACGGCAGACAATTCGAACTTGGGGAGAGCAGATCTCCGGCTCAGATTTTCCAGCGGAATCTGCTGCCCGCTTCCACAGACTTAGAGCTTTCTACTAGCCAAAGCTTCCACAGACCTAGAGCCATCTACTAGCCAAAGCTTCCACAGACCTGGAGCCCATCAGCAACAACCCTAGTTTCCGTCTGAAACACCCGGGTGTTCCGGATGGCTCTGACGGCTCTGACGGAACCTCGTACCCTCTGACGGAGAATTACACGTTTCCCGTCGCCCAGGCGATGGGTCGCGTTGCATACTCACCTCCATTACTATGCGCCTGGTATACGCACCATCAGAACGACACATGTGTTACACTCTTCGCAGGGGCTGCAGTTATGCTGTAGCCATTCACACAACGCCTGGCGATGTTTATGCCTTCATTCGGCCGATAGCCACATTTTACCTCTCCGCTATTGCTATATATCGGATGCCGCACTTGCCCCATCTATGTTTAGCTTTGAGATTTTGTCACATATTGCAATACAGTCTTCGCTTTGGATACCTCGCTTGCCATTGCATTTGCTTCGCCATTATCGTATTTTTCAGGTCTGAAATATACAGTCTAATCTTTACACTCTCTAGTACTATGCCCTCAGTCCTCCACATTCTGCGTTGATCCATCATTGGCTTGCGATGCTTCTTCCTCCTCATCCGCATCCGCATCGTTGCCATTCTTGCCCTCATACCCGTCGACATCAGTGGGTCCCAGGTCAGTCCTCTACATTCTGCGTTGATCCATCATCAACTTGCTATGATTCTTCCTCCTTATCCGCATCTGCATCTGCATCGTCACCATCCTCGCCCTCATACCCGTCGACATCACTGGTTCCCAGGTCAAACCTCTCGAGTTCCGTTGCCGGCCGTCGTTGCCGGCTGGCGGTGGGGATGGCATCGCGATCGTCGCTTTCATCACCTTCATCCTCGTAATCCCCGCTGCCCCCTGGCATCGCGAAATGAAGTTCGTCATCCGTGCAATTGTTGTCTATCGGGATGTTTGGGTCAGTACTTCTGATCTCAGGCTCCTCAAGCGCCACTTTGGAGGCCAAATAATCAAGAAGAATAGCATTGTCAACACGCGCTGCTTCCACGCTGATCACCACGGCAGGCGTTGGGTTCTCTGCCTGTTGGATCCGACGCTTGACTGTAGCAAGAGTGTTGTTATACACCCTCTTTTGATAGCTCTCCGGTAGTGAGTTCCAGGTATTCATCAAGAACGTATACGTGTCTGCAACGCCAGACGAGGTTGACAACTTGGGACCCGTTACAGCGCAGCAGGATGTGATCTTACCACCGTCATTCTTGAAGTTGAAGTAGTTCGAGCGATCAGGTCTGTCCGCTTTCAGCTTTGACTTGGAAGCTTTCGGATGAACACCTTTGTTCTTTTGCCACTCCAGGAGAGCATGGCGCAACGCGGTGCATGTAAACATGATC
>Ga0307514_10005890_pt1 | contig 10810 bp, 10 predicted proteins | sample 16_EM_MG_FD_203088 | JGI IMG/M metagenome (GOLD analysis project Ga0307514, IMG submission 203088) | Populus trichocarpa ectomycorrhiza microbial communities from riparian zone in the Pacific Northwest, United States - 16_EM | ecosystem: Host-associated > Plants > Roots > Unclassified | place... | reverse complement strand
GAGCGAGACTCTAATAACATGTTCAGAGAGGTACCCTCTGTTATACGTGTGAGTTTCGTCAGGTTCTGACTACTGGTTGTTGAGTTATATCAAGTTGAAAATACTTAGCACCAAAATTATATGGTGGCTATTACCCTGAACTTGCATAGGTTACCCTGAACTTACTACCCTTACCCTGAAGTTTAGTTAGCCCTTACCCTGAACTCAACTTCGGAGCTTAACAGCTCAACAAGTGTCGCCCAGATTAAATTAAGAAAATTACCATTGCGTCTGGCTCACCGAATACCCCTGGATTCAACCCTCAAAGTATGAATCCGAGAATATTTTGCAGAAGCATAATTCCGTAAAAATAAATAAAAAAATCAACCACGTAGGGGGTAATTTAGACCGAAGTGGGTCCAGTGACACTATAAGAGGGCATGAGTTGAGCTGAGCTGAAAATTGGGTGTAGTGAAAAGTTAATTGGAAAAGATTCGGTTCAAGTTAATTCTAGGACAGAATTACGCGCTGATTCCAAATCTGAACTCAGAATATTTTCATGATTTAAACCCGTGAAGTTATTGACCTGTTTTAGTACAGGCTATAGGTCCCCAAAGTGGCAAGTCAGGCTTTTACATTTATCTCATGACGTATGTTCCTGATTAAGATGAACTAAGATTCTATTATGAAATACGCATCAAGGGCTTTCCAATGAGATGATAACTAAGTCATTCGGAGTTATATCCATGGCGTTATGAGCAGTTGAATTATAGGATCACCTATAATATCAATGGACACTAGACGCCAGTATGCGGAATTACCGAATACTTACTTTGACATCTTATGATACCTGTCTAGCCGAGTCTAGACTCGTATCGAGGATTTGCTGATATATCGCAATAAAATAATATGGGATTGCGTATAACTTCCAAATTAATTCGTAACTACTTAACAGTTCCAGAATGCTTAATGCAAGAACAGGATATTAGTTCTCAGTTAAGTCAAGTATGTACAATGACTTCTTAGGCAGGGGTAACGCTGGCGACTGAGAATTAAACAAGATGGTGTGAAGTAACTATTATTAGAATTGAACGAACCGTGCGAATAAGAACACTACTCTCCAACCGCGCATTATAAATAGTTGAAAGTAGCTGAAGGTTGGGATCACGCCCACCACAAGTGTTAATCAAGTCTTGAGAAACACACCACCTACAAAGTTCTAAGTTAACGTTGCAATACGGATTTCACCTAGTTAGGAAAATACTTGTTGAGTTCAACTTGTATTGAAATTGTACTGAACTTTATATCCTGAAAGACTTAACCTGAGTTGCGGGTTACTTCTGTTGTAGGAGGGAGGAGTTGAGGACCCAGGTGGTGGATCAACAGGACCTCTCTCTGACTCAGAGTCGGGGTCCCCTCACTCCGAGCGGGTAGCTGCAGGTCGCTTCTCTGTATATCCTCCCGGATAATTAAAAAACAGGGTGTGCACCCCTGACCCACATCAGTAAGGGGTACCATGTAGGTATGCCACACCTAATATTACGCCCCTGTTAGGTGTGGCAACCTCTGTCCAGACCCTAGTACAATACCATACCAGGGCCTAGAAATTAGCTGATTTCACGTGAGCAGGTCAGCAATGCAGAAATTACATAAATACCCATGGTCACTACCTCTGAAGAAGCTTCTTAGGCGAAGTGCAAAATGCTTTCACATGGTAAGATTTTGTGTAAGGCATGCACTATTTACTTCTTCCCCTCCAGGTTCCTCTTCTGGACACATGAGGTATACCTGAACCCACAATAATCCCACGATTCCCACTTCATTGTGATACAACCCAAACCTTCTTCCTACAAGTCCACCACCATCTTCCATTCACACCTACCATGTCGACAGAGAACATCCAAGCAGTGAGACCTATTGGTGTCACCACCAATGGCGAAATGCTCAGAAACAATCTCGCACAAGCACGAACGATCAGGGAGTTAATCTCCTCTCTCCCGATCACCTACTGACCCGCCTTTGGCCTACTCCTCGAAAAGCTCTACTGAGCCGTGCAGAAATGCACCTTGGTAGGAGCGGCCTACCAGTCCCTCAAGGACCACTCCTATACCGGCACCCTGTCTACCCACCTCAAAGCTATCAAACCTATCTCCCTCCAGGTCTCGAAGAAGTTTGCAGGAACCTCTGACCTCTGAGACCTACAGAAGACTTTAGACAAGGAGGCAAAGTCTTACATCGAGCGGGTCCTCGCCATGGAGGTGCAGGTAAAGAAGGGTGAATGGCATGCCCTTTTGTGCACTGTCTTCTCCCCTGCCTATATCAACCATATCAACTCTCTCTGTAATGTGATAAATAGGGACCTCTGTGCACAAATATTCTACACACTCTCCCCTACCATGCCTGAAAAAGATGAAGAGTGCAACGATACTGAGACCAACGTGTTGGCCAGTATTGCATGGGAAACTGTCGATGAGGAAGTGACCCGGGATGACGGCCCTACTGTCATCACCAGCACACTGAGCAAACTCCTCCTACAAGAGTTAGACCTCCCAGGAGAGCAGATCACCGCCGTCTCTGTAGAGCACTGGTGCCATTGAGCCATTGCGCTCGGCAAAGCATCTAGTGACGTTGAGCTTGCTTGCAAACTCAAAAAGGTGACCGTTCGAGAGGAGGTGTATGGCAAAGCCACCACCTTGACTGGGAACAAAAATGTTGAGGATCCCCTCCCTGCCAACAAGTCCAAGAAGTTCCAGAAGAAATTCGACTCTATCGAGAAGGGTCTCAAGGACCTCTCTTCGAGAATACCTACAAAAGGTAAGGATCCCCGTGTGATGGTAGAGAAAAGGTTTACGTCTACTAACAGCAAGTCAACGTATAGGCAAAGGACAACCTCCCATGACCTCGAAGGTTAAGAAGTCTGAGAAAGGCAAGAAGCCTGAGAAAAAGAGCAAGGCAAAAGGGAATGGGAAGAAGGGGAAGAGACAAGAGAAGCAGTAATACGAGAATATTATACCCTCAAATGCTATAAATACTTCGTGAATACTCAACATGTCCCCAATGCTGTGTTAAAAGTACCTCGTAATAGTATCGTACTTTACATGAAAGATTACGTAATGGAGCAGGATGAACATCCTGCCTTAGAATATGTTTTCCTTGGTAGAGAAGTAACGATCCTCTCTGAGATTGAATGAATACTATCATTCAACCTCAAATTTATACCACATGCTGACCCTAATCCCAACAAAGTCATAGTAGGTTTCGACGAATGCACACAATTACTCTGCTGTAAAATGCACTTCGTGCATCGTACACCAGCTAAAAGACTACACCTGAGTCTGGAGAAACTATTGGACTGTACCAGCTAGGAACAAAACCAAGAAGATTGATACCCATTATTGGAACAAGCACTTGGGAACGTGCAGAAATACCTATTCGAAATAATAGCAATTCATGGACAAGTATCACGTAAGCTGAACCCCCTATTTAGAAAGGTTGCTGACTAGATGCTTGCTAATAGGTATCTGGTAAAAATGATAGACAAAAACCTAGGGGTCGCCGTAATGCTGATAGTCTGGTATGAAAACCAGTGTGCTGATCTATTGTCAGATGACAAAATGTATATACTGGTTAACAACATACCTACCAGACATCTGCAAAGTGAGCTCACAGCCATAATCGTAACTATTAAGAACAAAGTTGTAAACAAGATTCTGACCAATTCTCAGTCAGAAATCCTAGTCTTTTACGGAATACCAAAAGTTCATAAGAATCTATGGAAGTTATACCCAATTGTGTTGTGCCACAGTTGGATCACAACTAAAGCCGCAAAAATTCTTGATGCACACCTCGTCTCGCATGTCAATAGATACTCCTGGGTAATTAACTCTACCCAGGACTTCATCACTGCAATTGAAGAATTGCCAGACAATATCTTGAGTACTAATAACATATCGCTGGTATCAGCCGATGGCAAAGGTTTCTATATGAATGTTGACATTGACACCATGGCCCGATGTATAGAAGCGATCCTGAGGGGATTACTTAAACACAATCAAGATGAGTTTTTAATGATGAATGAGGCTGTAATAATCCTCAAGTATCTGAATAAAAACAATTACCTCGTCACGAATGACGGTTATCAGTACCACCAAAAAAGTGGCCTTGCGATGGGTGGACCAGCATCTGGCACCATCGCAAACCTCTACCTCGCCTTCGAAGAGAAAGCGATGTTCTGGAATGCATCACCTCAAATGCTATTCTACCGAAGATATGTGAATGATATCTTTATGATATTTCACGCAAGCAAACCAGAGGTTAACCGGATTCTAGCTGGCATCAGCTATGGCCCCCTAAAACTCTCTCTTGAAGTTTGCAACTTCAAAATAATGTTCCTCGATACAACTATGACTAAAGCAGCACAACTATGGAACAGACTGGTAACTTCTCTGCACCAAAAAGCTAGAAACACACATTCATATGTACCATGGTCATCTGCACACCCCGGCAGTATGAAAACAGCCTGGGTTGAGGCTGACATGATCTGTCGCAAGATGATATATTTCAATGAACTCGTCTACAATGAAGCCCTAATGGTCTTCATCAAGCAACTGGTGGGTGGAGGCTACCCACGACATGTTCTTGCAATGCTGGAGAGGGATGTTACAAAGCATACTCATAGCTCACTCTTGTACCCGTCAGGACAAGATAGTAGCAGCGCGCCTCTGATCATCCCAGCATACTACGACAATATATTGTATAATGTATCAACCCGTCAACTTGAAAGGCTATTACAACCTACCGTGAATGACATGCAGTGAAGTAGTCCTCACAGTCATGAAGTAGGTAATATAATCAAGTCCCTACGATGCTCTAATAACATTGCAGATTTCACAAGTGCCGTCAACAAAATAATAACCACGTGCATCGACCACTACACTGTAGAGCTCGACTACTTAGTTATATTGTGAGTTGGATATATTCTGCGTCTGCAATTTAATAATATTAAAAAATCCGGACTAATATGGCACCGTTTTTTAATTATTCATACGAAGTACTACGAAGCTCCCCTATGCCACCTCCTCCTCTCTTCAGGAGGTCCCCTCCCTCTGGATGGGTGGCTGTGGGTCGCTTCTCTGTACATCCTCCTGGATAATTAAAAACGAGGGTGTGTACCCCCTGACCCACACCAGTCAGGAGTATCATGTGGGTGTACCATACCTAATATTACGTCCCTGTTAGGTGTGGCAACCCCTGTCTAGACCAGGGTATCATACCATACTAGGGTCTAGAAATTAGCTGATTTCACGTGAGCAGGTCAGCAACGTGAAAATTGTATAAATATCCATAGTTACTGCCTTTGAAGAAGCTCTTCAGGCGAAATGCAAAATACTTTCAGACAGTAAGATTTTGTATAAGGCATGCACTGTTTACTTCTTCCCCTCCAGGTTCACAAGATTTTCCTTCAGAAAATCTTAAGATGCAGTACCTAGTTACGGGTTTGCGGTCCCATTTAGGCCATTGCTCATAGGATAGTTTGAAAGTCTGAGAAACAGTATCAAACTTCTTTGTCCAAGATGACTTGGGAGTGGCTGGTGTTCTGGTAGATGTAGATTAATGGGGAGGAGTTGAGAGACCAGGTAGTGGATCAACAGGACCTCTCTCTGACTCAGAGTCGGAGTCTCGAGTATAGTCCTAGAAGTCTTCTAGGGGAGGTTCGAGAGAGGTAAGAGATTGGCGTGGAGAAGGAGGAACAGGAGCAGAGGATATTGATAGTTTCACTGGAGTTTTAAGATAACTACTGGGAAATTGGCAGAAAGATTATATTGTGGTTTGTTGTTGTTGTTGTATTGCTTCAGATTGGAATTGATCTGAAGAGCAGGCAGGTCGAGAATGGTCGTAGGGGAGGATTTGTTAATCAGCATGGTTAGAGGCAGGTCTTGGAGTATGTATATTCACAGAGGTATAAGAGGACGGCACAAATTTAACCTATTGATAGGCATCTACCTTGTGTTATGAGGGTATATATACATGGAACATATGAGTAGTTTCCGTATATCCAATGAGATGTCCTTCTAGAGCACGGGTGTCAAGCTTGGATTCCACTGCTCATTTTTCCTCAGGAATGTGTACATAACACTTGATGTAGAAGAGATGGAGATGGGATATCGTTAGGTCCTGTTGGAACATGCATTCTGCACCCGCTTCTTATGTTATTTCCCCGGCACATACCATTAATTTTCCTGTTGTTTCATCTATTTCCAGTGTCCATTATCGTTATCTCTGTTACCTAATACGATATCTCGGGTTGTTTCTATTCTTATTCATCTACAAGGATATTCATTATACATCTTACTCATATACTTCTGTTCACACCCGTATTTCTATATACTACCCTGTTTTATACATAGTCTGACATGCGTTAGCTCTTCTATTTACGGACTTCTCTGCATTACTTCCTGCTACAGTTAGTTATCCACTCTATGCTGTTCAGCCGCTCTCTCATGTATTTAGTAACTGGCATCTCACTCTCAGTTGGAAGAATAGTGATGCTGCACTTCTCACTTGCACACTGCTCTCTCCAATATCTTCTCGCTCGCCTGCTGCCTACTCCGCTGTTTCAACGCTATCCCACCAATACTGATGTTCACATTTACATTAGCATACATGCTGTCTTTACACCCACATATCCTACTACAATAGCTTACGAGCCCGGAGCTCTAGCTTTTCCCATACTTTAAGTCTGTGCCCCCACTTTAGTATTTTTTGTGTTAGATATTTTCTCTTCTGCTTCTATAATGGCTAAATCCTCCTCTTCTGGTTCTGGATCTGGTAGTGCTCCTCTTCTCCCTTCTGAAGATCTCCCACAACCAATGCAGTTTAAGCTCGATAATATACCTTACTTGACTGATGGAGCTGGATATCACTTTTGATGTTCGATTGCTATGCAATATGTTCGCTCTCACTTTGTTTGGAAAATTCTCGATAGTACATAAACCAAGCCCACCGATCCTACAGATCTAGAAAAGTGGGAACTCCGCGACATTACAGCTCAGCTATTTCTCATATATGTGGTTGATATTTCGATCTCCCATATTGTCTCAGAAGCACCTTCAGTGCGAGATGCTTAGCAAGCACTTCAAGATAGATTCGACCATTGTAATCCTACCACCTTGTACACTTCCGTCAAATCATTCTTCTCTTCTATGTCCATGGCTGACAATACCACAATGCTTGACCATAGCAATGCATATGAGAACTACTTACAGTTGTTGATCCAATGGTACAAATATACAGCATCTGATGACCCATACCAACACTTGGCGAACTACCTTAGTGATGAGAAGATAAAATCACACTATCTACTCATGACACTTCCCGAGTCTATGGCTAATGTCATTGATAATCTACAGTCAAAACCTGATCTCAAGTATCTTGACATTCGAACTCAACTGTTAGAACTTGCCTCCTCCTCTCTTGTTGAGACTCCCAAGAAAAACAAAGCTCTTTCTGCAACGAGCTGAGGCAACAATGCTCAATCAACAACACATCAACACCCAAATCCTACTCGAGTTGGAAAGACTGCCCCGGCAAAAGGGAACCTATGTTCTTGGTGTAAAAGCTGGAACTTCACTTTCGAAGGTCTCACTTTCAAGACCTGCGAGAAACTGAAGTATTACTAGGTGTTATCCTCCTGCTCTCAGCAACAACATCCCATACAAACCACTGGCCGTAAAGTGGTTCACTACTCAGCGTCGACCGCTCAAGAACTTTTCTCCTCTAACGTCCTTGCTCATCTGGTTATCTCTCGTCCCTCTTCTCATTCCGCTTCTCTAAATGTTCCTGCTCAGGTAAGCACAAATTACACTACATACGAAGTTTGGATATTTGATACTGGCGCTTCCTTCCACATCACCGCTGACTTTTCTCATCTTCTAAATCCAGTTTGTTGCCATATAGGCTTGACGGTTGGTGGCAGAAGGGTAATGCATACTATGCATCAAGGAAATGTAGTTTTGTCTCTTGAAGTTCCTACTGGGGTATTGTCTCTTACTTTGCTTCCTGTTCTGTATGTGCCCGACTGGAATGAGGTGTGTTTGATTTCGTGGAGGAAGTTCGAAGAGACTGGGTTATTTTGTATGTTTGGGAAGGATGGGATTATTTCAGTTAAGGTGAATTCAGATGATTCAGTTATCCTGCAAGCTACATTAGAACACGATGCCTACCAAGTATTCTCTATCATTCAACATGGTCAGATCTATATCACTAGTACAGATTTCAGGCATCAGGCCCTAGGACACAGCTTCACTCGGTACTAGTCTAATGCTAAGGATATCTACACTGACAGTAACATACTGCCCAAACGACCCTCTCACTTCTGGTGCTCCCAAGGTGCAATATACAACTCGAAGGAACAGGCACATAAAACTGTTGATAGCCTATGATCCAAGAAACCATTCAACCTTGTCCACACTGATCTCATGGGACCATTTAAAGTCGAATCCATAGGACGTGAGAAATATATGATATCCTTGATTGATGATTTCATTAGATCTGCAGAGATCAATTTCTTATTTAAGAAATCTGATGCAAGTCAAGTCCTGCAAACTTTCTGTGAAAAGATCAAGATCCAAATGAATCAATATCCTTGATCCTTTCGTTCAGATTAAGGAGGTGAGTATATAAATACTAAACTTACTGACTACTTCGAATCAAAAGGCATTCAGTATCTCGTTGCTGCCGCTTACTCCCCTGAGTCTAATGGTGTTGCAGAACGCTATAATCAGACTCTCACCAATATGGTCCGACCCTCCTTAGACAACGTACCCGTATCTCTCTGGGCAGAAGCCTTTAACTGGGCCTGCTACGTCAAGAACAGACTACCTCATTCTGCATTAATGGACCGAACCTCATACAAGATACTGTTTTCAAAGAAACCAATGATATCCCATCTCCGTCTCTTCTACACTAAGTATTATATACACATTCCTGTGGAAAAACAACCAGTAGGATCCAAGCTTGACGCCCGTACTCTAGAAGGACATCTTGTTAGATATACTAAAACCACTCGCATGTTCCGTATATATAAACCCTCATAACCCTAGGTAGATGCCTATCGACACGTTAAATTTGAGCCATCCTCTTATATCTCTGTCGACATATATACTCCAAGGCCTACCTCGAACCATGCTAATCAACAAATCCTACCTTACGATCATTCCCGACCTGCCTCCCCTTCTGATCAATTGCAATCTCAAGCAACACAACAACAACAACAAACCGCAATACAATCTTCATCACAATTTCCCAGAAGTTACCTTGAAACTTCAGTGAAACTATCATCATCCTCCGCTCCTCTTCCTCCTCTTCCACGCTGACCTCTTGCCCCTCTTGAGCCTCCCCCAGAAGACTTCTTAGACTATACTTGAGACTCCGACTCTGAGTCAGAGAGAGGTCCTGTTGATCCACTACCTGGTCCCTCAACTACTCCCCATCAATCTACATCTGCCAGAATGCTAGCCGTCCCCAAGTCATCTTTGGCAAACGAGTTTGATACTCTTCCTGAGATTCCCAAACTATCCTACAAGCATTCACCTAAATGGGACCACAAACCTGTAACTAGGTACTCGGAACATGCTTTTGCTTGACTTGTGGCTGAGCCTCAATCCTATACAGAGGCTATGGTATCTCTAGATTCGGATGTATAGCAACACGGAATGATGGAGGAACACTAGGCTATTATGGATGCAAGCGTTTGGGAAGAAGTTGAGATGAAGGATCTCCCATTTGGAAGGAAACTTGTTGGTTCTCGTTAGGTATTTAAGGTCAAGAGGTACTGTGACGGATCTGTGGAACAATTTAAGGGCAGGATAGTCACTAAAGGTTACTCCCAAGTCGAAGGCCTTGACTACGATGAGACGTTTGCACCTGTGATGAGGTATGATTCGTTATATCTCATTATAGCTCTTGCACTACACCTGGGTCTTGATATGTCTTTAGCAGACATTAAATCGGCATTTCTCAATAGAGACTTGAACGAAGAAGTCTAGATGATGCCTCTACCTGGTATAGCCCTTGATAGGAAAGTTCTTTGTATACTCAAGTCATTATATGGACTCAAGCAAGCTCCACTAGCATGGTTCGAGAGACTATCGAGTGCTCTTGCTAAGTTGGATTTTCTCTCTTGTTTCTTTGATCCCTGCATCTTTATCTCCCTTGACTACAATGTAATAATTGTAGTATATATTGACGATATAACCACAGTTGGAAGAAAATCAGATGTACGTAAAGTATATCAATATCTGACAAAGCACTTTACTATCACGATTAAGGAAGAGCTTTTCTACATGTTGCGGATTGAAATACTACACACTGCCACTGGTCTCGAACTTCGACAAACTCAATACATCACCAACATCTTCACATGCTGCACTATGCAAAATACTAAGCCTGTCTCTACCCCTATTGACCCCAAAGCTCTACTTGTGAAAGCTGATGAGTCTGAACCCACTTATGAAAAGCAACTCTACCAGCAGATGATCAGGTCTCTTATGTATCTTGTTACTTGTACTTGTCTGGATTTAGGTTTTGTTGTGTCATTTCTCTCTCAGTTCTCCTCTCATTCTCTCCTATATCATCATACTGCTGTGAAAAGAGTTTTTCATTATCTTGCTGGAACTTGTACTACTTGTTGGGACATGCATTCTGCACCCGTTTCTTGTGTTATTTCCCTGGCTTATACCGTTAATTCTCTTGTTGTTTCATCTATTTCCGGTATCTATTATCGTTATCTCTGTTATCTATTACGATATCTCGGGTTGCTCCTATTCTTATT
>Ga0307514_10005888_pt1 | contig 10815 bp, 7 predicted proteins | sample 16_EM_MG_FD_203088 | JGI IMG/M metagenome (GOLD analysis project Ga0307514, IMG submission 203088) | Populus trichocarpa ectomycorrhiza microbial communities from riparian zone in the Pacific Northwest, United States - 16_EM | ecosystem: Host-associated > Plants > Roots > Unclassified | place... | reverse complement strand
CTCGAGGTTTGGGTTGAGATTATTGGCATTCTACCGGATGGCCGTCTGTGGCCGGAACTATCGACAACACAGACAAAAGACCTGCAAAAGTGGCAGGGAGATAGTCATGCGGGAGAGCGGTGTAACCACTCGGCGGGGTGGTGCATCGTAGTATTGGGAGCGTGGTGGTGGGAGCCGCAACTGGTGTGAGCAGGAGGCGGACATTCTATCTTTCGGGGTTTTATTTTCTTAGGTTCGGGAGGCAGGGCGTTTAAGCAGCATGTTGTTCCGTGTGTAAACCCAACCCTTTAAAGGTGCGGGAACGGGGCCGCCTCATAGCCTAAGGCTCCCTTCGGGGGAAAAGCGTATAGACTCAAAAAAAAAAAAAAAATAGTGACCGTTTAAGGGGGTTTTTAATCGGTGTCACTTCATCAATCAACAGACACACTGGTGGCTACTATGCCGGTCACGCGTAGGCTAGGTTGAATGGCTTGGCGGAATGTTTGCGTATGCATAGTCAGCCCTTATGCACAGTTGGAGAACCCCGTGTTGAGATATCACCCCGGACTTCCTTGAGTCGAATCCGTTGAGTTGTTTCTATTCTAGTTACAATCGTACGGTACCCACCGTTTTACACATCTTTACTTCATGTAACCATCACATTCTTTTACATCATTAGGGGCTCGTATTAATATTTCTGCATGGTCGTTGTTTTTTTGTCTGACCTTAATGCCATACCTGAGCCTCTATGTGTCATACCGGCATTGATTGAAATACGATCTCGAGACATCCATCTGCCAATGAATTACCCCGTTGTTGGTCGTCTAACGCATAGTGTTTCTGCTCCGCCTCTATGACGATGCTAGCGATCCGGCTAGCCAATGATATGCTCCATGGACCTTGTTTGTAATTGTCTATGCTTGAATCCGTAACGCACTAGACACGTTGTAACCTTTGGAATACGAGGTTTCTACGAGATTTGTATGAGTTGCTTTCAACCATATGCTTTGGCTGCCCGCATCGATGAATTATCATCGACATTGCTGGTTCTGGCACCACCCAACACTGAGGCCCCATGCATGGAGATATTGACTGATCATGATATCATGATACCCTGAGAGATCGGGTCTCATCGCCACCCAATGTCTCTGCGCTGATAAGCTGGAACGCTCGTGTTGCGACTGGAGGCTGAACCGGTGCCGGTCTCAGAATTGTGATGGTGGGTGTAGGGACAGGTGTGCAGACCTAGAGTTGAGGTTTAGTATAAAACCCGTCCTTTCTGAATCTTCCAAGTCCCTCTTTCCCTCCTTCCCTATTGCAGTACGCGGCAACCCCATCGCCGTATTTCGACAAGACTACCCAATATCATTACGAAGCTGCCTAAGTCGTCACGACACTGGGCTGGTCATGAGTACCTCAGACGTAGGCAAACTCCAACACTGTATGTCCCCAAGGAGACTGAATTGTCATGCATTGCACTCGTGAAATTAGACCCCGACGCGGAATTAATCAGCGAAGGGTCGATTAGAGGGTGGCACGAGATCGCTAATTGAGTGCGTTTTGAACAGATGCCGTGGTGCTATCCGTTGGGAAAGAAAGCACACCGCGCATGCAGGTTATGCAGCTTACTGTCGATTTCAAGGTTGAGGAAGATCCAAAGACACACCACATCAACTACGGACCTGAAATGCCCGAACTTATTGCTGTGGGTAATGAGATAGTAGGTGGTATGGGTCCCCTTGAGCGAATTCAACGTCTTGAACCTTCCTGACAATGCCACGGTAATTGCACAGATAGCCTCCTCGCCAGGGATTTCGAGGAGATGCGTAACATTATAGGTGAAATGGTTGTGGCCGCGCACAACATAATCCAAGCACAACCAGCACTCGCTTCGACGCTGCCTGCCATCGTTCCTGTGTTCTATGTTGACCCATCAAAAGACGAATCTCTCGCCGACAACATTGAATTTGCGGCCCACAGCAGTGGTTCTGATGGCGAGTATTGGTTCCGTATTGCGAAACCCAACGACGATAGCGGCGGGTATGACTGGGTTTATCCCGAGGTGGCTGAGGCCCACCACGCCATGCAAGAGGAGTTCCAACCGGAGTTCGGAGGTGGGCTTGTTCGGGACACCGTGCCCAATTATCTCCTCCCGACGGGGTGTGTAGCGCTGATGTGTACATGTCGAATTCAAATCTTGCAGGCACCGGCGATTACACGCCAGCTGGCTTCGATGTTGTGGTCCGCGACGAACAGACTAAGAAGGTCAAGATAACGGAATTCATACCCGGTAGGTGTATTGGGCGGTCCCTTCTTTTGAATGATAATGCTGATGTCGAGTGCGAGTGTAGATCCCACGAAACCCGAATATTACCGTGTAACGGTACACGACGATTCGACCAAGGACCCGGACTTCAAACTGATATCTGAAGGTGTGCTTGTTCGGGACGCCCCTATCTCTCTATATATAACGTTGTAGGACATATGCGCTAATATTGTTTTGACGCGCAAATGGCGGGTTTAGTTGACTCGAATTCCCCGCTGCAAACGAGAGATAGGCAATATAGGCGCTACCCCAATCACCAGGCTTGGGTTGCAACTAGGAACTTTGACACGAGGACCACGGCGTTCGGTCAACGTTGCGGACTAACAGGGGGCGGCCTGACCAACGCCAAAGCCACAGATATTAACGACACAAGATGTAAGCCATCCCCGTAACTACAGTCTGACGGTGGCGTGCATACTGCACAATGCTCTGACACAATACTGGAGCCAGACGCGGTGATCATCGACGCGGGGTCCAGTGGTTCGAAAGTGTATATATACAGATGGAAGCCGAGGTATGGCAATAGAGTGGGCAACCAGATCATGGATTTGATCCAGATAGGGACATGCACAGGCAAGAAGTTGGTGTTGCAAGAATTAGAGAAGGCGATCACGTCGAAAATTTCGCAAACTACGATAAAGGCAACACCAGCAGAAGTCAAAGAACAAGCAAATCTCGCTTTAGGCTTATCGGCGAAAGAATTATCAGAGGCGGCAAAGACAGGCACGGTAACCAACCTTCAGAAATTGGCGGAGAAATTGGCGGGAGAGAAAATATATATAGCGGGATGCCAAAATCTCGAGTCGGGTGGCTGCCCTGGGGGGAAAGATTGCTGGAGGTTAAATGGTACGTTGCGAGGCATCAATGCATTCCTGGTCCAGCGCGGGCGACTAGTTCAAGATAGGTAGCGCTGACTCGCACTGTGGTCCCAGGGATCGCAACGATTCCAGCCACAGATGGTGACTCGAAGCGACCTGACGAAATTCGCAAACGTGTGGAGCACCACCTCAAACCACTCGTGCACTATGCGGAGGGCGTGATCATTGACTACGTGCGTAAAGCTCTCCTGCACGACGCCCACCATCTCAACCGGCGGGGGATCAATAGTGCCAACCCGTGGGACAGCAACACCGGCGATGATTTTCGTGAAGCCACGCGCTTATTCAACATAGCCACAGGCAGCGCCTGTAGAAACACCGCCGCTTTGCGAGCATCGCTCTTCATCGGAGGAACTGGCGGCATGCGTGCGCTCGAAGCTGGTCGCAGGAGCAGGCTCCACAAGGGAATCGAGGATTTCCTTGTCAATCCGCGTAGATTTCTCACAATGAAGTACCACACGATTCCAGGTATCGCTGAGGGGATTTATGGCTGGGCAGCTGCGAATTATGCTAAGACAAAGGATGGAGCGACATTCGGCAGAGACACCATCAAAGGCTACATTGAGATGGGAGGCCAAACCATGCAAATTGCATTGAACTGCGGCATCGTGACAAATGAAGCACCAGCGATCAAAGGGGATGGTTTCCGTGACATTACCATTGGCGGCATTAAGTACAATGTCTTCGCTCACGAGTGGGGCGATCGCGGAGCCGACGCCCGGTGGAGGAGGCATCTGCATGTTTTGTATGCCTTGCCGAATATGGATATTACTCCCGCCGACAAGATTGCAAAGGAGCGACTTAATCCTCAGGAGCCGGAGAACACGAGGCTGTTGAAGGACAACTGCCTGCCTAAGGGAGCGTGGGATCCCAGGTACCCAAACGGATATTCTGGGACCAGTAACTTTACTGAGTGCATCAAGGATTGCCTTGCGCTGGTCGCCTGTAGGGGTTACGTCCAATTGGAACAGCACGCAGGCCATCAGTACGGGTGCCTGATACAGTCGTTGCCGGCAGTGGTGCCCAAGGATAAAGTAGCAGGAGTAAGAGCGTGGGTCGGGGGCGCGAACTTCTGGTATGGCGCGCAGGGCGTTTTTGCTAACCCAGATGGCCAGTACCAGCCAATCAGGTTAATGCACGAGGCCAACTTAGTGCATAACAGGTACAAGCAACGCGAGCCTGCAATGCCCGAAGCCAATCGCCCCCATTTGTGGAGAGCGGTATTCAATGCAGTCTACACTAGCCTCACATTACACATGGGGTTCGGTATTCGACTTAAACAACAGGCGCGTGGCGACGCGACAACAGCCGTTACTGCGAGTGATCATGAAAAGCTAAATGAAGCCATGTTGGAACAATTGAACACGTTGACAACTACAGCAGACAACGACGATATTTCCAGCTACACAATCGTAGACCCTGACAAGCAGCCATGGGCACTTGGTGCAGCCTTGATTCAGATTCATGACTCTGATTGCATCCAAGACCTTTTGGAGAGATATAAGCCTTCACTCTAGGTACTGTCCCAGTCAGTGCTGTCAATAGCCCTACTCTTTGGGCTGACTTTCACCGCTAGATCTACTCTTGCTGCTCGCCGTTAATGTTTCTGAATTGACTTGCACTAGTTTTCTATGTTGTTGCTTTTTGGATTATGTCACAGTGCACTATTAGGCATTCATCCTATACCGACATCATCCATTCCTGTGTTCCCCCTTCACTCTTGCTACACTTTTCAGTTGGGGATGTTACACTGGGATAGCTATAGCTATCAGCAGGTTGACCACGTGTATGAAACAGTACGTTTACATCGAGGTGGTACTAGGCCAGGAGGGATGGATTCTTATGTGATTAGCTAGGGGCCAAAGAAGGGTTTTGATACTATTCGCGATGTCATGAATCTCCTTTGTCAAGATCCACCTACAGCACTCGGGAAGTCACTGTCTTCCCCGTCGTTTAACTGAACTTTGCTCCGAGTTATTCTACAGAGATCCATTCGTTTGTTTGCTGATTTACATTTCTTTCATTTGTTAAGATGTATGTACGTGTCTCGATTGAGTACGAGTCTAAGGCTTGCAGATTAACCTGCACGACCCTTTGAATACATCTATGCTTCCATCCGACTTATCAGACCTCCTCACATATAGCTACACACGAGTAAACATGTGTATATCCCAGCAGTCTGCCTCGCACATGCATCAGCAAAAAATCGGGTTTGCGTTATGACCTCGCTGAGGTCACAAAGGCAGATGACCTAACACCGCTTTGCAAAGAACGCGCTCCTTTATTTCGCATTTTCCAACGCTCTGGCTTTCACAAAGCAACCTCTCGGTCGACCTCCTCCCTGAGCTATCGGACGCGGCGCGCCCCTTTGCCAACGCTCCTTCTCTCACATCTCCTTTGCCAACGTCCCCTCTCTCACACCCCCTTTGCCAATGTCGCCTCTCTCACACCCCCTCTGCCAACGTCGCCTCTCTCACACCCCCTTTGCCAACGTCGCCTCGCTTTGCACTTCCGTTCCCTACGCTCACATATTTGACACTTATTCACTGGCGGCATCCGCGCCACTGGCGCTTCTAGAATCTGCTGCATATATTTTTATTTGCTCTTCCACTTCTATGCTAATTCTATCTAAATCTATCTACATAATAAATGCATATTTCATAAAACCCATATGCCTGCTGTCCCTATCCTACGTGCTTTTATGGTTCCACCAGTTTTTTCACCTCGCCACATCCGCGGAGCCCCATCTCCTGCCGGCGAATGCTGGCAGAGCTATTAGCTATCCTGTGCTGAATTGCTGCCCCAGCCCGCGAGTACAAGGAGAGTTAATACCTATTTCCAGCGAAATCATTCCCCCAGCCGGCGAGTTCTGGCAGAGCTATTAGCTATCCTGTGCTGAATTGCTGCCTCGGCCGCCGAGTAAGAGGAGAGTAAATACTGATTTGATTGCCTCAACCGGCGAGTCCTAGCAGAGCTGTTAGCTATACCGTACGAAATTTCTGATGCTGTACAAAATTGCTGCCCCAGTCGCCAAGTAAGAGGAGAGTAAATACCGATCTGATTGCCCCAGCTGCCGAGTCCTAGCACAGCTGTTAGCTATGCTGTACGAAATTTTTGATACTGCACGAAATTGCTGGCCCAGCCGCCGAGTAAGAGGAGAGTAAATACCGATCTGATTGCCCCAGCTGCCGAGTTCTAGCCGAACTGTTAGCTATACTGTATAAAATTGATTCCCCAGCAGCCGAGTAAGAGGAGAGTAAATACCGACCTGATTGCCTCAGTGTTACGGGAGTCTCACGTGGGCTGATGAGACCGGCGTGAATAGCTGCGTTCACAGTTGTCGTTTCAGGTGTCCGTTTACCCGTCCTTTCAGGTGTTCTTGGCAAAAGGACAGGCAAAAGGATGGTTAACTTTGAATGCGACAAATGAATGTAATTTTAAACCCCGGTCTCCCGGTATACTTTTAGAACAATAGCGCAACTAGCCTTGATTTTAGTCTGGTTTTACTTTCATGTCTGTTGCAGAGTTTGAGTACATGCAATATATCAACAATATGGAACACTGTTGTTGTAGTATCTTGTCTTATTTTACAAAGTCTCTGTACTTCTCAAATATAAGTACGCAATAAAGGGAGATCTCGATAGTTATCTATAAGCTCCATCTCTTCAATTCTTCAAGAGAATCTAATAGCTCTACCTTTACCACTGCTGTCACCTTATAATCTAGATAATGAATTCAAATTGTATGAAAGATTTTAGAGGCTACTGCAACAATTCAATATACTTATTAATAGAAGGAAACAAGTGTTGCAAATTGAACACAACTAGCCTAAGTACTTAATCAATTTAAATAGTATAATACTCTTCGATTCCAACAGAATCTCTGAGTTAACCCTACCACCTTTAATACTATTTACTAGCATTTACATTAGTAAAAAAAAAGTTTGGACTATATGCCTATTGTATATATAATACTAAAAATGAAAACTGTTAATACTAACAGAGGCCCTTGTATAATAATGGTATTCTTGCAATTACTTGTATTATAATACAAATAATTTTTTTGTTCTTACCACATAATGTAACCAATATACTTAGTCTCAGTTTCACTTTTTGCATGCTTATTGTGTACACCAACTTTCCTCTTTATTTGGTATCCAATTATTATTTTGGAATGTTTATATATATTATTATATTTATTTTTTATATTACATCTACCTATGTATTCGATTCTTCTTTGTATATTTTCTGTTTCTCACTGCATCTTATCTTGCAGCCAAAGTTTCATACTCTGCTTCTATTATTGCATATCTTCCTTTACTTCAGATTTCTATATTAACATTATAGCTCTAGTAAGAGACATACATCAGGAAAAAATATATTTTGTCACTTGAGCTTCAGAAGCTGAGGATACCTTGGATGTGTTCTGCCAGTTAAAGAGACAGTCTTTTGGACAGCTGGCTTCTAGAGACACTTAGGTGATATAAGAGATATGAGAGAGATATCTGAGAGATACAAAAAAGACACAGATTTGTATGCGATGCTCATGGTACCTAAAAGACATGTGTTTATGACTGGCTTTTAGAGATACCAACAAGGCATTGTGACGCCACTTTTTTTTTCCTGATGTACCTAAATATTAGGAAACCCTAATACTAACTGAACTTGCTAACTTGGAGACCTAATTGACTTTTAGGTAAATAGTAGTTAGTATATCAATAATATACTAAGATTAAGAATTAAGTAAACAGAAGTGTGTAACCTTAGGTATTATCTCATATATGTTTAAAATATTTTTATTTAGTAGTATATTTGAGATAACATGTTTGGAAGTCATAATAGAATAAAGCTTGAGTTAATTTCAAATATATCAACTTGAATATAAGAATCATATAATAGTGGATATGATAAATATATACATAGAAGAAAGTCTTCACTTCCATATAGAGGTGATTGTTTAATGAGCATGAATCCCATAGTTAGAAGAATTAAGCCTCAAGTAGGATTCAAAATGTTATTTAGCTTTGCTGTAAATAATGAGCTATTTAGATAGTAAGTACCTAGTTATAAGAAATCTATAATTCCTATGATTTCTTATCTTGTTATCTTTGTTTATTCCCCACTGTTTATATGTTTCTTATAGTATTATAATTGTGTCATGACTTGATTAAGTAAGTATGAGCAATTCTTGGGTTTTTTGAGGGTTTATGAGTCATCTTGTATACCAAGCTAAAGCCTAGGTTTTATATTGTTATCTCGATGTCAACATATACTCCTGATGACGTTTTTGTTATTTCTTTATGACTCTTAGCATTGCTCATAAATGACTGCATCATTATGATTGCTGTTGAACTCATCTGGCATGAGTCTTGTACTACTGTATTGAGATGCTCTAGTTCTTTATTAAAGAGGCTGAGTTGGACACTCTGTTGGTCTTTTCTTCTTCACTCTATTTTCTACCTACTAGATTAGTTAGTAACAATCAATACTCGCTATTCTAGTCACTTCTTTGTTTCCGAATTCTCAAACTTAATTACTGCTCAAACTCTCTATATCTTGAGCATTTGTCTTATAGCCTTTGCATAATTAGCCAGACCCACGAGATCGTATGTACTCAGATAGGTAGTAGTATCCAGCTGGCCTGGGTACTCACTATCTAAATAGGCTACTATTTATATTTTTTTGACCCAGATTAAGCAAGTATAACTTTGTTTACCCTAAGACTTGATCACTACTAGGTTATTCTGAACCGTTGGCTTTCAGGATAACAGAAGACTTTAGTGTCTTGACCCACCTGTCGTACCTCCAGAACAGAGCTCTCAGTAGCTAGTACTTGTATTTTGATAATACAAACCGTCACTTATGCACTCTCATCACATACTTACTTGAACCGAATAGCTATTCTAACAAGCAGAATCCGTATGCTAGCGCCTTTATATTGAATGCAGGACTATCGGAACATCAATATGTCAGCTGTATCAGATACTAGGTCTAGTCGAAGACTGGCTGGACATAATCCAGAAATGTCTCTCATAGTTAAAGAATCTTCCTTACACCTCTCTAGGTCAGTATCTAGACAAGTGTCTAAACAGCCAATAAGAGAACCTACACCGGAACCTGACAATGCTCATATTTAGGCCCAACCAGAACCGGAATATGAGGAACAGGATAATCCTAAGACTCTTCCAAAGATCCAGAAGAGCAACGCAGCTGAGATTCAAGTTATTCATCTTATTTCTAGTTATGCTAGACATAAGCAAGAGTGAGAGGACAAACCTCCATCAGCAAAAAAACTCATGTATTGCAACATGCCACCTAGCTTTACAATGCTCTTTCTGCGCTATATCCGTTTCCACCTGCGCCAATGCTCTCCTTCCTTACGTCCGTTCTCAATTCCCCTTCCTGCTGAATTTGTCTCGGGACGCCTTACCTCTGATCCCTTGCCTTGGTTACGCCTACTTTGCATTACGTCCATTCTCAACGCCCTATGTCGCTTGACTTAGTGAAATTTCGTCTCTCAACTCACTGGCTAGCTAGTACTTGCTGGTTGGGGAAATGAGGTCACCAAACATAGGTATCTATAATACTCTGCCATTACTCGATTTCGCATACAATAGCTAACAACTCATACAGGTCTTAACTACACATAGCTATTTACTCTCCTGGTACTCGCCAGCTGAGGCTGCAATTTTGCCAGACATAGGTAATAACTCACCTACTACTCAGCTGCTGGGGTAACGCTTTTAGCAAAAACTCTCCCAGTACTTGGCGGGTGGGGGAATAAACTTGCTAGTCTTAGGTATCTACTCTGCCACTACTCACTGCCTGTGGCAGTGATTTCACACATGATAGCTAATAACTCTGCTAGAACTCACTGGCTGTAGCAGCGATTTTGCCAGAAAACTCTATTCACTCGCCCAATACCTACCAGCTATGATACTGAATTCACAATTACTATATTAGGATATTGCCGCCTGGAATTTAGAGGTCTAATTTGAGATCAGTTCCAGCGGATATGACGGATCCGAGATCAGTTCCATCGGATGTGATGAATCTGGGTGAACTGGTGGGAGGTTGGGGAGGCTGGGTGTAAGACAACATGGGAGGAGAGTGGATCCGATGCAGAATAGTCAAAGATACCCCTTTTCTGCTGGGACTTAGAGAATTTGAAGAGCCTGGTTAACCTAGCACTCGCCCATCTCTCTACCAGTACTCGCCCACCTGTCTACCAGCACTCACCCACATCTCTACCAGTACTCACTACCTGTAGCATCTATTTTGCTAGGCATAGCCAACAACTCTCCCAGTACTCGGCTGGTAGGGGAATAAACTCGCCAGACTTAGGTATCAACTCTCTTACTACTCACTGGGTAAGACAATGATTTCGCACAGGATACCTAACAGTTCTGCTAGAACTCGATGGCTAAGGCTGTGATTTCGCCAGACATAGGTAATAACTCTCCTACTACTCAGCTGCTAAGGTAGGGTTTTAAGCAACAACTCTTCCAGTACTTGGCAGGTGGGAGAATAAACTCGCCAGACTCATATATCTACTCTCTTACTACTCACTAGGTGGGACAATGATTTTGCACAGAATAGCTAACAGGTCTGCTAGGACTGGCCAGTTAGGGCA
>Ga0307514_10005887_pt1 | contig 10817 bp, 10 predicted proteins | sample 16_EM_MG_FD_203088 | JGI IMG/M metagenome (GOLD analysis project Ga0307514, IMG submission 203088) | Populus trichocarpa ectomycorrhiza microbial communities from riparian zone in the Pacific Northwest, United States - 16_EM | ecosystem: Host-associated > Plants > Roots > Unclassified | place... | reverse complement strand
TATAGGCCAAGGTGCTGCACTGGGTCCATTGACCGTTACCGCAGTGGCGGGTGTGACCGAGGAAGATACCGGTGCCGCCTCTGGTGTGGTGAACGTGGCCCACCAACTGGGGGGCTCTCTCGGTTTGAGTGTGCTGGTGGTGGTATCTGCTTTCACCACCTCCAACACGTCGGACGCTACCGAGCATTTGGCGAACCGCATTGCAAACACTTTTACCGCCAGTACTGTCATGTTACTAATCTCACTTGTGCTGGTGCTGGTATTTATTGCCAGACCGCAGCCTCAGTCGCAGGTTCGCTAACCGATCGTCTTTTCAATCGAGTTTTTTCTCGGCTAGAAATTTGGAAACCAAGTCTGCGATCTGGAGGTTGTTCAAGTCGGACATCGGGAAATGCGTGTTGCCCTTGATGCCAATCTCGGGCAGATGAATCAAGGTCACATCACCGCCGTGCTTGTTGACGGTGTCGCGCCACATCCGGGCCATCTGGAGCCGGGCGCGCCAGCTGTCCTGGGCGGGTAGGTCGATCGCCTGCTCCGGAATGTTGTCGCCGTAAACAATGAGGATCGGAACCTGCGTCAACGCCATGAACTGCGCCATCGGCACGGCAGCCCCTTGCACCGTGTCGAACGCGCTGGGAATCGGCGCGGGCACTTCACCCTCCGGAAAAATGAAGCTGCTCCCAGGCTCGAACGCCACGATGCCTTTGACTCCGTCGTTCTTGACCCTGGTCAGCCAGCCAGGCCCTCCCCCCTGCGAATGAGTGAACAGCACGCCGGGCCCAATCTTGTTGAACACGGCTGACACGCCATCGGAGACCACCGCCATGTCGAAAGGCCCGGTGTTCGGCGTCATCGCACGGAAGAACTGGTCGCGCGTCTGCGCATCCCGCGCAAACTGCACGCCGTCGAAGTAATTGGGCCATAGACCGACGCGGAACTGGTTGAACCATAGCTGTTCATCGGGCGTCGGCTTGAGGGTCGCCTCGACCATACTGCGTCCGGCATCTCCGCGGCGTGGCTGATCGATCAGGTACACGCCGAACCGACGGCGTAGAAAGATGTTCTGGAAACCTTCTCGGCCATCGGCTGTGGTCTCCCAGCTTTTGGAAAACTGTCCCGCACCGTGCCACATGACGATAGGCAGCTTTCGGGCATCGACCGGGATCTGGTAGAACGCATAGGCATGGTCACCGTGATAGGTCTGCCCATCGGGCACCATCGGCTTGCGGGGGTTGAACACGCCCGGTGCAGTGGTCATGGTGCCACCGGCCGCAAAGCTGCCCTGCTCACGGATCAGCAATGGTCCGATGGCGTTGCCCGGACCATTGGCAGGCGCTGCGCAGGCAGCAAGAAGACTCACCACGGCCAAGGCCAACAAGATTTGGATTGGCTTCATGTCAAACTCCCGACGCCGCAGCCAGGGCCTGCGTGAGCGCAGCACCTGCACGCTCGGCAGCCTGTTGATCTCCCCGGTCTGCGAGCACCTGGGCCACCTGGCGCAATTGGGCCGCGCTGAGACCCACCCGCATGCTGGCGCGCATGTGTGAGCGCAACTGTGCCTCCACACCCGGCGATGCGGACAACGCCCCGAGCGTGGCTAGTTCGCGGCTTTGCCAGTCGAGGTTGTCGCGCCCGAAGATGTCGCCGAACAAATGGGCCTGCAGGAACTGGTTGATGACGGGCGCAAACTCGAACACCGGGCCCTTGACGGGACCGCCGGAAATGCGGGTCTGGTTGGCGAGGCCCGCAGCCAGCAAGGCATCGCCGGTAGGGATCGCACGGCTGGGTTCGCGTCCTGGCGCGTCCTGGATGCCGCGTTGTTTGCGTGCTTCCACCACCTTCATCAGTTCACCTATCGCGTTCAGGCTGCGTGGAAAGCCAACGTAGGCGTAAAGCTGCACCAGGATCTCTTTCTCCTCGCTGACACTTAAACCCGCGTCTAGCCCTCGGTCCAGTGCGGCAGCGAGTTTGGGCATGTCGCTTGAGGCCATGAAGGCCGCGATCAGCGGGATCGCCTGCTGCTTCGCCGACAAGGTGTCCGAAGCCGAAGATGCACCGGGCACGGCCTGCGGCGCAGCGGTGTCCTGTGCGGCATGACTCGACTCAAGCGCCAGCCCGAGGCTCAGTGCAACCGCTGAGGCGACGGCAAGTTTCTCTCGGGACTTGGCAAAGACACCACGATTCATCATCCGTTGCTCCATTCAATATGGTTGTTGCAAGCAGAGCGTCGCCAAGACCAGATGGTTTGCCGCCTCTGCATGCGAAGGACAGCGGGATGACTACCTTGTGGTCGTTTTCTGTCTTCCTTCCCGCAGTAGATTTATCTTACGCAGTCAGCCCCATTGCATTAAGTCCACGATCGCGCATGCGATGCTGAGCCATGCTCATGAATGCCACGCAATGGAGAGGAAAGCGCCTAGCCGCAAGGAAGACCGCACGAATGGACCGCCGGTCGAGCCTATTCGCGATGGCGCAGGGCGTCGGCCACCACGGCCCACGCCCGCGAGGATTGGCGCCGGCTTGGATAGTAGAGGTAGTAACCCTGGTATGTATCGCACCAGTCGTCCAACACGCGAATCAACCGCCCTTTCGCGACATGCTCCAGCGCCATGTCCTCGGGGACGTAAGCCAGACCATGGCCCGCCATGGCCGCCCGTACCACGGCAGAACTGTTGTTGAACACCCATTGCCCCGTCACACGAAGCTTGACCTTTTGCCCGCTCTTCTCGAAATCCCATGGCATGAGCCCCCCATGTGTCGGAAGCCGGAGATTGATGCAGTTGTGTTGCGCCAATTGCTGAGGCGCATCAGGCTTGTCGCGCTTGGCGAAATATTGCGGTGCGCCGACAACGGCGATGCGCAGGTCAGGACTGATGCGTACGGCGATCATGTCCTTGGCCACTTGGTTGCCGAGCCGAACACCCGCGTCATAACGCTGCGACACGATGTCCGACATGGCGTAGTCGACAGTCATCTCGACGTTGATATCGGGATAGTTCACCATCATCTTCGAGAGCTTGGGCCACAACACGCTGTTGGCGGCATGTTCTGCCGTTGTAATGCGGATTGTCCCCATCGGCTTGTCGCGCAATTCCCGCAACGCCGTCACTTCGGCATCGATGTCTTCGAACCGCGGCGCAACATTGTTGAACAGGCGCTCGCCCGCTTCCGTGGTGGCGATGCTGCGCGTGGTCCGTGTCAGCAACCGAACGCCCAGGCGGGTTTCCAGCGCCCGCACTGCATGACTCAACGCCGAGGGAGATACCCCAAGCAATGCGGACGCTTTGGTAAAGCTGCCTTCCCGCACAACATGCATGAAGGCCACGACGTCACTGAAGGTTTCCAGGGCCATGGCTCAGTTTTCCCCGGTGTCATGGCGCAACGCATCAATCACCACGGTCATCGCGCGAGACAGGTGCCGTCGACTTGGATAGTAAAGGTGGTATCCGGGGAACGCAGGGCACCAGTCCTGCAAGACCTGCTGGAGTCGACCGCTACTGACATACGGCCGTGCCATCTCTTCCGTCACGTAACCTAGCCCGAAACCGGCCATTGCCGCATGCAGGATTTGCCTTGTACCGTTGAACACCAGTTGTCCCTCGACGCGCACATTGACTTGTTGCTTTCCCCTCTGGAATTCCCAGGCATAGAGGTCCCCGTGGCTCATGAGCCTCAGGTTGATACAGTCGTGTTCGGCCAAGTCCCGCGGCTTATGGGGGATCGGGTGCCTGGCCAGGTAAGCCGGCGAGCCGACGATGGCGGCACGAATGTCCGGACCAATGCGCACTGCGCTCATATCCCGATTCAGACTGTCACCCATGCGCACCCCCATGTCGTAGCGCTCGGTCACGATATCGATGAACCGCGACTCGATGGTGAGCTCGACCTTGATTTGCGGATACGCTGGCAGTAGCTGCTCCAGTTTTGGCCACAATGCCGTTTCGGCGGCATTCTCCGTCGCAGTGATGCGGATGGTGCCCGCAGGCTGGTCACGCAACTCTCCCACAGCCATCAGCTCAGCCTCGATGGCCTGAAAACGTGGGCCAATAGTGTGCATCAACCGCTCCCCCGCCTCGGTCGGCGCCACACTGCGTGTGGTGCGTGTGAGCAAGCGAACGCCCATCCGGGTTTCAAGTGCACGGACCAGGTGACTCAGCGCGGATTGGGACACGCCGAGTTGCGCCGCGGCGCGCGTGAAGCTGCGCTCGCGCGCCACGGCGATGAAAGCCACCAGGTCGTTGTAGCCGTCTTTGGGCATCTATGAGTTCATCTCACAAGTATTTGCCAATTTTACGGCCTAGTCGTACCGCACCGCGATGGCTACAGTTCATCTTGTGTCCCTCACTTCGGCGGCGCAGAGCCTCAACGAAGTCAACAGATGAACAAACGCATACTGGTCCAGGGCAACCGCTCTTCCGCCGCGATGCAGGCACGCGTGGGTCGCTGAAAGCGGGCTGTCAGCCTTGGTCGGGACATCGAAGACCACGGCCATTCGCACGAAAGAACCTATGAAACAACGTCAACTCGGAAACCAATTGAAAGTCTCGGCCCTCGGTCTCGGCTGCATGAGCATGAGTGCACTCTACGGGCCACCGGCGGACCGGAGGGAGATGATCGGGCTCATCCGCGCCGCCCATGACCGTGGTGTCACGCTGTTCGACACGGCCGAATCGTATGGCCCCTTCACCAACGAAGATCTGTTGGGTGAAGCTCTTCAGCCTATCCGGAGCCACGTGGTCATCGCCACCAAATTCGGTTTCGACATCGACCTGACCACCGGTGAACGCCGTGGTGGCACGAACAGCCGACCAGAGCATATCAAGGCCGCAACCGAGGCTTGCCTCAAACGCCTGCGCACCGACCATATCGACCTTCTGTACCAGCACCGTGTGGACCCTACCGTGCCGATCGAGGATGTAGCCGGCGCCGTCAAGGACCTGATCGCAGAAGGCAAGGTCAAGCACTTTGGCCTCTCGGAAGCAGGCGTTCAAACCATCCGCCGCGCCCATGCCGTGCAGCCGTTGACGGCCGTGCAAAGCGAGTATTCCCTGTTCTGGCGCGGGCCGGAGCTCGAGCTTCTGCCAGTTCTGGAGGAACTGGGCATCGGTTTCGTGCCATTCAGCCCGCTGGGAGCAGGGTTCCTCACCGGCAAGATCGACGAGAACACGCAGTTCGATCCCACCGACTTCCGCAACAACGTGCCGCGCTTCTCGCCCGAAGCGCGCAAGGCCAACCTGGCTCTGGTCGACATCGTCAAGACGGTTGCCGTGCGCAAACACGCGTCGCCAGCGCAAGTGGCACTCGCCTGGTTGCTGGCCCAGAGGCCCTGGATCGCGCCCATTCCTGGCACAACGAAGCTACACCGCCTCGAGGAAAACCTGGGAGCCGTGGATCTCGAGTTGACGAAGGACGACCTCGCCCAGATCAATGACGAAGTGTCGAAGGTCCAGGTTCAGGGTGAGCGCTTGCCCGAGGCAGCGCTGAAGATGACCGGGCAATGAGGTCCAGGAGGGGGCTCGCTTTGACAAGCGACAAGAGCGGGATTCATGCTCCCCAGAACACCGTCGGCTGTTCAATTCTGGGAAAAGGTCATCAAGAAAAAACCATGAAGCACTTGAAGTTTTTACCCACGACGAGGTTGACCCAACCGCTCGACCTACTCTGATGGACTGAACAATGGCCGCGTTGATCGCATGGCCGCCGCTTCTAACTCTTCACAGGATCGACGGTACCCAACCGTTGCTGCTCCCTCTCAAGCAACAAGTCGACGAAGGCACGGACCTTGGCTGGGCGGAACCGCGCAGGCGGAAAAACGGCGTGGATGCCACCAGATGGCAATCGCCATCGCGGCAAGACCTCGATGAGCCGCCCGGCCGCAAGATCGTCGGCAATCGCATAGTCGGGCAGCACGGAGAGGCCTGCACCGTGACGCACGGCCTCTCTCACGGCGAGAGTGGCATCCAGAAAAATGGACGCCTTCACGGAGACGGTCTGGTGTTCGGCATCGGCGCGCGAGAAACTCCAGACGAGGTTGTCACGCAAGGCGGTGTTGGCAACAAACGGCAGCGCGGCAATTTGTTCCGGCCGGGTCAGCCGGGCAACCCTGGACGCCATGGAAGGCGATGCGACCAGCAACTGCCGGAACGACCCAATTTTGCGCGCCTGCAAGCTGGTTTCGGACAACCACCCGACACGGATGGCGAGCTCGATGTTGCCGGACATCACGTCCAGCGTCTGGTCGCTCAGCACGGCATCGACCTTGCAGGCCGGGTGGCGGCTGGTGAAGGCGGCAATGGCCGGCACCACAACATCCACGCCGTAGTCAAACGGTGCCGTCAGCCGCAGCGTGCCTGACGGCTCTCCTGACGTTTCCGCAAGGTCGTCGAAAGCGTGCTCGGCCTCGCGCAGAATCGCGGCGCATTTCAGGTAGAACGCGTGGCCCACTTCGGTCACCTGGACCTTGCGTGTGGTGCGCACCAGAAGGGACGTACGGAACGCGCGCTCCAACCGGGAGACCTGCTGGCTCACCACGGCCTTGGTAATGCCGAGCCGCTCGGCTGCCGCGGTGAAGGAGCCGGTTTCCACGACCGATACGAAGTAGGCAAGACGCCTTAAATTACCCAGCCCGTCCGGGGCTCCATGGGTTTGATTGTTTGTTTTCAACATACATTTTGTTTATCACGTATGTATTTAAAAATCAATACAGCATGCGTACGATTCGACCAAGCGTGATGCCTGGCCGCACGCTCTTCTCGAAATCCCTCATTCTTTCAATAAGTAGAAAGCCGGAATCATGACGACACGAAGAGATGCAATCAAAACTGTGGCCGCTGCGGGTATCGCGGCGGCCTTTCTGGGACTGGAGCCCGCCATGGCTGCAAATACCGCACTGACTTGGAAACATTTTCCCGCTGGCGAACACGGATTCTTCCGAGCGCCGGTACTGATCTCAGGCGCACGGGATGCCGTCCTGATCGATGCAGGCTTTACGCTGGCAGACGGCAAGGCACTTGCCGAGGCCATCAAGAGCAGTGGCAAGAAGCTGACCACGATTTACATCAGCCAGAGCGATCCCGACTACTACTTCGGCTTGGGGCCGATCAAGGCAGCCTTTCCCGCCGCCCGCGTCGTCGCCGCGACGGCAACCATCGAAGCCATCAAGGCCAGCGTGGAAAAGAAGCTGGCCGTCTGGGGGCCTCAACTCAAGGGAAATGGGCCTCAAACTCTGGCGGACATCGTGGTACCGGAAGCTTTCGATGGCCCTGCCATCACGCTGGAAGACCAGTCCCTCCAGATCGTCAATGCCGATGGTCTTGCCAACCGCCGTTATCTGTGGGTGAAGTCACTCGACGCCATCTTTGGTGGCGTGCTGGTGTTCTCGGGAGTTCACGTATGGACGGCCGATACAGCCGGCGCCGAGAGCCGCACGGCCTGGGTGGCAGCGCTGGACGCCATGGCGGCCCGCAAGCCAGCTGTAACGGTTCCGGGCCACATGGCGCCCGGTGCTTCGACAGACGCTTCGGCGATCCGCTACACCCGCGACTATCTCGTCGCGTTCGAGGAAGAGCTGGCCAAGGCCGCCGACAGTGCCGCCCTGATCGCAGCCATGACCAGGCGATATCCGAACGCCGGCATGGGCGTTGCGCTGCAGATCGGCGCCAAGGTCGCCAAAGGTGAGATGACGTGGGGCTGATCTTGGTGTGAGCCGTGTTGTCGCCGATGCGGGTCTCGGCCCTCTTCTATGCATCGTTCAGGTGGCAAGCCGACAGGCGGCCCGGTGCAATCTCGCGCAGTTCGGGCGGCTCGCTCCGGCAGCGGTCCATGGCGTGAGGACAACGCGGATGAAAATGGCAACCGGAGGGTGGCGCCAGCGGCGACGGAATCTCTCCTCGAATGGCCGAGAACGCCGTATGGCGTTTTTGCAGGCTCGGTACTTCGGCCAGCAAGGCCTGGGTGTACGGATGATTGGCCTTGCCCAAGACCTCCTGGGTTGGGCCGGACTCGACGATCCGGCCCAGGTACATGACCATCACGCGGTCCGAGATGTGCCGCACGACCCCGATGTCATGGCTGACGAAAAGGTAGCCAAGGTCGTTGGAATCGCGAAGTTCCATGAACAGGTTGATGATCTGCGCCTGGATAGACACGTCGAGCGAAGCCACGGCTTCGTCGCAGACGACCAGATCCGGCTTGACCGACAAGGCGCGGGCGATACCGATCCGCTGCCGCTGCCCACCCGAAAACTGGTGTGGGAAGCGGTCCTTGGTGCTTGGGTCGACACCGCACTTGCGGAGCACCTGATCGATGTGGCCCGGCAATTCTGCCGCCGGCACGACGCCGTGGTGCTGCGCTGCCTCGCGCACGATCCGGCCCATCCGGTGCCGCGGGTTCAGGGAGTCGAGCGGGTCCTGGAAAATCATCTGGACCTTGAGCGCGTACTTGAGCGCGGCTTGTCCTGATGCCTTGGCGACGTCGTCGCCGTTGAACAGAATCCGCCCTGAGGTCGGCCGGTCGATTCCGGCCACGATGCGCCCCAGCGTTGATTTGCCACACCCGGATTCACCGACCAGACCCACGACCTCGCGTCGCCGGATGACGAACGACACGTCGTCCACGGCGTGGACAACTTGCGGGCTGAACCTGGCGCCAAGGCGGTTTGCCAGGCGCGCCGCCAAATCGGGCGTGCGGGCAAACCGGCGAACCACGTGGTCGATGGTGATCAGCGGAGCGACGGCGGCGGCGGTCATGTCGACAATTCCTGGTTCAATTTCTCGTTCATCGGATGGTTGCAACGCAGCCCGCGACCAGCGTCGAGCATGCGCAGGGCAACCGGCTGCAGGCAGTCTTGCTGCGCATGGGGACAGCGTGGATGAAAACGGCAGCCCCGCGGCATGCGGTCCAGCGGCGGGGTCATGCCTGGAATCTGAAACAGCCTTTGCCCTGGCGTATTCCCGGAAGGGATGGAGCGGATCAGGCCATGGGTGTACGGATGCCTGGGCGCATCGAGCAGGTCGTCAACGGCACCCTCCTCCACCACGCTGCCCGCATACATGACATAGAGCCGATCGGTCAGCTCGGCGACGACGGTCAGGTCATGCGTCACCCAGATCATGGACGTGCCCCGCTCGCGGCAGAGCTTCTGCATCTCCGACAGGATCTGCGCCTGTATCGTCACGTCCAGCGCCGTGGTGGGTTCGTCGGCAATGATGAGATCGGGGTTGTTGAGCATGGCGATGGCAATCGCCACGCGCTGCCGCATGCCGCCCGAGAACTGGTGCGGATAGGCGTTCAGCCGTTCATCTGGCGACGGAATGCCGACCAGGCCCAGTGCGTCGCGGCAGCGCAAACGGGCCTGGTCACGCGATATCCCGGAATCGTGTGCCGTGATGGCTTCGATCATCTGCGTGTCGATGCGCAGCACCGGGTTCAGCGTCATCATGGGGTCCTGGAACACCATGGCCATGCGGTTGCCGCGCAGTTCGCGCAGCCGCGAAGGGCTGGCCTTGCGCAAGTCCTCGCCGTTGAGCAGTATCTCGCCGGCAGCGACTCTTCCGGGGCGGTCCACCAGTCCCATGATCGAGAGGCCGGTCACCGACTTGCCCGACCCCGACTCCCCGACCAGGCCGACGATTTCGCCGCGGCCGACACGAATCGACAGGTCGCGAACCGCGGCCACGGGCCCCTTGGGCGTGTCGAAAACCGTCTCCAGGCCGCGCACCTCGAGCGTGTTTGCAAAGTTGGCCATAGGGGGCGCCTCAGCTTGTGAATTTCGGGTTGAGGACGTCGCGCAGGCGGTCGCCGATCAGGTTGATGCCGACGATCAACAGCAACAGGGCGAGACCGGGGAAGACCGAGATCCAGTACTGTCCGGACAGCAGGTACCTGAAACCGTTGGCGATAAGCAACCCCAATGACGGCTCCGTCACCGGCAGGCCGATGCCGAGAAACGACAACGTGGCTTCCAGGCTGATGGCATAGGCCACGCGCATCGTCGCCACGACGATCAGCGGCGAAAGGCAGTTGGGCAGAATCTGCTGAAAGGTGATCTTCCAGCCAGGCAAGGCCAGGCAGCGGGCCGCATCCACGTACGAGCGCCTGCGCTCGATGAGTGCCGAACCGCGAATCGTGCGCGCATAGTAGGCCCATTGCGTGACCACCAGCGCGACGATGATCTTGTCCACCCCTTGCCCCAGGATCGCCAGCAGGATGAGCGCAATCAGGATGGGAGGAAAGCTGAGCTGGATGTCGACGATGCGCATGATGAGCGTGTCCACCCATCCGCCCAGGTACGCGCTGACCAAGCCCAGCGCGGCCCCGGCCACCAGCGCGATCACCGCGCTTGCGACGCCGACGTAGAGGCTGGTTCGCAGACCATAGAGGATCGCGCTGAGGATGTCGCGCCCCTGGTCATCGGTGCCCAGGAGGTACGCCCCTCCCGACAGGGACTGGCTGCCCGGCGGCAATCGATTGGCCATGATGTCGAGCTGGCCGAGGTCATAGGGGTTTTGCGGCGCCAGCAGCGGTGCCAGCAGCGCACACAGCACGATCCCGGCGATGACAGCCACGCCAAACAGCGTCAGGGGATCGGAGAGCAGCGTGCGACATATGCGCCGGATCGGGCGTACCGGGGCTTCGATGAATGCCGTTTCGTCGTCCGGAAGGATCAGGGGAAGTTCCGCCTGTGCCTGTGTCTCTGCCGTTTGCACCATGGGCGCTTTCATTTCTGTGCCCCTTCAATACTCACGCGAGGGTCCACCACCGTGTACAAAATGTCGACCACCAGGTTGATCACGGTGAACATCAGGACCGTGATCAAA
>Ga0307514_10005886_pt1 | contig 10818 bp, 10 predicted proteins | sample 16_EM_MG_FD_203088 | JGI IMG/M metagenome (GOLD analysis project Ga0307514, IMG submission 203088) | Populus trichocarpa ectomycorrhiza microbial communities from riparian zone in the Pacific Northwest, United States - 16_EM | ecosystem: Host-associated > Plants > Roots > Unclassified | place... | reverse complement strand
GAATGTTCGTTGGTTTCATAGATTTGACACGCAATGTCTTGAACAGATTTTAATTGACCACTCTTTTTCAATTCTAGTGCCTCGACTTTTCTAGCTAAAGATGCAAACTTGGCTTGGAGGTCATGATCTTCCCTAAGGTTGTACATACCTCCACTAGATGTATGAGGTTGGGTTTTACTTGGTGCCTCATAAGTGCCTATAGTGTCTTAATTTTGAGCATTTTCAGCTAGCAAGTCTAGGTGCTCCATTGCTTCATTAGGGTCTTTATCTTCAAAAGTTCCATTGCACATCAATTCAACCATTTATCTATCTCTAGGTGTTAATCCTTCATAAAAATGTGAAACCAATCTCCATGTTTCAAAACCATGATGAGGGCAAGTATTAAGCAAGTCTCGATACCTATCCCAACATTGGTAAAATGTTTCTCCTGGTTTTTTAGTGAAAGTGATGATTTGTCTTTTGAAAGAGTTTGTTTCATGAGATGGAAAAAACTTCTTTAAAAATTGTTGTTGCATTTCATCCCAAGCATGAATAGATCCTGGTCTCAAATTTTGTAGCCATGTTTTAGCTTTATCTTTTTATGAAAAAGGATAAACATCTGATGGTGTTCATCCCAAGCATAAACATCTGATGGTGTTCATGCTACAATTTGAGTCATTATAGGTGTTACAGACCTTCTCAAATTCCCTTAAATGCAAGTATGTATTTTATAAATCTAAGCCATGAAAAGAAGGTAAAAGTTGAATAATGTCTGGCTTAAAATTAAAATGAGATGCATTCGGAGGAAAAACTATGCATGAGGGTGCACTTGTTCTTGTGGGATTCATGTGGTCTCTAAGTGTTCTCACACAATTATTCTCATTATTCTCATTATGAAGCGATTGATTATCTTCTTTCGCCATATTTTTTGAAAATGATGAGGATACCCTACAAAGTCTACCACTTAATGTACGTGACCAAACTCTCATGCACGTGTAGGAAGAGAATAAAAGGAAGAAGAAAACAAAAGAAGAAGAAACAAAAGAAAAGAAACAAAGTTAGATACAAGAAAAGTGAAAAGAGAAATTAAAATAAATATTATAATTTATACTAGAATTACCTCCCTGGCAACGGCGCCAAAAACTTGACACGACCAAAAAATTGATGTCTTCTCCCAAGTGCAGGAGTGTCGAAGTAATAAATAACCCGGCAAGAACGGGGTCGAAGCACAGGGAGGTTAACTATATAAATTATAGATGATAACAACAACAACAACAATAATAATAAGGAGAAGAAGAAGAAGAAGTTAAAGAGGACTTTGAGATGTAAGACTAATGTGAGGATTAAACAATAATAAAAACAAATGTCAAGGTTAGATGATCCACTAATGGTATTTCAAACAAGTATAATATAAACTATTATTATTTAACTGGAAACCACACACAAAAGAGGTTCCAATCGGATTATAAATTGTTAACATGATTACATTATTTATCTTATTCAAATAATGCTAATACTTGTAAATGTTTTCAGGCATTCATGATTATAACTTATGTTAACAACAAATCAAGTTCCTTTTGTCATAACCCATTTTCTTGTTATTCCCCAAATTTATTTTTTCTCTTCCAAAAAATCAAAAAAAAATATATTCGAACTAAAAACAAAATAAATCCAAAAAATAATAACAGTGAGAAGAGGATGTCAGAGCGCCCAGAAAATAGCTAGAAATTGGTTGAGGAGGCTAAAAAATTCAAAGATTAAAATTTGACAGTATATTTTACAGATGAAGAGCCCTGTTGACAAAGAAAAATTCAATTTGAGGAAAAAAGTCCAAAATCAGATGTTTATGGACTCAATTAAATTTTATTGGAGGTTTAATTGAATTTATATAGGGTTTGATTACAAGAAAAAATGATTTTAAAGTCAATTTAGGCTCTAATTGGAAAAAATTAAAGTTCTGGGGTCAAAGTAGAATTTTTTAGAGTTGATTTGGTCAACTCAGGGTCTTAATTGCATAGATATTGAAGTTTGATGGCCAATTAGGGACTTGATTGAAGAAATCCAAAACCAAGGATCAAATTGGAAAAGGCACGTAAATAAAGGGACTGAAATTGACCAAATCGGGGTCAAATTGAAGAAATTAGAAGTTTATTGATCAATTAAGGGTCAAATTGCATAAATCCAAAACCAAGGACCAAAAGGAAAAGTACGTCAAAATCTGGGGTTTAAATTGAAGTTCTTCATGGGTAAAATTGAACAAAATTAAAAGTTTGAAGCCAATCAGGGGTGTAGATAGAAATAAATCACAAATTAAAGGACTAAATTGTAAGATACTATTCATCTTCTTCTTCAGCGAGGCTGGTTGGGTGGCCACCTTCCCAAGGCATTTGGCGCCTCGTTTCTTCAACAATTGGATGATATGTACACGCAAACGATCCTGTGATACCTGACTACACGCTAGTGTAAGCAGTTCGGGCTGATCGAGGCTGCAAAAGCGGTGCCACCGCCCCAAAGTGGCCAACCCGACCAGCCATTTTTCCTGCAAAACTGACAGTTCATCATTTCTACTTTGAGCCAATGGTTGATTTTGCACCAGAAGAGACAAAGTGTCCCTCTTCCACCGCCTATAAATATATTTTATCTTCATGCTCAGGGGGTGGAGAAATTTGGGGTCCAAAGACAGCCAACAAAACAAGCTTCCTCCCCAGAATTTTTCCTTTTTTGCCATTTGTCTCTTCACACTCTCTCTCTCTCCGTCGTCCAGGCCACCACTGTCATAACCGTCAGATTTTCAGCCACCATCTCCACCACAAGAAGCCAACACAACCACCGTCCAGCCACAGCAACCGCCGGTCCTCTCCCCCTGCAGATTTTCTTCTTCTTCTTTCTTCCTGCCACCATCAGCCACCATCGCTTGCACCACGCTGTCCTCCACCACCGTTAGAACCACCGCAGGTCAGCCTTCCTCCCCCCCCTTCTTCTTCTTCTTCTTCATCTTCTTCGTCCCAGCTGTTCACTGCGTGAACAACAGGCATGAATTAATTCACGCCCATTGTTCATGCAGCAGTGGGATTTGGCCCAGATTTGTTGTTTTGGGTCGGGTCCGGCCTAGTCACAAAAATTTTCAAAAAAATATTTTCGGAAAAATTTGTTATTTTTCCACGTATTTTGTTATGGAATTTTGCTTAATATTGGTTTGTATTTTTATACTGTAAAGATACAAATGCGGTATTAAAATACTCGGTTTTCGTCAAAACATTGCAAAAAAAATTTATAAACAAAAACAATATTTTGCTTTCATGCATACGACCAAGTCTCTTTAAGATAAAAAAAAAATCATATCATTTTTTATATAAAAAAACATAAAAATTCAAAAATATGTTTTAGCATGTATCTTGACTTTAATAACCAGTTTATTAAAGTCACGAGAACTAGGCCAATATTTCAAAAAACACCCAAAAAAATATTTTGTTTTCTTTTAATATCCGGGATTACGAATTTATACGTAAAACGTACTCTCGATATTAAAATGGTAGTTTTTTTATTTGACATTGGCATAATTAGGTTTTACCCTATAAGATAAGAACCTCCTTATTGAGGAGGGCTTTTCTTGAACCATTGACGGACCAACAATTAAAAAACATGACAAGACCTTAGTTTTTATCAGACAATTAAACAATGCAGCTTACCTTAGGTAGGGCGTATTTGGGGTGCTAATACCTTCCCTTTACGCAACCAGTCTCCGTACTCGATCTCTAAGACCAGTTAGGGTTCCTAGTAATCAAAATACTAGGTGGCGACTCCCATTCCATTTTTTCCACTGATAAAAGACAAGAATTCCTTGTCTTCATATATTTGCCAAGATAGAAACTCCACACCTGATGAGGGTGGTGGGCGATCGTCGCGACGCCGCACATGTGCGACATCTTTCATAGCACAGGTGTCGGTTATACCATACGGTTTGGGCTATGAAAGTGCCAAGTATTTGTTGTACCAAGGGTTATACAACATAAATCTAGATTAAACATTTAACAAGCAAAGTATTAAAAGTGAACAAGATAACAAATATAAAACATGTTAGTATCAAACATTAAGGTTCATGTTGAGTTTATACCATACTTATTCTTACACCATTAGTGTAACCTTTTCACCTTGACATAATAAACTTAGCTAAACATAATGAAAGAGAGAAACATAAATAAACAAGATAAGAACATAAATAAGATATAAGTTAACTAAGTAAAGGAAAGGAAATGAAAACCATAAACAAGAGATTAATATAAACGAAACTTCAGCATTACAAAATATAAAGAGAGAGAGTAAGAACATGATCTTGATCTAAAAACCAAGATGCCTAAATACATGGCAAATGCCTCCTTTTATAGGCTAAAATTTAGAACTATTGATTTAATGACTAATTGTTGAGTGGGTGGCCACATCTTGACTTGGTGACATCCTTATCTTCTTGTCTGAACAAAACGTCATTGCTAATATCAGAATTTGAACAGATTGTCCGCATGAAAGTTCTAGGAAATTGTCTCAGCTTTCCAACAAAAAAAGAATCAGTGCATTTGGACTTCTAGAACTCGAGATATGGGCTGAACACTAAATAGTGTTTGGGCTGCAAGACAGATTCTGACTTCTCCGTTATTGCTAAGATTTGGACTTCCAAACAGCAGAATTGAGTCTTTCACTCCCATGAATGTTTTAGGCCTATGTGTTAGCTTTCTAGCCATATAAACCAAATTGAAATCCAAGATCTACAATTTCAGATATGACCCAATGACTGAACAGTGTTCTAGTTTGGACTGAATCAACATCTCTTTTCTAAGCTTAACCCTCTCTTTGTCTTCTCAATTTCAGTAGTTAAACTCATCAATCAATCCTTTGATTTATGTGATAGGCCTGCATTTAAGATGAACATTTACCATAAATTAAATGTATCTTATAGTATCAGACTTGTTATTATAAAACATGCTTTAATTAAGGAGTTATTTATGCTTTAAGTGCAAAATGATGATATGAAACCTTGATAAAAATGCAATTTTAAGTACTAATCATAGATCACTTAGGTGACAACTCTTTGTCTAAACATATCATAAATGGTGCACCTAACCACTGTTTCTAATCTTATATGATCATAAGTAACTCATCCAAATTATATAAGTTAGTTAAGTAGTTACCAGTTTTATAGGATTAAACATATTTGATTAATAGTGATCTTGAGTAGCTCAACAAGTTATCCATGAATAGAACTTTAGTTTTATGCATATAAAGTCGGAAGACAACATATCATGTTCTCAACATGCACTTAATATTTTAACGAGGGATTTATTATTTTAATTAAGTCTCATTCCATAGCAATAATGATATATCATACATAACAATTATATATAAACATATACCCCTAACTTGTCATTCTAATTAGATGATTATGAACATATCTAAATTAATTTTCTCGAGTCATCAAAGAGAATTAGACGGTCAAAACCTAGGTAACTATTGCTAATCTTCATAAGTTTTTTGCGAGCACCATAATTGTAGTATTTTTCATCGTTCTTTCTTTATTTTGGATTACAAAATAGATTTTTCTATCTAAATTCCTACATTTCTAAATTACATAAAATTTACAAAATAGTACAAGAAACCTCGAGTTACATACAAGGCGAATTAGATGAAAAAATAATTTTATAACCTAAAAGAAAAATAGAGAAAAGGTAGGATACAGAGGCCCTATTTAAATGTCCATAACTATCCATCATGCATAAAATCATATTAATATGTATAATTAAATATATTGCATACATTAATTCTAATTATTGAATTTATGTGCAATTTTTAAAATAATATTTCTAACATTTAGAAATATTAAATCAAATCCAATTTGATAATTTTCTAAATGTAATAAATTTTATTTAATATAATTTTTTGTTAAAAAGTAATTCTCAAGATTTATTAATAAAATTAATCATATTAAAATTCTTATTTACATCCTAAACTATTTTTATGATAAAATAAATAAAATTTTATGGCTTAAAAACTCTTAATTTTGATAAAACTATTATTTTTAAAATATTATTTTAATTAAATTCTAACCCTATTAGGATATTAAAAAATTTAAAAGACTTTAATTCAATCCTAATCCATTTAGAAAAATTTATTCTATAATTAAAATAATTTAGAGTTTTAATTTTAAAATTTAAAATTAATATTTATATCTAGAGAGATAGATTTGTAATTCTATCCCATATTTCATATTGTAAAAATGAATAAATCGTAAAGGAAAATTCATGAACTACACCTTAAAACCCTATTGTAATTAACTATAAGTTGTAGGCGTATAATAGTAATTATATCCCTAAAAACCCTAAAAAGGCACATGGGGCAGAATTGTAAATTATGCCCCTTCTTCCTCTTTTTTGTCGCCAGCTCTTTTTGGTAGTTGATACAACAATTGTTGTCGGTGGGGTTGCTAATGCCGGAGACAACCTTCAGCCGCCCAACATGGCATGTTGCTACTGCTTGCTAGCAACAAGCTGTTACGGTTGAGTGGGCCAGTAGTGCTGGCAGCGTCGCTGGCTGCATTGCATTTATTTAAAAGGCTGAGATCAAAATATTATTTTAACTTAGAAACCAAAGGGGGTGACACCTTCTCTTTTAGTTACTAGGATTATTGATCAACATTATAAGCTATAAATAAGTCTTGTGACTTGTAATGTTTTCTTTTCTTCTTCTCTTCCCATGACAGAACAAGATTTAGACTTATGAGCTTTATTTATATTTTTTTTAAGTACAACCCAAAGTTTATTTGGATTTAATTAATACGTTGTTTTCAGTTAGTGATGCGAACCTCGTGATCACGCAAAGACAAAAATTCCCGGAAAGCCAGTAAATTAGGTTTGATAGGAGTGTGACACAAAGATAACTTGTACCTAGGCACCAACACTATTGGAAACGAAAAACCCCACCCAACGAATATTGATTCGCGAACGAGAGGTATAAGGATGACGCCACGAAGCGAGTTGTTCTTCGATAAGTCGTTTTCAGTTTTTTTGAGAACCATGAAAGGGGGATTATCTCACCAACACACACACACACATAAAGTACGGTAAACAAGAACTTTTTTTTAATCTGAATTGTCTAACCCTTACATGTTTGATTATGCCTTTATTTATACTGACTCTAGACTTAAAGAAACCCTAATGGACCCCCTTTAGGTGGACTTATATGAAGCCCACTTACAATTGACCCAAATAAGTAATAATAACCCAAAGACAAAGAAGAAAATAATAAAAATATGAAAATTACCATCCTAAATATGCGAAAATCAGATTTGTCACTCTTAAGAAGTTCCAAATAAACTAGAATAAATCTGATTTGGAAAATTTGTGTTGCTGCCCCCTTTGATGTCCTTGATTAGCTTGGATTTCCTTGTTTAACTTGGACAAATAAGAAAACAAATTTCCTTCTTTGTTGTTGATTTAATTACTTTCATTCCTATGTTAGAAAAAGCATTAAATAATCCTCCTCTTTTTAGGAACAAGATCTGGCCAAGTTCCTTACTTAATTAGGAGAATAAATTGCTGACTTTCTATCCTTGTAGCATTAGGGAAAAACAAGCCTAATAAGGCTGGTACGGGGTCGGACACATCAGCCCTTTGTTCCACACTAGTTGGGCTCTTCTTGGACCTAAATGAGATGAATTAAAGGTTGTAATTCATGCTCCTTAACTGTCCCAAGCCCCTCTAGGTCCATCTTGCTCCATATGTTCTGAACAAGCTCATTCAATGCTTCTTTAAGCTTCTATACCCTAGCTCTTGTAATTGGCTCAATTGGCACCTCCAATGGGTCGTTGACATGAATACGCTTGGTATTAGGCTGATCCTCATCAATTAGGATCCAATGCTTGTTTTTTTTATCAGGGTTTGAGCTTACTAGTAAGGTTAACTTTTGTAAGTGGATCAATTCGATTTACATTTGTAGATCCATTAAGGTTAATTTCTTAGGACTATTTAAACCTATGTAAGCATAAATCTCGGTATTTTTTGATCAATCATACCTCTGAACTTTTTAATTTAATGTATGAGAGAGATTCTTGTATTTTTTTGTTCTTAAACGAGCTAAATTTGATTTATCAAAGATTAATTGGTTTTGTGACATCATTCGATTTCATTCCAATAATACTAGTGTCTTAGAATAAATTTTTATTATGTCACACTTTTATCTTTTTCAATTTTTCAAGACAAAATCTTAATTTTAATTATAAATTACATGAACACGTGGTCTCACGAAGTTTAGGTAACGGTATTTCCTGAAAAAGAAATTCAAAAGGGAATAAGTTAGAGAACAAATGATATATTACGTTGATATTAAAAAAAAACTAAAAGAGATCATTAACCACTGTGGACTAAGAGTTCTCACTGGATTCAAGTAGTGTTTCTCCCCATAAAAATTGTTCAACCTCATGATAATTTTGTTTAATTCCTCGTGTTTTGTTGTTTTTAATCGTGGGTTGCAAGGCTATTGACGTGGCTCCTCTGCAGTGTAAATTGGAACGCTTCATCTTTTTTCTTTTTCTTTTTTAGGATTTGTAGCAATTGGAGTGGCTTTTCTGCAGCTGAAGGCTCATGGGTTTGTTGCTAGATTTGCCTATTGGAGCTGCTTCACATTGCTTTTTCGTTTCTTTGTGGTCGAGTAAATGGACCAGCTGTTGGGGTGGCTTCTATGAAGCTGGGGGTTCATAGGTTTGTTTTTAGCCAGGTGGCTCTGATGGATGGGGTTGCTTCACTCGGTTGCTTTGGAGCTACTGAAGAGGGCCTTCATTAGGTATTTTTGAATTTCTTATTCATGTTATTGATGGTGGCTGGGTTGTGGGGAGAGCTGGTTTATTAGCTAAGGCTACACTCTTTCTTTATTTGGCTCTATGCTGGGGCTACTTCTTGGCTAGCCAGCACCATCATTGTGGATTAAATGCTCAAGCAAATTGCCATCACCTTCGGTCTCTTCTCAGCATCGGAAGGGCTGCTGCTATTGGAATGGGACTTGAAATCTCTTTCATTTGTGACTAACGATTACAGTTGGTTGTTGCTTATTATGCCTTGCCCCTATTCCAATCCCATTTGCATGGGACCAGATAAGTCTCTATTCCTGTTGTTTCGTTGCCCTACTTTTCTTCTTTTAGCAAGTGTTAATTATTTGCTTTTTGTGTCATTTCAGGTTAGGTTTGGTGGGGCTTTTAGGGTTTGTTTTGTGGTTCCTGGACTAGTTTTTAGACCCGGCCTGGTTCAAGGCCCGGGTTCCGGGTTTTGACCGGATCACTAGGTCGCCCGGGTCAATTTCTTTTTTTTTTTAAATCAAAACGACATCGTTTTAGTAAAAAAAAGTCAACGGGTTGCAACCGGGTCTTGCCGGTTCAACCGGGTCGCCGGGTCAACCCGTCGAGTCAGCCAGGTCACACCGGGTTTTTCCTTCCCCTGTTTTTTCTTCAACCTGGCCCGGTTCCAGCCCAAGGTCGACCCGCCGGGTAAGGCCGGGTTTTAAAACTATAGTTCCTAGGTTTAGGCCAATTGTTGCTTTCACATAAGCCTTTTGAGAGAGTATTTATCAAGATTTTTGTTGGTCTTCTCTCATAAGTGTCAAGCAGCCTTTCTCTAACCTTTATGTCTATGTTTTGCTTCCTTTTCTACCCCCGGGTAATTTATCCCTTTATTTGATTATTCTAATTGCAGGTTGTTCTCATAATATAGCTATTTGACTTACGGAAGCTTCTAATTATGTTGAGTGATTTGCTAGGTGGTGGATTCTACAGGTTTGTCATTTTTTATATCATGTGAACATCGTGATCACGAGGTCACGCAACCCACATGCAAAGATACTAATTCCCGGAAAGCTGAGTAAATCATGTTTGATAGGAGCGTGACACAAAAACAACTTGTACCTAGGCACCAACACTATTGGAAATGGAAACCCCCACTTAACGAATATTGATTCGTGAACGAGAAGTATAAGGATGACGCCACGAAGCTAGTTGTTTTTCGATAAGTTGTTTTCAGTTCTTTAGAGAACCAAGGAAGGGAGAATATCCCACCAACACACACACAAAGAGCGGCAAACAATAAGTTTTATTAATCTGAATTGCGTAACCTTACAAGTATGGTTATGCCCTTATTTATAGTGACTCCAAACTAAAATAAACCCTAATGGACCCCTTATATTATATGATGTCCACTTACAATTAGACTCAAATAATATAAATAAACCCTAAACTAAAAAGAAAATAATAATAACAATAATAAATCCGAATTTAACATCCTAAATATGATAGGATCAGACACTACAAGATTTCACAGTTTTACCGACGAAACTATTATGTTGGTTTGTGATTCAGAGTTCGTCGGTAATGTTTTTACCGACGACATCCCCGACGGAAATCGTTCGTCGGCTTTCCTTTCATCGGTAATACCTAATTCCGTCGCTATATCAGTCGGTAAAAAAAGCCGCCGATGTGTGTTGTCACCGAGCCATGAATTGGTCGATTCCGGTTGCCAGCACCAAACTGTCAGCATCATGTGAACCGCTCAGACATCACGTGCTCAAGATAGTGCGACCATATATCTGCCCGGGATGTATATCGATTTGAAATCCCTACAAACCGCCACGTCGTTCTAGCCTTGGAGACCATTATCTCTCATAGTTTGTTTTGCCTTTTTTTGTGCTTCATACCAAAAATCACGCAACCTACTTTTATAGCGATTTTTTTCTAAAAAAATCTTGTATTGTTTTCGATGTTACCTAGTTGCCGCGTGATTTTTCCACACCCTCCTCACAACAGTGTCATGC
>Ga0307514_10005885_pt1 | contig 10818 bp, 8 predicted proteins | sample 16_EM_MG_FD_203088 | JGI IMG/M metagenome (GOLD analysis project Ga0307514, IMG submission 203088) | Populus trichocarpa ectomycorrhiza microbial communities from riparian zone in the Pacific Northwest, United States - 16_EM | ecosystem: Host-associated > Plants > Roots > Unclassified | place... | reverse complement strand
TTCAGAGTTCAGAGCTGTGGATAATTTGGTGGCATGCAATACTTCTCGTGTTCTTAAAGCTTTCCAGAATGCTCGGCTTGGATCTCATGTAAGTACAAAAACTATTTATATGAAACTTGCAAGATGGTATTCAATGGATATCAATAAAGTTTCAGGTAACCTTTAAGGTTTCTCATATGTGTCATGAAGTGTAAAAACAAATAGCTGCTTTCCATAGCATAAGTACCTTTGGATGTGTGCTTACCTGTTTTCCTCTCTAAGAATGAATAAATATATTCACATATGGTGGTGTTTATATTTCCATACTCATGGTTATAACCAGCACTTCAGCGGGTCCACTGGCTATGGTCATGATGAAGCTGGTGGACGTGAAGCACTGGACCAAGCTTTTGCAGAGATTGTTGGGGCTGAATCTGCACTAGTTCGCTCACAGGTTTGCCCTATTTTCTATCTGTATCCTTGATTCTTAATGTTATTCTTTTTTAATCCAGCATGCTTTGTTAATTCTCTGCTCCTTTGGTCATCCATTAGTTTTTCTCAGGAACCCATGCTATTACCTGTGCGTTGTTTGCATTTTTGAGGCCAGGAGATGAGGTGAGCTGTTATTTTGAGGTTTTCTTTTCTTCAATTTCTGTTGGAAAGCCATGTCAGTAGTTTTATAATGTTCTCTGCTTTAATTGGCTTCCATGAGGAGTTAGATTAATTTGATTGCCAGCTCTTGGCAGTTGCTGGTGCTCCTTATGACACCTTAGAGGAAGTTATTGGAAAGAGGGACTCCAATGGACTGGGTTCCCTGAAAGATTTTGGCGTGGAATACCGAGAAGTTCCTGTATGTTACTAATAACAGAACTAAGCAAGGTTTCTTTTCTTTTCTTTTTCAAATTTCATTTGCAAAAGTTTTCTTACATTATGATATTGCAGCTTGCTGAAGATGGTGGACTTGACTGGGATTGTCTTATGCGTGCTTTAAAGCCTCATACAAAATGTGCCCTCATTCAAAGGTCATGTGGTTATTCTTGGCGTCAAAGTTTAAGTGTAAATGAGATAGGGAGGGCTATAAAGATGATCAAGGTATGAACATAGAAATATGCAGTAATTCCTGAGGATCATGATCTGAAATTTTCAGTGAAGTTGGCTCATTTCAAAATGCTTGGTATTATGCATATGTGATCTGTATGCTAGCTGTGGTTTTATGTTGGTTTGAGTGGTAAAATTGTAAAATCGTGGAATTAGTTGCCTCTCCCTCCTTTATTCCTTTCAAGATCGGTGCTTGTTTATAGTTCATGCAGTTAATAAATCAATGTGCTCTGCCGCTCCTTTTTACACTGCTGTGTCATCTACTGTTTAACATTTTTCATTTTCATCAATGTCCCTTCAAATGCATACTTGAAGATGCAGAATCCTAACTGCTTGGTCATGGTGGATAATTGCTATGGTGAATTCGTTGAAAGCATTGAACCTCCAGCTGTGGTATGTGATGTAGCTTTCATCCTTTTGCTGAAGAAGGGTAGTATTTTTATTTTTTTCTTGGTTAATGGTGGGGCAGGGTGCAGATCTGATTGCAGGTAGTTTGATTAAAAATCCTGGCGGAACCATTGCACCATGTGGTGGATATATTGCAGGGAAGAAAAAATGGGTAGAAGCAGCAGCTGCTCGTCTCTCTGCGCCAGGGCTTGGGATAGATTGCGGCTCAACTCCTGGTGATGTAATGCGAGCTTATTTCCAGGGATTGTTCCTTTCACCTCAAATGGTTGGTGAGGCAATCAAGGTATTCAATTATGCATGTCCTTAGTTGCCATAATACTCTGTTGTGTTTGGTGGTGGGTTAATTGTTTCTTCTGTAATAAAGGGGGCTTTTCTAATCGCTGAAGTCATGGCATCAAAAGGATATAAGGTGCAGCCCCTACCTCGTGTCACCCGTCATGATACAGTCCAGGTTTGTTTTATTGTTTTGTTCTAAGCTCTTCTGAGATACTTTGGCAGCTGAAATTCTCGCTGATTTCATGATGATTTTCAGGCAGTGCAGCTTGGTAGCCGTGAGCTTCTCCTCGCTTTCTGTGAGGCTGTTCAAAGAAGCTCCCCTGTAGCTTCATATACTAAACCAGTTGCAGGCTCAACTCCTGGATATGCATCAGAGGTACCGCCTGGCTGTATTCACGTTGAATTTTATACTAAAACGCAGTTAAAAAGGTTTTTGAAGCTCAATGTGAGTGCTGCCTCTAGGGCAGTATGCTCTAGTCCTATGGCCAACTGCATGGGTTCCATCAATTCAAGTTCTCATTTTCGCTATCATGGTCACTTTACTAGATTAATAAAAAGGATACACATCTTTGTGTTTTTAATGACTGAAATTCTCGTGGCAGTGACTATACTGGTGTTGCACAAATAAATTGTCATATGGATTAGCTCAAGACAAGCAAAACTTTTTGTATATTGATAATTTCTTATAATTTTGTGATTATTTTCTATCTCTTGTAACTAGAATTTTAGTAGTTTTTCTGACATGAGCATCTCAAATATAATGTATCAGGTGATCTTCGCTGATGGAACCTTCATTGATGGGAGCACAAGTGAATTATCATGTGATGGACCCCTAAGGGAGCCTTTTGCCGTATATTGCCAGGTACATACTCGGTGCACGCATCTCCATTCCCACGAGTATTGATGCATTAAGGAAACGAGAAAAGCACTGCATCTTAACACCCATATTTTATTGTTAGTAGATTTCTGAATCCAGTTTTTCCATTGATGCAGGGGGGAACCCACTGGACTCAATGGGGCCTTGTTCTAGGAGAAGTTTTGAAGCACATCTGATCCCATTTTGATTTTTGTCCCAAGAAGAGATCACAAAGTAGTTTCGGTTTAAACTGTATAGTTGAATGGTCTATCAATCATCATCGTCAGAATTGCTTGTATTCTCATACTGCTGTAATTTAGCAGAAGCACTTCAATTTTGCTTTTCAACTGCCAAATATTGGAGAGGACTCGAAGAGACATTGATGTGATGTAGCTTGACTTCCTCGTTATCATAGATTTGAGATTCTCATGTGATTTCTGTCTGCAGATCCGTGCGGCTGCTTCATTTTAACAAAAGGGTTCACCTTGATAGACCATAGAAATTGAGTCGAAACCACCTGTTGTATAGAAACAAGATGCCTGTCTGCCCAAACTCTGTGATTGTAAAACAACTCCCAAAATTATCGATATCATTTAGGAAGATAATCCGCACTCCTCGATTAAGAAACAAGCCAAGATAAATCATAAACAGAAGAAAAGAGAGTACAAAATAATGCGGTGAGCGTGGATCGAACACGCGACCTTCAGATCTTCAGTCTGACGCTCTCCCAACTGAGCTATCCCCGCCTCTTGTTTTCTTCTTCTGATGGAATTTATAAGATTATCAAACTACAACCGTCAACTAGTCGTGGGATCGACCGAAGGTGTCCATATCCATCATCTTGACCGTCCAAACTACATTTTCGTTATCATGCTTAATGGCTGTTGCTTACTACTTACTATATTAATAATACCTTCCATTCGGACAAAGAAAATCAAATACCAGAATTTTAAACTTCTCTTCCTTCCTAGTATCCATCGACCAAACGAACCATAATATACAGACCACCCCGACAATCGTCAACAACAAAACAAAACTATTCTCATGTTCTGTTGGAATAGAATTCATGTGTAAAGCATAGAAAAGAAACCCTGTGATTCCTAAGCTGCCAACCACCTATTTTCGTCTCTTCTACGTTTTCTTAGGTTAGCGTATGCTTGATATTGCGGTGTATAATATTTTTTAAAAGTATTTTTTGTTTGAACATAAATAAAAATAAGTTTTTTTAGATTTTTTATTTATAATATAACACATCAAAACCATTGAAAAAACAAAAAAAATAATTAATTTGATGTCTTTTTATTCTAAATATACTATTAAAATACATACAAATAGTAATGTCAAACAACCTTTTATTTATTCTAAATATACTATTAAAATACATTCAAATGTAATGTCAAACAACCTTTTAGTTGGCTGCCAGGACATGAAAGGAAAAAAAAAAAGTTTTCTCTTGAGAAATTCTGCCTAGAGTATTACTCTAGGTTTACTTTAAACAAAGAGATTGATAAAATTAAATGCAGGACCACCAAAATTTAAAACGATAAACATATCTCAATCTAAGCCTTTTATTTTATAATTACTCCTCTCTTATCATCTTATCTATTTTTACATGTTTACCGCGATGCGACAACCATCCTTATAAATCAGGATTTTTGTGTATGGATGAAAAAAATAAGAAATTCTTGTTATTTATCAATTAAAAAAATTTGGATTTGCCGCCTAATATTTTATTCATTAGAAACCGTAATTGATCTTCAGAGTCTAAATAAAAAGACTGGTTATATATAAGAAGGATTATATTAGTCCTAGTACATTCAATCAAAGATAAACTATATTGTTTATTTTTCTGATTATTACTAAGATATTATTGTATTTTTCTAATCATTGTACTGTCTATTGGTTAAAAGCTAGTCCACACCATCCACACCAGTAAAGTAAACTACGACTTTCCTTTAACAATCTACACAGATGAGGTGTAATTTTCTTATTTCTGTTTCATAAAATATATGCAGCTGGGAATGTTCTTCTTGCTGTTAACTTTTTCCAATTTGTTGTCTAAATTAATGCACAATTGTAGAGAAAGAAGACTGGGATGCTCATCGCAGAAATGGAAGCATGAAATGAGATGAAATATATTACAGAAAAAAACAAAAGAAATGAAATCTAGGAAAGCCTCCATGAGTGCAGCAACTGAAATTACTTCATAAGTCAAAGTAGTTATATAATTTCCGGTGAAGGTTCATCACAGTATTTCAAAAAAAAAAAAGAGTAGAAACGGCATGAAATACAGGAAAATGCACGCTACAATATACCGGTTTCTGAAATAGTAGGTGCTCCGTGAAAATTGATCCGGCATCAGCATTCACAGGGTATTGGATCCTGCATGTACAAACGGGGAACAGAAACGATTTAGAAAATTAGTTGAGAATCCAACTAGGTACCAGTTGAAATATGTGAATCGAAGGACTTTTATACTTAAAAAGTGGGTGAGTGATTTACGTTGAGAGAGAGAGGGGTTAAAGCCATAAAGGGTGGTATGAAAAATATATGAAGAGGACAAGTAAAGGCTAAAAAAAGCTTGCCAGTAAAACTTCTCTTCAAAAACGTTTTTCTTATGTTTCTTCCTTGGTCTTCATCTTCTTCAAGCAGTCTGAGACTCTGGAACCATCACCTAAAACTAAAAAAGGAAGAAGTACATCCTTAGTGTTAGGATGGTCCCACTCCACCGACTCCCACCATTCTTTTGGATCTACATCGATTTCTTCAAGAGATGGGGGGGGACATGGCTGGCCACTGTCAAGCACGGGAAGGCAGATTGGTATCCTCTTTAGCTTCGGACAATCTCTTACTCTGATCTTTTGGAGAGAACCGCAAATCAATTTGGCACTACATATACTTTTCAGTTTTGGCAAATAAACAAAGTTGAGACGTCTTAAGTTTGGGAGATCGAATTCGCTGGAACTGCAGCTACTGCTGCTTTCTTCACCCACAACCCAGTCCACACCTGTTGCTATTATCTCCTCCATTTTGTGACATTCCTCAACTGAAATCAATTCCAGGTTTGCTAGGTTTCGCAGCAAGGCAAGAGGGAACAGCTTTTTCATACTTGAACACCCATAACAATGGAAGTCTTTGAGATGAGAAAATATACCATCAGATGGCAGCGGTAATGGAGTAGAGCAGAACCAAGAAGATGAAAGCAAGCTCTCCATTCTATCACACAGCTGAATTTCAATGCACTCTAGTTCAATTGCACACTGTAATGATAAGACGTCGCATAAACTTCCTGCATCAGTGCATCTCAAAATCACCAGTTCTTGAATGTCACATGGGAAAAATGGAGAACTTCGATTCCAGTTGATATTGAAGTTACATAAACATACTTTTCTACTTCTTCCAGAAAATTCCAATACACGTAAATAGTCTTTGTTATCATTCCATTGTCCTACTAAAAATTTGTATGTACTTAGTGATAGGGTCCCGTCCCAAGATTTGAGATACCCTATGAAGTCAGAGAAACATTTAAAATGGCATTCCAAAGTTTCCAACTTCCTCAGGCATGCTACTTCCTTTCCTTCAACTGTTACTGGAGCATATTGTCCCTGCACCCAATCATCTAGTGCAAAGACTTGCAGGCGATAAAGTTGAGGTAATATTCCAGGAGGAAACTCCTTTTGACTACATCCATTGAGTTTAAGATACCTGAGGTTGGATAGGCATTCCATGTCTTGAGGCACATCTACAAGTGCGGTATCACTGAGATCCAACCTCTTCAGTAGCCTAAGCTTTTTTAATGATGGCACATGCCTTAGCTGCTCACAACCTTTGAGCAATAATGCACTAAGATTCTCCAAATCAGAGAAAGAATCTGGCAATAATTCAATATTTGTCTCGGACAGATCAAGAACCTTGAGCTTGTTCAAATGCTTGAAAAAAGAATACGCAATAAATCTCAAAGTGTAATTATAGGGTAACAATAAGGTTGAAAGATTGGGGCACCTTGGTGAATGGCCAGAAGGAATTTCTTTGAATTTACCATTTATCCAGGACACTCTTGTAAGAACCTCTTTCCACTTATCCACATCTCGTAATTCTTCACCGACCATGATTGGAGAGCTCATTCGCAGGATTTGGCAGGCCATGTCCCTAATCAAGCCATGCATCCTGACAGCTCTATAACCATTATAATCATCACAACTTTCCAACAAACAGACATTTTCAAGTTCATTGAGCATCGTATGGCCCTCATCAAATTCTGCTTGCCTGCTATCAATCCCTTCAATTATTCCCTCATCAATCAAATAACCTATCAAGTCCTCCCTACTAATCCCATAATCTTCTGGAAATACCGCACAGTATAAGAAACATTGTTGTTGTGCTAAATCATCTAACTGGTCATAGCTGAACCTCAATGACGGAAATACCTTATCTTTCATGTCCCTAACTTTAGATTTTTTCAATTTCTCCAATGTATTCCTCCACTCATGCAGGTCACTCACACCCCTCATGCTTTCTGCCATTGTAATAATTCCCAAAGGTAAACCAGCACATTTCCTTGTAACAGATTTTGCAATCTGCTCAACTTCTGGAGAGATTACTACATCATGTGTAAATCTCTCTCTAAACAAAGTCCAAGCTTCTTCCCAAGGTAGAGGCTCCACTTTGATTTTTTGCAGGCAGCCCATCCCTCGACAAACTTTTAATGATCTAGTTGTAAGAATCAACTTGCATCCCTTCTCTTGGACAGGAATTCCCACCTTCTCTGGATCAAAAGTGTCCCACAGATTGTCCAAAATGAGGAAAGGCTGCCATTTCATTACAAATGCTTCTGAAAGTTCCTGGGCTCTTAGGATCTCGTCGTCTTCATTTGAAAGATGTATACCTAGACATCTAGCAATAAGATTCTGCAATTTATAAATGCTAAAATCTTGAGGTATAGTGATCCAGTAAACATGATGAAAAGTGCCTGATGTTTTTCGAAGTTGATTGTAAACATGTTTCACCAGTGAAGTTTTACCCACACCTCCCATCCCATAAATGCCAATGCGTAAGACTTCATCATTCATTAACCAAGACAAGATGGCATTCTTATTCTCTTCAAATGCTTTACCCGCTAACTCTGAAGAGCTAGTGGGTAACGCATTTTCTCTAGCATCACTTTTGTTGGGAATATGGCCACCAGAAGAGCTAGCTTCTGCAACAGGCTTCACTAATCTTTCTGTCTTGTTATCTACATTAATAAACCAGTCAGCTCTAATTCTACATTTTTTGTTGACACCCTCCATAGCTAGAAAGGCTGCTTCTTGAACATCCTTAGGCACTTCTCTACAAATCGCAGCACCATGCCCTTTAGTACCTGACCAGTGCCATTTGATCCTTGAAATCGAAGTACGAAACGCAAATAGATGCCCGCAGAACTTACACTTCTTCTTACCAACATTATTCTCCTCAACGTAAGCCTGGAATTGATCATCTGATAAAACCATTTTCTCCTTGTACTTTAGTGTCCCTATAACATAAAAAAATGTCAAAACATTCAATAAAATGAAAGTTTAATTAATTGCACCAAATAAAAAACTTGCATAAATTCTTCTGTTTATAAAAATAGAAAAAAATAAATAAGCATGATTACATACAAGATAATTCAAAATAGGACTAGGCAAAGGAAAAAGACTTCGTACCGTGCCGGCCGATAAGGTGGTGTAACTTGGAAGACGTTAATTAGAACAGAAACAGAGGAGCATAGACAGGTTAACTAGCAGCAAACTTCCTCTCTTATCTTCAATCCTGTGTGAGAGAAATAAGGCGGGTTAGAACATGGAATCAAATAGGTCTCTGAAATAATCATAATCTGATCGGATCTTCAACTCCAAACAAAATCTACAAAGCAGGCAGTACTAATTATAGTTGAAAGACAATAAATAAACAAAAAATATGAAACAAATTAGGTTATTGTTTACCTGTACTGATACAGATGTTGTCCAAACTTAAGAGGATGATTTCCAGAACGATCTGATTATAAAATCTGAAAAAAGCAAGGAAGCAAGCACTGCAAATGAAGGGAAAGCGCGAATTGGAAAAGACAGATGTAGGCTGATGTGAAAAGGATGTAGCCCTGGCAGGCAACACAAGCTAAAGGCAATTCTAATTTCAAGCGGATTATTATTATTATTATTATTATTATTATTCACCTTCCTAGAAGCTGCCGCCTTGGAAAAAGACTAAATTTAAAATATAAAAAAGATATTTTAAAATTATAATATAGAAAAATATAGAGCCAAACTAATGATTGTTCTTTCGGTTAAACATGTTTTTAAAATAATTTTAAATTATTTTTTATTTAAAAAATATTAAATTAAAATTTTTAAATTTTTTATAGTTTTGATACATGGATATAAAAAATAAAAAAAATCTAAAAAAATATATTTTTGATTAAAATAAACTTTACATTCTATTACTAAATACACACTTAAAAATAAAATAAAAAATATTATAATTTTTTTAAAAAAAGGATAAGGAAATTGTGCCCATATAGTCCATTTAATTTAATTTTTTTTAAAAAAATCAAAGGTGCCCTTTACAAAACCTAAAACGCACCCAACAATAAATTTAAAAAAAAAACCCAAAATTTATCTTTTATCAATAAGATTTTTAAGTCCCCCTTTATATTTTATATTTTATGAAGGTCAACTTCCCCTCATAATATCGATGTTTTTTAATTAACTCTTGAAAAAACAACATTCACATGATTCATTTTAAAATATATATTGATTTTAATAGAAAATTCATTTAAGAAAAAATGTATAAAAAATTGAAAGCGTAATGAAATTTTATCCATAATTTACTTTATTTTATAAAAAAATCAAAAGTACTCAATATTATAAATTTTTTTTTGAAAGAGTAAGGAAATTAGGTTACGATGTGCAAAAATTTATTTTTGTTTGAGAAGAAAAAATCAAAAGCAGGTATAATGGTGGCAAATTGAAAGTTTTTTAATTTTTTTATTTTAAATTAATATAAAAAATATTATTTTAATATATTTTTAAATAAAAAATATTTTAAAAAATAACCACTACTAATTTTATTTTTTTAATTCTTGCTTTGTGTGCAGAATTATTAAGAACAATTTATCATTAGTATTTGTATATCATATATATAATACCAGGAAAATAATTATTAAAATTTAAATATCAATTTATAATAGTATTTATGTATCATATATTAAAAATAAAGAGCAAGTGAATTTTGTGATTTTTTTAAAAGTGAAAAAAAAAAAAAAAAAAGGTTTGGCCCATAATATCAGGCTAAATGCGCGAGGGCCTAAAGAATATGTCATCTACCAACAAGATTCGACCTCATGACTTTGTGACTTTAAACGTGTATTGGTTGGCAGCCATAACACTAAATTATTATAAATAAATTTAAAAAATATATTTATATTTTTTATTTTTTATATAAACAGTAAAACACCATAAACAATATAGTTATTTTCATTTTGTAGATTAATTTTACCCAATTTGCACGTATTTAATGCTTCCATCCAAGATGACAAAATAAGTTGAGAAACGAATTTTTTTGGTTTCCCCGTCTCCTTCACTCTTCTCTGGCTTCTGTTGATCCCCATTTACAGCAAAACTATTCTCCTACATGCTGATTTTTTTATTTGCTGGCATCATTCATACTCTTAAAGTATCATCATTTCAACCATTCAGGTGGTGGTTCAGTAATAAAAGTTTAGGACTAAAAGATTTGTTTTCTCTGTGGTCTCAAGTTCGAGCCCTGTGGTTGCTCATATAATGGCCACTGTAGATTTACATGGTCGTTAACTTCAGGACCCGTGGAATTAATCGAGGTGCGCGCAAGCTAGCCCGGATACCTACGTTAAACTAAAAAAAAAAAAGTATCACCATTTCTCCCGTTCTTGACAGCCACGGCATTAAACCTCGAGATATTGATCTAATTCTCAATTGCTCACAGAATTTTCAAAGCTTGAATTGCAGTTGCAATGGAGCACAAAGAAAACCAGCAACATTTTTATGGAGGCTATTCAATACGGCAGAAGAAAAGGACGTTAGCTGAAGGATCAGATTATAGGAAACTTTTTCTATTTTATCACAGCAAGTCATTATGCTTGTTTTTCATAATTTAATTCATTGCCTCTTCATCTTAGAAAAACTAGCAATTTCTCTATTCATGAG
>Ga0307514_10005884_pt1 | contig 10823 bp, 8 predicted proteins | sample 16_EM_MG_FD_203088 | JGI IMG/M metagenome (GOLD analysis project Ga0307514, IMG submission 203088) | Populus trichocarpa ectomycorrhiza microbial communities from riparian zone in the Pacific Northwest, United States - 16_EM | ecosystem: Host-associated > Plants > Roots > Unclassified | place... | reverse complement strand
GTTTCTTTGCTGCGATTGAACAGGCCGGAAACTTGACATTGAAGGTTTTCTCAAACTCCTGTACATGGTATTTCATATACCGATCCAATGTCGTGACCTGTATAAGCTTGTTTGCATCAATCTCACCCAGTCTTTCAATGTAAACTGGTCTTCCTTCCTTGTCAATTCCATGATATCCTTGTGGATAGTGTTTCAAGACTTCATCGATTTCCTTGAACTCAAAGTCCTGAAAGAACCCAAAAGCACAGAAATTCATTAACTACCATACTGCATGGTGACACATTCTTAATCTTTTATGTAAATAAGTAGGTTACCTCCATGATTGTGTCAGCACCGAATTCCTTCCTCCAACTGAGCATATCAGACCACATTTGCTTTGCTTTCTCAATATCAAATTTCCTGGCCCTTAAAAATCTGTATCATGAGACAACATGTGATCTACCCAAGCAGTTAGATCAAGTCAAAGAAGTATTTTTCATGAAAGCTGAGCATGCCATTCTAAACATTAACGACAGAAAAATGAAAAGTAACCTTAGCATCATATGGTGATCATCATGCTTAGAGGGTAGTAGTTCATCCAAAATAAGTGCTTGGCGAAACGCATCCACTGCCTGTAATTCCTCAGCATTAAGGTTATCTTCAATTGCAATAGACATTACTCTACTGTGTCTCCGGCCTCTCTTTGTCAAAGAATTCCTGAACTTGTTCGAGGCACTAATTGCCTTCTTTTTCAATGATCCAAGCTTGGTCTTCCTATCATCCTCGGAATATTCAGCGTCGGATTTCTCAAGACCTGTTTAAATCATAGATAATGAAATGCACGAACTTCGAAACTTTTAATGGAACTACTTTCACAGGCATATTTCAAACTAACTCATTATAAAGAAAGAAGTTGTTCAGCAGAGGAATGTGTTATTTTCCTTCCTGCATACTTCCTTTCCAAAGATTCAATAGACCATCGCGTGCATATTTTCATGTTCCAAAGTTTCAATAAACCATTGCATGCATATTTTCATGACTGTCAAAGAACCAAAAGAATGGCCTATCTTATGAGCACTAATCCATATTTCCTTATCTATTAGAATTCCCATTTCAAGATGTGAACATAACAAGAAAAGAGATAAAATGAAGGTGGAAAAAGTATCTTTCCTTTTGTTTCCCAAATCATGAAAAACGAGAACCCAGAATTCGAGAGTGCGAAAATGGTATGTTATTCGATAACTGAAAAAGCACTGGCTTTGTACTACACTTGTATATATGTTAAACAGGAAGGCAAGAATCACAAAACGATTGAACAAGAATAACCCTTCAAATAAAATCGAAGTTTTAGAGCACTTACCCCCTTTGATATCTCGATCAAGCGGTCCAGACATAGTATCAGCCATGGCTAAATTTTGCAATGGTGGTGACCTATTTGTGATTTCCGTAGTACCAGGAGAATCAAGCACTTCGTAAATTATGGCCCTCGCGAAGAATATTGTCAGGCCTACAACCATGTCAAAAGGAAGAAAAAAAATTCAGCAAGGAGACGGATCCGATGCAACAGAAAGTACTTAAATTTTTTTTTTCCCAACCTGTAAATCCTAGCAATCAAAGGGCTCTGAAAACATATGCATCATTTTAGGCTTATAATTGGCAAGTGTAGCGAGGGAGATCAAAACGTTCGAAAATGAACATTAAGAAATAATAGGAAACTAATTCAATGAAAATCATATTAATTACTTTCAGACAAAGAAGCCCAGAAATATTAGGAAGGGAAATAATAGCAGGAAATTGAGAAATGATTAAGGTAAAAAGTCCACGACATTATGCACATCTTGTAATCGTATGCAATTACAGGTGCTTAATGGTCCTATAAGGACACCGCATCAGTATGTTCTTATTTTTGTGTCTGGATGTTGACCTGAAGATACCACTTAACCATAAAACCTTCCTGATGGCCTTGCTACACAGGGACGTTAAAAGTTTAACAATTAGAATCAAACCCATACGTGTATGTATTCCAGAGACACAAAATTAATGAAGCAGGAGCATTATCCATGAGAAGAGCACACATCGCTCAATCCATGCAAATGAAAGAGCTAATTCCCAAAAAAGGTTGGTATACAATATCAAAAAGTGCAAGGTCTTGAAGCTGGAACAAGGTTCTTCAAATGAAGATGGAAGAGAAAGGAAAAAAAGAGGAAAAGGAAATTACCTTTTGGCAAGACTGAAGGGAAAGAACCCGAAGGGTGAAAATAAGAGGGATATTTAACACCCGTATCAGTCTCTCACATAGGTGGTGCTAATTATAAATTGGACAGCGAAGATGATATTGACAGAATTAGAAATCAAGAAATATATAGCTTGTTATGATCATGTCTTCTATTGACATGGTCTCATCTAACATCTGTCGGCAGTATCAATCTCTCAGTTAAGATAAGAGAGATACAAGCAAATCCCTTCAATCTTGGTTTAACTGACTTCGCATAACGTAGTCTTCTCCTTTTTGCCGGCAAGATTTCCTCCTCCTTTTTTAGATGGTACTCTAATAACATTAATTCATTACAAACCAATTTCATCAAAATCTCACGAATTGAATAATTCCACTCCCTTGTAGATCTCATAAATCTGGTGGTTGGCATTTAATGGGAAGAATGTTTTTAGTAAATTTTCTTTTTCTTTTTTCAGCATTGTTCCTATATACTTACTCATCTATCTTCAGCTAATCTTTTCCGTTTGCTGCTGCTCTCTGCTAGTGTGATATTTGGTTGTATCCTTTATTCGATCCAGATACCCTTAAGACATCTGTTACTGATCGTAGTTTGCGCGCAACTACTACGAGCAGTCACCGTAAATTCTCATTTCATGTCTCTGTCTAATGTGTGATATGATAAGGCTGGTAAGCTTACTAGGAGCGGTGGATATACATGGTTGAAGATGGATGATTCAGTCCATGTGCTTGCTGATATTTAGCGATCATAATCACACAAGCTTTTCGACATTTTACAGTTAATTGCATAGAGTTTGTGGTGGTCTGAGTTGGGAAGCAGAAGTCAATTGCTTGTTTGTGGAGCTCCACTAATTGATTAAAAAAAAAAACCTGCAATTGAAGATTGCAACCACTTCATTATTGCTCTGATGGGTCCATGAAGAAGACCGGGCCTTCTATATAAAAAGAAATCTTGAAATGATATCAAGTCACTTCCTTCTCCGATTATCGCCAAGAAAAAAAGAAGAAGAAAGTCAAATACTCCCCTGCTAGGTTTTGTAAGAGAAGGAAATTGAAAAAAAATACTGAGTCTGCTCTTTGTTCCCAACTTCCCATGCACAACTTACTATTAATTACAATATTCTAATTATTATGCTGCCTCTTGTCACTTAATCTTTTAACTTGGTTTTGAGAGCGGGTTGATCTTTTCATCATTATATAAACGGGTTGCGTGGAGTTATTTTTATAATTGAGCTTTTAATTCAACAGTTAAAATTTTTATAATTGAGCTTTTAATTCAACAGTTAAATCACTCATTAATTTAACCCTTTAATTAAATAATTCAATGTCTACTGCATAAATATATTTTTGTATTTTTTTTAAAATAGTATAACCTTAAAGACAAAACCAACTAGACTCTTGTTTAAGATTTTTTTATCATTTTTTTTGTTTTTATTATAAATTTCAAGGATTCCAACGAGTATTGTTAAAAATTACATTTATTAAATATAATTAAAAAAACTTAATGGCATGCACCATCATATGGATAGCCTCGCGTCGTTCTCGCAGCGTGTGAGAGGTTGTCCAGCCACCAAACACCGTATTTCAGGACAATGTTTAGAAAGTCTCAGCGTCCTCAACACCATGAGGTAGCATGAGTGCCACAATTCACAGCGGTTTAACACTGACAGTCATTTTTTTTTACCCCTTTATTCTCTCTCTCCCATCTAGATTTTCGCGCCAATACCTACAAAATTGAAGAACAACCTTTTAAGTTGGTTATTCAAATTTGGTCTTTTTTTTATTATAATTTTTTTTTATCTTAAATAGTCTATAAAATTGATGTGTCTTTTCAATTTCATCCCTATTACATTTTTTAATCTTTCAAATTTGATCATCATTCTTTTAATTGCTATTTTTTTTTTGTTTTGAGGCATTCTTTAAATTGATTTTGTTTTTCTATCAAACTTAATCCATCTTTTTTTTTTTATTGTTAATTTTTTTTGCCATTGACAAGTTTTTATTTGGGATCATTTTTTTAAATTGGTTTTGTTTTGTGATTTCATCCTCCTTTGTTTTTGTTTCCTATCAATTTTAATTCATGTTCTTTTAATTGTTGATTTTTTTGCTTTGAAAAGTTCTTAAAATTTTATTTTTTTATTTGACTCATAAATTGTTTTTTGATTGGGTCCAGATCCAGGTTTTCATGGGTTGCAAGCTTTTTCAAATTTAACTAGGTTTAAGATATTTGTCCGGGTTCACTTAGTTTTTATATGTTTTTTTAATTTCACCCTCTATGATATTTTTAATTTTTAAAACTTTGTCCTTATTCTTTTAATTGATATTTATTTTATTTGGGATTATTTATTTTATTTTTTCATTAAATTGCATTAAATTTGGTCCTTATTATTCATTAATTTATTGTTTGATTTTTTTATGGATGTTTTTACTTTAAGTTTTTTGTTTTGGAATTAAAAGTATAATTGAATAAAAAATTAAAAGTACAATAAAAAGTAAACTTTAGGATGAAAAGTGCAAAATTTATATCAAATGACTTAGAGCAAGTCCAACCTAGGTGCTAAACGGAGAGAAAGAAAAAACAAACAATATTATGGCTTTTTCATGCACTAAGGAGAATCTAAACAAAATGTTTTTTTTAGCATTTCAATTATAAAAATACTATTCCTGCAAAAATACCAAAATATTTTTCAGTTTAATAGTATTTTTTTACTAGCTTTTTTCCCTTTAATTTCTTTTTTAAAATCTATGTTTTTTCGGTTTGTTTTCTATGAGATTATTCATGTCTCATGGTTTGACAAGTTCATCCGAGTTGACTCGGGTTATTTTTTTATTCTTTTTATATTTAATTCTTTTCTAATTTCATCATTTAATATTTGGTTGATTGAGAATTGTTCGAATTATTTCTAACCTTGCCAAATCAACCGAGTTATATTGAATTATAAAAATAATTGTATATCAAATATAATAAAATACAATTCGTTCTTCTAAATGACTTTTTACCATTGAAATGTATATCTAAGAGTAAAAAATATATATTTTTGTGCAATTTGTAGATACATAAACAGATTCTAGTTAAAAATTTAAAAAGTTATTCTTCACACAATAATTCTCACAGGTGATTTTAAGCAATTAGGTGTGAGTTTGCCATAACTAAATAAAAATCTGCTTCTGACAGATTACGTGAATGACCTAGCATATATATTTATAGACTAAGAAGACAAGTCTAGGTCCAGGAGGAAGTCCAGTTGCGCCAGACCAAAATAATATCTTAAAAAAACTATAACTTTTGGTTCAATCGTGTGATCGCATTCAAATTTTTATAGGAGTTTCTAGAGATCGTTTTTTCTTAAAGTAGTCATGAAATTATTATTTTGATTGTTGAATTTTTAAATTTCAAAAATCTCACACCAAGATTTTAATTTTGATAATTTTGTAATTTTACTTACAAACTGATGAATCAATTTAACAAACCATCAATCAATTAAACCTAAATTTAAATAAATATCACAATTTACAACCACAAAATTAATTAAAATTTTGTCACTATTCTCAACCCCGACATCTAAAAATTAGAGGTGATCATTTTTGGTTCGATTCGGTTTTTATAAAAAAAAGTAACTAAACCGAATTTTTTTTTTAAAAAAAACCGAAAACGAACCGAAAACCGGGTCAAACCGACCGGTTTCGGTTTGGTTCGGTTTTTTAGGGAAAAAACCGGTTCAAATCGGTTTGGCTCGGTTTTTTAGGGAAAAAACCGGTTCAAATCGGTTTTGGCTCGGTTTCGGTTCGGTTCGGTTTTTTCGATTTTCTGCTTATAAAACCGAACCGAACCGAACCGAACCGGCCGGTTTTTTCAAAATTATGATCGGTTTAATTGGTGTTTTTTTCGGTTATTTTTTTCTAGTTTTCTCGGTTTAATCGGTTTTTCAGTTTTTTTCTCACCCCTACTAAAAATATATTATTTCACCACAACTTTGTTTTTTTTTTATCATTTCACAGCCCAATTTATCCCATTAATTTCCACCCAAAATTTTTTTAATGGCAGGCACTTTTTTTGACTTTCTCTTGACTCTGTAAAACCCTAAAAACACAAACTCTTTTCCGACACTCACTTCTCCATCAATGGCGACTGCTACAGATCTCTCTCAGTCACGCTTCATTTCCAAAACCCTAACTCACTCCCTAAATCAAAACCTATTTTCCAAAAAATCAATTTTGCCCTTTAAACTAACAAAAAAAAACTATCTCAAACCCCTTTCTCTCAAGGCAGTTATTTCCCAACAAAACCCCGCTACAACCACAGCACAGGAAACCACACAGTTTAAGCATTGTTTCACCAAATCCAAAGATGGGTTTCTCTGCTGTGAGAACCTTAAGGTTCAGGAGATTATGGAGAATGTTGAGAAGAGACCGTTTTATTTGTATAGTAAGCCACAGATTACTAGAAATGTTGAGGCTTATAAGGATGCCTTACAAGGACTGAATTCTATTATTGGTTATGCTATTAAGGCTAATAATAATTTGAAGATTTTGGAGCATTTGAGAGGGTTGGGTTGTGGTGCTGTTTTGGTAAGTGGTAACGAGCTTAGGTTGGCTCTTCGGGCCGGTTTCGATCCCACAAGGTATGTTTATGATGATTTAATCGTGCATCTGGGGAGAGACTGTGTCTTTTTATGTGTTTTGGGTTATTAGAAGACTAGGCCTTGTTTTCTCTCATGTATTTTAACTTAAACGTATAGCGTGTCTTCTTATGAGTATTTTTTTGTTGCTGGAAGGTTGAGTTGAGAGTTGTTTTTGCTTCTTTTTTGTTTTGTGTCAGTTTTGAAATTTTATCCGTGGCGTGCCAAATTTAAATGAGCTTGGTTTTGTGGTATTTAGTTTAGGATTTGCTCATTGTATTATAAAGGGCAAATTAGTGTTGTGTTTGTGGGAGTTTTTGTGTTGTCTGATGTGGTTTAAATGTGTGGATGAGCAGGTGTATTTTTAATGGAAATGGGAAGCTGCTGGACGATTTGGTTCTGGCTGCTCAAGAAGGTGTTTTTGTTAACGTGGATAGTGAATTTGATTTGGAAAATATTGTGGCAGCTGCTAGAATTGCTGGCAAGAAGGTTAATGTTCTACTCCGGATCAACCCAGATGTTGACCCTCAGGTATGTAATAGCTATCATGTGAGCAAGTGACTTGATGGTAAAGAAAAAGATACTAGAATGTTTGTTAATCTGGTCATATTATTTGAAATTGGCACCAGAAAAGTTATAGCTAGTTTGTTGACTCAGTTAATTCATGGCCTAGGTAAACTTAGTTAGAAATTTGAAATAGGAACTGGAGCCTCTGGATATTTTAATATATCTCTTCAACAAGTTCCATAATGAGTATAACAGCCTAATTGTTTGATGGAGAGAAGAACCTCTGGATATTTTTGAGTCAATAATATATATGTTTAGAAAGTCCTTGGCACTCCTTAGTTAGAGGAATCATAAGTTGCCTCATTCTATTTTCAGCCTTGAAATTTCATGAACAAGAACTTCAGCCACTTGAATTGATTAAGGCCACTGAAAAAGTTAGTTTAAAATTGTAGTTTTGATGGTCGGGATTCAGAATTGATGTTTGATCTTTTCTATTTAGGAATTGATATGATCAGCATTGATTTGTTTCAGTAAAGAAAGAAGTTCAACTTATGCTAAGTACTTTAGCTTTTCTAAAGTAATTCACATAGAACAAAGTCATATCTCTCTTCCTTCTGCTTTGGCACTCTGCATCATCAGAACAAGCAGTCATGGTCAACACCTTTTCCATCTGCTGCTGCTCCATAATGGAATCCCTTTAACGCCACACCTCAACACTTCCTCTTTTTAATGCCTAACTTACTGCCTTAACAACATGGCAAGTGCTATTTTTGTCCATGCATCAATACTGTTGGACAATTTATCTCTCTTCCCATCACCACCTCATCCAGCTCCATCATAATATATTTAATCCTTAACCCATGACAAGCAGGTTTTTTCATGCTGAAAAGTCAAGATGAGAAATTCTTGGACATTGTAGTTTGTGCTGATTAAGTTTCCAAAAGTATACGATAAAGATTTTTGTGGAGGTTACTGTGTTTGATTCATTTTTATAATCAAATGCTTTGTGCTTGTATTCTTTAGGTTCATCCTTATGTTGCTACAGGGAACAAGAACTCTAAATTTGGTATTAGAAATGAGAAGCTGCAATGGTTTCTGGATGCTGTAAAGGCACACCGTGATGAGCTGAAGCTCGTGGGGGCCCATTGCCATCTAGGATCAACCATCACCAAGGTATCCCAACAGAAAACTCTTGCTTTTTTTTTCCTTTCTACTAATTATTGGCTATGATGATTGAAATATTCTTATCATTTCTTATTTTATTCAACTCTATTACCACCACTCTCCATTTTTCTGGGGCATATATACTTTCATGTATTTTCTTTCTCTATACATACACTGCTAGTAGTCATTGAACGCAAAGTTGAACCTCTCTTTGCTATGTCTTTTAGGTGGACATATTCAGGGATGCTGCAGTTCTCATGGTTAACTACATTGATGAAATCAGAGCTCAGGGCTTTGAAGTTGATTACTTAAACATTGGAGGTGGTTTGGGTATAGATTATTATCATTCTGGTGCAGTCCTTCCTACTCCAAGAGATCTCATTGACACTGTAATGATCATATATCGAAATCATGTTCAGTACACTCCAACACATGGAAATTTTTAATATTGACACTATTGGTTGTTGGTTTAGGTTCGTGAACTGGTTCTCTCACGAGATCTCAATCTCATCATTGAACCTGGGAGATCGCTCATTGCAAATACTTGCTGCTTGGTGAATAGGGTCACTGGGGTTAAAACTAATGGAACAAAAAATTTTGTTGTGATAGATGGCAGCATGGCTGAACTTATCCGTCCTAGTCTTTATGATGCTTATCAAGTAAGTATCAGAACATGATAAACCCTTTTCAATATTGAGTGTCATGTTTAACAGTAGAATAACCTATTTATTCTATGGTATTATGATGTCATTTTTTTAATACTGTCATCTGGAAGTGCTTTTTCATTTAGTGTGCTTTTACTCAATAGCAACACTTAGCAATCATAATGGTTTAGGCATCCCCTTTTGATCCAGTCTTACTGTCATATATTATATAATACAGTAACATCTTTGTTTGTGAAATGAGTGTGATTGTCGGGGCTACTGAATGATGCCCTTCAAAATGATTTGGGTGTCTGAAATATGCTTGACATTCTTTAGGGTTGGCAATGGTTGGCTATTTCTAGGAGGGCCCCTGCTTATTATACACGTAGCTATGGATCTATTGCTATGGATAAACATAATATTTTATTAAAGTGAAGGAATTTGGCTTCCCTCAGACATGTATGTTGTTATATATATAGAAATTTTATCTCCCTGTTGACTACAATTTCAAGTTACTAGGGGTGCCTTCTTTTTTTCCACCTGATCATATATTCCTAAAAGCTGTTCTCTTTCTTGCTTGGAGTTGACTTGTTTTTTTGTTTGGTTTCAGCACATAGAGCTTGTTTCTCCTGCATCACCCAAGGCTGAAGTTTCAACTTTTGATGTGGTTGGTCCTGTCTGTGAGTCCGCAGATTTCCTGGGAAAGGATAGAGAACTTCCAACTCCAGCTAAGGTTTTTTGTTCCTCCTCTTTCTTTTGTTGTGGTTTGCAACAAGAATCTTCATTTTCTCATCAAGAGTTTTTCTGCAGGGAGCTGGTTTGGTTGTTCATGATGCAGGTGCTTACTGCATGAGCATGGCATCGACATACAATCTCAAGATGCGCCCTCCTGAGTACTGGGTATGAATTAACTTTTGATCTTACAACACCTTGTGTTATAAATTATGATTGAACGTTTGTCTCACCAACACATTGTTTGTTTGCTAATGCATTAATGATTTATGCTGTTTAAATGATATTTGGCTAGAAACATGGTTCTCAGAGCTTGAGTTTGTGTTTGTGTTTGTAGGTTGAAGATGGAACAGTGTCCAAAATTCGGCATGGGGAGACATTCGAAGACCATATTCGGTTCTTTGAGGGTCTTTGATTGCAGACAGTAACCACTTCTACTGAGGCAATGAAACCTGATTTTTGCTTGTATTGTGTTTTCTGCGTATCCCACCCTGCTGGTTATATCAATTCAGATATTCAATCAGCTGCTGGATTTATTCATTGCATCAATTCCCAGCCTTAAATACTCATCAAGAGTTATATATATATATATCTGAATTAAAAACATTTTTAAAAAGTCACGTCTACACATTTTTAAACATTTAAACAGGCTTTCAAAAGAATTGAATCTAAGCTTGTGGGCTACGACGGTTTGTGCCAAGCTTTTCAAAGGGCGGTATTTGCATCCAATGCCCAATTGAAAATCAGAATCTACTAAACTAGACCTCTTTGCAAAGCACTTCTCAATCTGTGTTCCTATAAATGAATTTTAGGCCGTATGTAAATGTAAAGGAACAAAGCAATACATCATCAGAATTCAATAAATTTCGCTCTGAAATCACCATGGTAACCTTTCTAATATCAACTAATACATTTTTATTTTTCAAGGAATATATATATATATAT
>Ga0307514_10005883_pt1 | contig 10823 bp, 8 predicted proteins | sample 16_EM_MG_FD_203088 | JGI IMG/M metagenome (GOLD analysis project Ga0307514, IMG submission 203088) | Populus trichocarpa ectomycorrhiza microbial communities from riparian zone in the Pacific Northwest, United States - 16_EM | ecosystem: Host-associated > Plants > Roots > Unclassified | place... | reverse complement strand
CCTAAGATGATGGTCATTCCAGACTCAGCTGGAGATGCCAGCTGAGTGCGCATGCATGCGTACAAGACATACTCCGAATACCGCGTATATAAGATCATGAATGTACCTGTACTTTAGAATACAAGCTTCTAGCAATCAGTACATTTCAACAAGTAGTGCGGTCATGTGTGCCGAGTGAGATACTGTGCATGGGCGATAGCAAGACAACTCGTCCCTCCTAGGCTCTATCTAGTTGATACGGAACTAAGCTTATTATTTTAACAGCTTTTTCAGGACCTTCTCTGCAAATACAGTGCCTTGAAGCTATGTATGGAGCAGTTGCTCTGGTTCAATCCAGTTAAACGGTTAAAACCAGGATAAACAGTTATCTAGTTTCCAGTTAGTTTACCGGCGACGTAAAACATTACTTCATGGATGGCAACGGCCTACCCGAACTGTAGTCATTCGAGGGACTAGCATGCAATCTAGCCCGAGCTACACCTTTTGTCGCCCTAGGGTATTCCGGGGTAATGCAGCTCTAAGGGACTCGGAAATGAGCTTTTCGTACCTTTCCCCATACAAATGAAAATGAAAACGCACCGGTTGGATGGCAAACAGGCACTAGGCAGTACTAGAACTCGTTTTCGTCCCTTTTGAAATTCCTAATGCATTATATTACGTGCCCTTTCAGCTTGTGACTTTTTGAGAATGCTGGACTCTCACCAAAGGTGCCTTAAATCCATGACTTTCTAAGCTGTACTTTTGAAATAGTACATTTTCAAGACCCAAAACCCCACTGGCTGTGCCTTTATTGGTGGTTCTTTGTGTGTGTACCTTTCTTCCACTAAAGGGTAGCCACAAATGAAGATTTTGGTTCTCGATCGGCTGCTCGCCTTTCTTCCTTTTACAACTCCCATCGCCACCCCCTCTACCCGCACTCTCTATATGCTAAATCACCACCACCACCACCACCACCACCATCACCACCACGATCACTACTACTACCATGCCGCTCCTGCTACCATCCATGCCCCCCAAGACTGCACCAACACTGGAGACGTCAACGAAAGAGTCGGGTGAAACTGGCAATGGCGAGAGTGTTAAGATGCTAGGTATTTTGAGTGGAGCAGAGGATTCCGTGCTCCCGCTAGTGGTTTAACTGTAGTTAGTGTCTTTACTATTTAGTCACCGCCGTTGGACTGACTAGAGTCTTTATTGATTTTAGTACTTAGATGTGAGAGATACGAAAAGGCAAGAGGAAAGGTACAGAGGAAAGGTACGGAGAAAAGGTACGGAGGTGAAAAGGCATGGGGAAATAAGGCACGGCGAAAAACGGCACCTTAGAAAAGCATTGCATAGTTCCATTTCAGTGTCACTTCCACGGTGCCTTCTACTGCCATACAAAATAACACCTAACCCAGTTCTTGCACCTAAATGTCTTTTATTTTCGGTTTAGGAAAAATCATTTTTCAGTGCCATTTCCGGTGCCTTTAAAGAAGCTCATTTCTGACCCCCTTAGAGTAGGCTGGACTGTAGGTACCTGTCGAGGGAGGTGTCGTGCCAACCGGTTTCAGTCGGAGGTTTTGGTAGCTCAAATCGCGCGATAGGTTGTACCACGCTGCTATACTGTATCTCCGGGAGATAGGGCGCAATATTCTGGTTATTGCACCTATAGTCACTCGGTCATCACTTCATCACTCGCGATCACCAGCCCAACACACGTAATCATCGACGGGTTAGTCGATGTCTTACAGGGCCCTATCGCTTGGCGGTCTTACTTGTCAGAAGGCTGAAACCCCTAGTCTAAGGTGAAGGCCCGGAAATAAGTAATCTGGACCAGGGCGAGCCTTCGGACGAGCAGGACAGACTTTTGCCATTCCTGCATTATCTTAGCTAGAGTTCATAAGTGAGGGACTTTGCAACCCCAGGGATACGGTTCGATGAGTATCACACCTCGAGATAGGTCCAAGGCAACAGCTAGCTCGATGCATCAGCAACAAGGGGGGGGCTCTCCTGCATAGGTATGGCATCGAGACAGAGATCCGGTAGATTCTGGGACATTCCCGCTTCCCGGGGAATGATGATGCCAATTGGCTGGCGAACCCAGCCCGAGAAGGTTATTGAAGGAGCACGGTACATCACAGCGGCAAACAGAGCGAGAAGGATCTCTGAAGCACCAAAAGCGAAGTAGAACAAGGAGGAGCAATGCAGCAATTACTACGGCTACTGAAGCAGGACAGGAAAAACTGTATCCCGGCGACAAATACCAATGAAAGGCAAAAAAACCACCCGCCATGAGATACTACAAACTCAAATGCGGGCATGCACCCACAGAAGCGTACCACAAGCGGCTTGGGCTTCGAGATGATGATAAGTGCTGGTGGTGCGGGAAGACGGCCTAGACACGGGAGCATCTCTTTCGCCACGGAGGCAGTGGAAGAAGCAGCAAATGGTACCTGGAAAGTAGTCGTTCAGGCTACGGGCTGGAAAGCGACACAGCGTCAGCGTGTGCACATTTCAGGGCTGTTTCTATGGATATAGTTACAAAGCGGTGATGGAGATCTCGCGGCCACCGAGGTGGGGGAGTTCTCACACCACTGAGCAGAGTTCTGGTGGTATTCGTTTGTCTTCTACCTGTATTTCTTTTGAGTTCAATCGTTTATTCTAGCTGTCATTTGTTAAAGGAGAAGAATGGCAGCGGAAAGGGACCTCCCCAATCTAGCCGGCTATCCGGCGAGGGAGGGGAAACGGGCTCTGCCATACTATTGATAAAGCGAATGCAGCATGAGTAAAACAAAACAAAACAAAACAAAACAAACCTAATTACGATTTTCCTTGATATACGAGCAGCAAACAGAACCTTAAACGCTATGGCGACGCACAAGAATTGTAGGTGAAACAGATCCTCGGAAAAATACACCTTGAATGCCGCATTACATTGAATGAACTGTAATATTCTTGCTATATCTAGTACAGCCGCGAAGAATATATTTCCATCAACAAAACATATTAGCCCTACGGATCTGACAGCTGGTACTCAAGTAGGCAGCGTGGATACGATTGTCATTGATTTCAGTCTGCGGGCATCTCCGGTGCGCAAATCTATGTTACGCCGGCTGATGTCGACCGCTGTCAGAGATAAGGTAGCTAGCTGTCAAAAAAGTTCAACGTCACGCACAAGCGACCGTTGTCACATGTAAATTGCTGCGATTGCTACCCCACATTCCGTGTGAACCCTGCAAAGAACGCTCCGATTAGCGATGCAACCTTCCGGAATAATGATCTCAGATCGACAGGGGCTGCCCAGATTGTCACATGTGCAACCGAAAGGCAATCACTTCAGTGATGGTGACACGGTACCTGTTTTTTGTGTCATGCTACTATTTTTCCAAAGTTTGTTCACATACCCCCCCACGACATATATAGTATTATACGTCTAGTACGGAGTAGGGCTGACGATGACTATGATATCATTGAGATAGTATGTTTATATTGGGAGGTACGACCACCTCTCCCGGCAGCTGACGTACTATCCTCGATCACCGTTGCAGTAGACTAGTCTTTCTATTCGTTCGATATCGGGTCAAGAGAGAGAGTTAAGAGTGCGTTCGGTTGCCCAATTTTGGAAATTGTGTAATTTGTGATTGTGGGTAAGTTTTTCGTGATTTTCAAGATATCTACCTAGCACTCCATCTCAATACAGATCATTTATTGCTTCTACCTCCAGTATACTCACTCACAAATTTCTCAATACAAAAATTACATCATATGATAGAGAAAAAATGACCTTTCACTTTGTTGGAAATAATCAACAATGTGTTGTGTTGAGAGAAAGGTGTTTGCTATTGTGGTGAGTTCCAGTAAAAAACATCGCGAGAGGCAAAAGTCGAAAATCAAGTTTTGAAGTTTAAGGCCACAACTAGCTGTTGGTTTATTGTGATCACTTTTCATCTGAGTTCATGAGTCTCAAATTTTGTGTGGTAATTCGACTTTCGAGGTGCAACCGAACGCGCCCTAAATCGAAATGTCCCCCGGACAAGACCGTCATGCTTCCACAAGGTGTGGGGAGCTCATCTGGCTCGCTAATGTGGATGTGAGAGATCCGCCACCATATGAATGCGTCACCTTAATGACTTGTGCGATAGCTCTTTTGGCTCGCCGGCATCTTGTTTGATAACGATTGGAAGCTTCATCCCCAACGTCATGGACACCTTTGAAACATGATATCACCAGGATATCGCCAGGATATCGCATCCGCGGTTGGCCTATCACAGATGCATGATTGGATATACCATGCACAGATCACACTAAAAGGAAACCGGCCGCATCCGAAAAATTTGATTACACGCCTTGTGACCGTGTTGATTAGCCAATGTATTCGTCAGGAGAACTATCAAGCATTTTGCCATACGTTGGGGCGGAGATTGCCGAAACTCCGATCTTAGATACAATAATGCGCTGCGTGTGAAGCGAGGTTATCCTGCGCACATATCGAACAAAATCGAGACGATTCCATTTCGATAAGCATTCAACCCGTCTTAATCCCTAGCGATAAAGGTTATTAAAACAGTCGCCGACTTGCTGCGCCTAACTTACTACCGACACTCGAAATACCTATTCAAACACGGACAGGTAGACATCCTGAACCCGAGCACCCTAGATAAGGTGACTACAGACAGAACTGGGTCTAGTCATTCCAAATCTCCTCACATTCAGCAAATGGAATCCATCAGTGCCCTATTACCCCGCGGCCGCCGAGATAGAGCCAAGTACTCTCGAGCAAACCAAGATAAACCTCAATTTATTTACTTTTCCTTCACATAACCAAACATAAACTGATGCTGAGCGGTCTATAGATATCGATCCTCCGCTTAAACAAACATCACCGTCGAGAAGGCAAAAGTTCATCATGCGTTTTGGCTACTACGAAAGCATCGTCCTACTCGGAGGAATGGTCGTTAATATCCTGGCCGTCTTGGTTTTGGAAATATTTTGGGCATGGAGCAACAGAGACATTCCGGGAGGGTCTTGGTATTATATTGTTTCCAGAGACTGGACTACTCGTCTCATTACACTCTGCTCTGCTGTCATCAGAGCCCGCATCAGTGCGCAAGCGATTACATACTCCATGATGTTAGCATCATTAGTTCTCGAGAACTAAGAGATCCCACAGAAAGATGTCCCTATGATGTCAGTCTACCAGTATGCCAATTCTAGACCCCTCGAAATTACGCTGCCACTGTTACGCCCACTGCGAACTGCGCAACTTCTCCAGATACCTACTAACCTACTTATGATCACTCTCTTGGTTTGTACCAATACGATGTCGCTATTCATCTCAACTTTCTTGCTTTTAGACATGAATGCTGGAACCGTTCTGGGGAACATTATAAAAACACCGCTTAGGTACCGTTCTTCTAATGGTTATGATATTGCCGATGTAAACATGTTCTTCTCGAGACCATCAGGTTATCCGTTATTCGCAGAGAATAACACACAGGGCTGCTGCATTGCCCGTAACGAATTTATCGGCGGCGTTAGTGATTAGGGCAAGTCCATTCGAGCCCACCTTCCATTGCTTCAATCCGAACGAATATTACTTGCGCTATACCATGGTCCTGCTATCCTGATACGATCGCATTTTTTGTGTTCTGCAGTAGCAGTAACAAATGTCCGTGGGAAATCGATTATCCAGACAAGCGTTGTGGATAATTCCACATCTAACCAAGTCGTCGATATCACGATCAGCGCAAATATTAGCGTACTGTATCTCAACTAACAGCACGAGAAACTTAAGGATCGAGATTGGTTAAATGTTTTTATCCCTCGCATCAGCGGTAATTTCAAGTCAGATGGCTGCACTTTATCCAACCATGCGGTCAGCATTTGCAGCGTTGTTATTAGGCCTAACTCTGAACCGAAACCTACGGCGCGTTCCCAATCAAAAGTAGCCCTGCCATTGTCAGAAGCTGGTATTTGGTTTTGAATACAGCATGGGATTATAATATCGACCGTTTGTTGTCGGATAAAATCATCCATGGCCGGAAAATTGAAACTGAATTAGATGGATCCGAATGGACCAAGCTGACATTTGCGGGAGATATGCACAATACAATCACAGTCGCTAATAGCATATGCTTGCCAAAACTGTTGATAGAGCCTAAGGTTCGTGACTGCTCTTTTAGACTTCACACTACTCTTCCATTCCCTACGCATCTTGGACCTTTAGGCCTGTACCTAGTTATCACACCATAGCCAATACACACGGTTCTCCCCTTCACTATCGCAACAAAACTAGCGATGTAGCCAGTATCATCACAATCAAAACTGTTACTCCGAACCTACCCGAACCTGTGCTTGGATCCGCTAGTAAGTCATATGAGACCTTAAACACATCTGCGATCCAAAAACAATTGGGGATAGGAATTAACAGCACTTTTTAGATAATCTTATGATCATTCACAACTTCTTTATTTCATTTAAACCCCTCGGGGCAACATTATAAATTTTACAATATAATATATCTTATTATTTTTCATTAGTGGTAATTTTAGTTCCTCCATTTTATAATACTTAATCAATTCCGTTGATTCTTTATTTACCATTTTCGATAAAACTACTGACATTAAGTCAGACTTAGATCCTACTTTACATATATTACATTTTTTACTAATATTATATACACCCCCATTATTAAAATACGATTTAATTTCATTTAAGAGCGATATATGGTGCCTATCTTGAACTACAGTAAAAGAAAAACCTACAGATAACTTAGTTTCCCCTCCCCATTCTGCAGCTCACACTGCAGGGCGTCCGTCCCTTCTAGGGCTTGTGAACTCACAGAACCCGAAGACTGCTTAGAAATAAAAAATACTGATATATTACCATCTCCATCAAACAATCCGTGAATAAAATCTAAGGTTAGCTTAGATTGTTTAAAATTTTGAATACTTTCTGTTAATTTACTAATATCTACCCCTTCAGGTTGGACATTATTTATAACATACTTCTGTTCTTCTCCAGTTAAATGTCTAATTTTATTTCCTAATTTCCCTAAAGGATTCATGTTACTAGCTATCACTATTAAACTTCATAATATGTTTTCGCAACGAGGGGCATTTTCGAGCTTCCATCATGGGATAACGATCTTGAATATTTTCAAGCCGTATTCTATACGGAGACAATTTACATGGTTTTCCCTCGTGATAGGGATACTTAGCGTTCACCCTCTACTGCTAGTCTTAATTACCGGAAGTTTTTAGTGAGCCAGTCATTGGACGAGGCCCGACCTATACGGGATCCATCGTACCGCATTGAAAGAACAGATGCATCTGTCGCCGACAACAGAACTACGCGGAATGAGGAGTACGCTCCTCTACAACCACTTTCGGAGCAGGAACGATCCGTGTGGATATCGACTGCTCAAAGCAGCGGTAGAGTCGCAGTGGCTAATGTGGAGATGGGTACTTGTCCAACAACTCTCTAAATTCCACTGACAATCCGTTTAGAAACGCAGATTGTTAGCGGCAAATGTTGACTAACCAGGAGTCGGTTTCTTGGATGCGGTTAGAAATGCAAGTCTGTGGTGAGAAGCGGTGTGTGACGCTGTATTGAAATATGTATGGAGTTTGCTGCAATGGTGGTGGGAATGATGATGCGTGGTTATTTCTTGTTCTTGTTGACTAGGGATTTGGCCCGGTGGCTTCCCTAGTGTTTGGTGCTGGCGGGCTCGGGCATGAGGCCGGTGGCTAACGGCCCCCATTGGCTTCGCCTGCCCCCACCAGCCTCGCCTGCCCCCATGGCGAGGAGGAGGGTTCGGCACTGGTACTCGGCATTGGGCTCCGGCTTTGGCAGTCGGCATTGGGTTTTCCTCCTCTCTTTTTCATATATAAGTCCATAGTTTTTCTTCTCTTTGGATCGACAGACAATTGAGCTTCTTCATCCTTTCTCTTTTGCTTTCAACAGTTCTGTCTGTCGCATTCTGAAACATCTTAGTACACTGGAGGGAGATAGTGGTTTCGACGAATGTATGGGTATATATATAAATCATGGCTTCTTTTTAAAAACCAAAAGTTTCGTTACACTTGCAAATAGATTGCCAAGGGAGCGGTGGCTGCCCCACGTACTGATACTTCCGATCGTATTAAGATAGATGCCACTGAGATTACAGGGTTCCCAAATCCCGTCCCGTTACCATCCCTTGGTTTTCGCTACGGGGTTTTCAGCCCCTTCGCAAAGTTGTGAAAGCCGTACCCTTTGCAACCTCCAGGTGCTTCCCGTCCCCCCGTAATAAAGACTGCCCAGTGTCACCACTCGGATCTCCACGCGACTCCCTTTAAACAGCCTTACCACTCCGGACCGCCTCCCGGTTCCCCTCCAAAGAAACATTAATTGCCCCCCATTACCGCCTGCTATACCCTTTATGTGTTATTAACATCCCTCGACATCGCCCTCCAGGGTTTCAGTTGATGTGATCGTAGTGGAATACCCCAACCACGGCCAAAAGCTTCAGGCTGACACTCTTGGTAGGCAGGATTTATAGGTCCGGGACTGAATGGTATCTCCCTTGGTCATACACGGCGTGCTGACCATTACCAGGCTCACTTTGGGGTGGGTGGATGGTGCTAGGCCCCACTTGTACTGGTGCTCGCAATGCCTGAGAAGTAGGTCTTCTCCGTCGTAACCGTTTGAAGTGTTTGGGTAGAGCGTGCTGCGCTCAAACTCGGAGACTTTCTTCATTGGACTCGCTGTGCTTTCATAGTATAAAGCCGTATCATCACTGGCATTTCTAAAGCATCGTATAACGGGCGTAAAACATCCGAAAAAGCGAGTTGCACTGAGGCGACTGCCGGTCGGCGTCTATGCTGAGTGGTATGAAACGTTGTAATTGACGAGGTACACTCTAAAACGAGTGGACACACCCAGGTGTGTGGAAATGAAGCTAAAGTAAAAACCCCGCTTCCCCGAAAGCTTAGCAAAACCAGGCGGTGAGGTGTGTTGTCGAAAGTGTGTGTACTTCGATTGTCTTACGTGTCTGACATAAAAATTAAGAAACCAGAGAAACCAATCAATGACAACTCAGCCTCCTGACATAATGTGGTGTACCCACATTTTGGGCATGGTGGTTTCTACCGGTGGTTTATACTAAATCCAATAACAGGGTTTACGCCAACCAGATGCTAGAGTACTTTGAAAATGTCTTGGCTAGCCCTGGCAGGTGCTCGGGACGGTCAGATTAAGGTGTGGTCAGTGCGGAACCTACGAGCTAGCCATATATGCCAATCATGTAGATGTACAAAAAAGTCCGATGCGACGCTCGGTTATTAATCATCAAATAGTCTTGGGGCAGCCCAGGCTACTCCAAAACCACGAATTTTGTAGCAAGATCGTTCACGAAATAGTATAAATATAGCCAGCCACATTTTTGGTTCTCCTGGCTATGAAATCATCTTGTTTAAACAGTAGAACCTAGACTGGTAACTGTAAGAACTGATACCCGGTGCATCTTCATATATATTCGACTACCATTGTACTAAAAGTCTTGATAAACGAACAACGCATAACCAACGATAGTATACAGACACATCACAGCAGCTATTCAAATCATGAAACACGCGACACGACAAGGAAAGCAACACCCCAGTACCTAGGCTTAGCCAACTTCCATTGATTCAACCTCTAGCTACAGTTCATCAAGCTATCATCAGGGAATAAGAGTGAAATAAGTGAGAATGGCAAGGCTGTCTGGTTTGCAGAGTGTATTCCGGAATGCCGCTGCGAGTAGACAGCAGAGCATTGGGTCGCCGGTGTTGAATTTCCGTGTGGCAAGTAGCGAGTGATGAGTGGAAAAGGTTGGCCCCGGCATATCCAATGCTATACCCACTATTCTCTGTGCATATGCCGAGTCTTTCTCTTTCTCTTATCTTTTTGTAACTTAGTCTATGCACACTGTTCTCCCCATATTGCAACAGCCCCTGTTACTTTGGGTAGTTGTATTATCAATCTATCGTGCTTATGTATACATGAGAGTCTGTATGCATCCTCACGATATTTGCGCACTCAGCTGGTCATATCCAGCTAAATCCCATCAGCGCAATTAAGTACCTTCAGCACAGCGGAATTCCTTCTACACGTATCCACAGTGGCATAAATGATCTAGGTGAACTTGAAACAGCCTCTATCAGTCAAACTTCGAGTTATGTATTATGATGGACTTCCGGATGCTGCAAGTTCTAAAGTTATGGGCTGAAAGTCCATTTCCAAGATGGGATACAACAGGTTTTGGACGGGATTGTCTCTACTGCTCACGATACACAAAACTGGCCACTATAAGTTCCCCGCTATGCTATCCGGTCCCCCTGACAGATTCCACACTTGAGACTCATGTGAGATAGAAAACGTTGACACGAGTAGCACATACACGTACGTGAATGGGTCGTCACATATAGAGATGGTGCGTTGATTTTCTAGTTCTCTAAGAGTTTGAAGGCCTAAGATGTGTGTCACGACATGGCGACGTCGTAAACCTTAGGACGGAACCCCAAGTTAGTGACTACCGTCGACAGAAAACTGGTGTGCTACCGCCCTCTCCCGGAAGTCAGTCTCACCTCTAAAATCGCTTAAACTCTTCAATTTAGTAAAGTATTCTAACCACCGAGTACTTAGTCAGGTTCCTATATCGATAGCTGTGGGAAATAACAACGAAGCACTGCACCCACTGGAGTCTACCTAAAACGGTTCGGCCATCGAGAGGACGACAAATGCTGGTGGTGCGGCGGCGGAGGCAGGACGGCGGCCCAGACGCGGGAACACCTCTTCCGCCACTGCAGCCGGTGGAGAGA
>Ga0307514_10005882_pt1 | contig 10824 bp, 8 predicted proteins | sample 16_EM_MG_FD_203088 | JGI IMG/M metagenome (GOLD analysis project Ga0307514, IMG submission 203088) | Populus trichocarpa ectomycorrhiza microbial communities from riparian zone in the Pacific Northwest, United States - 16_EM | ecosystem: Host-associated > Plants > Roots > Unclassified | place... | reverse complement strand
CCAAGCCCAAGTACCAGATTACATATCGAGAAGAACAGGATAGAATGAGATAGAAACAAGTAGATCATGGCAGAAGAATATTGCGTAGCCTGAAGACTGTAGAACTAAGCAATACTTTCTTAGCGTGAGTGAGGTCGAGAACTTCCTAGAAGATTCTAGTAGGTTCGGGTTCCGAGTCGCGACAGCCGGGATGCAGTCGGTTGTCATGCAAGTCGGGTCAGGGATCAGGTACGGGTTCGTTAGTCTGAGAATAGAATCCACAGGAATAACGTAAGCAGGTATAGGTCCTGCTGAGTCATGACGAGGTCGAGATGTATACGGAAGTATGAAGGCAATTGCGTGGGTTGCCAATATAATACCGGCGCTGGCGGGTCGCGGGTTAATTCGAGGTCAGGGTCAGGGTTTGTAACAATATCATTAACTTCAACTGTAGGGCAGTTTTCTAAATTTATACCCCATCAGGAAAAAAACCCCAAAAGTAATTATTGGGAATCAGGTGAATCCTATGTAATTTGAGCAAATCTGGCGCATATCTCGTGGTATCCATACATTTCAAAAATTGGCATCCAGGAGGAAAACTCTTGTTTTGGATACCATGAGGAGATACTAAAAGATACTAGGAGATACTAGAGATACTTGGGAGACACTAATAGTACGATACTACTGTGATGCCAATAATAATACCCTAGAATCATTTTCCTGATATAGACAATAGCAATCAGCCAAGGTTTAGAAAATTCTTTAGGTGTCCTTACTCCACTTGCTCCAGATTTTTCATAAGTATAATTGTTAGACATGGGCTATATTCGTATGCCCATATAAATACTATATATGGCTTTGGCTCAGTGACACCTACAGTGACTTCCAGGAGATATTTTGTAATCAAGCACTTAGCTACAATACAAACAATCTCTCGATCTCTGGAGAGTAGGTATTAGATAGCTGTTAAGGTCCCAAATAGTTCTTCAATTTGCATAGGTTATACTAGTTGTGTATACTAACTATTATGCTATGTCTCCTGCTTCATACCTGTCTTTACTCTTTCTTTTAGCTTATTCATATCCTCTTCTTCAAGCATATTTGCTTTCTCCTGCTTCACTAAGACCTCTTTATTATATTCTTTCTTCTCTATTACACTACTCCTATCCTATTGATATTCACTCCCCTCTCCTTCTCTAGCTAGATTTCCTACAATCAAGCTAAGCAGTGGGTTACTTTGGTCTTTCATTCTAAGTACAAACAAGATAGTAATATAAGTCATCAACTTTAAATTATATCCTCATTGAATGATGATATCTTTATAGTCTGGTTGGTACAACACTCTTGGAAAGGCAAACTAATATCTTTAAAGCTTCCATATCAAGTAGAGGGTTTGCAAAGGAGGTAAGGGTAGGGTTAACTTAGGTAGCTTCAATACTAAGATAAGTAATGTTTTGTACAAAGTAAGAGGTACAGACAGTGGATATAAGTCTTAGTAAAATACAAAATCACACCAAAAGTGACCATTATGTAAAAAATATTAAATCTCGAGTTTGTAAGTTAATTATATAAAAAAAATTGTAGATTTAAGAGGAAACCAGATTGTCCCTTCTTTAATTTTTATAGCTAAGTAAAATGCCATGAAGAGATATAGTTGTCAGTAGATTGAGGCTATTTTCAAAATCATAGAAAAGTACTAAACTGTATAGGGAATAGCACTTTTTTTGAAGGTTGTAGTTTTTGAGGACTTCTAAAATTTACTGGAGCAGTTGGAGGGATACTACAGATCTCTAAGCCAGGAATTAGAGACTTTGTATCAAGTCCAAACTATATTCAAAAAACTAACTGTGAATTCATAAGATAAGTACTATTATGCAGGTGTCTATGAAGGCTACTTTTGGCTATTTTAACTATGGTTTCACTATTTTACCAAGACTTTTATCTATAGACTGTACTATATATTCTACTCCAATAATAAATATAACCTATTCATGAATAGGATACTAGTGTATGACCTACCCATGAATAGCACTAATACCTATAGCTATAATAATAGTTTACTATAATTATAATTATCATATATAACTATCAGAATTTCTGAAATATAGAAAAATCAGACATAAATATATAAAATACTAGAAAACCTAGTTCTGCAGAAGTAGAAAAATATCATGTAAAAATAAATGAAAATATGAGAAAATCAAGTCTGTAAAAGATAAAAGAATAGGATGCTAAAATGAATACAAATATGAGAAAGTCTAGTCTGCGAGGGTAGAAAATTAGAATGAAAAGAAAAAAAATCTAGTCTATAAGAGGTAAAAAAATAGAATATGGAAATAAATAACAATACGAGAAAATCTAGTACTTCAGAGATACAAAATATACTAAATCATACTCTCTTCTATAGAACTTGAGTAGGTAATACACTTTTCAGATCTGGAGCCAGGGTAGTATATCAGCAAAAAAAATAGTTTGCGTTATAACCTGCCTAGGGCTACAATAGTACTTTACAAAACTCTGCATTGCAAGGATCACCTTGCATTATTTAGTATCTCCCAGCACTCTGTCTCTTACAATGCCAGCCCCAACGGACCTCCTCTCTGTGCTATCGCACATGGTGCACCTCCTTGCCAACGTCCTTTACTCCCATATCTCTCATACTAATGTCTTCTTCTTTCATATCCCTCTTGCCAATTGCCCGCTCCTACATCTCCCTTGCCAATTTCCTCTCCCTTCTTACCACTATTCCTAATTCCTTCGCTCCCTACAGTTTCTCTCCCTATGCTCACACAAAGCTCACATATTTGATACTTTTGCACTCGTGGTATCCGTGCCACTGGCGCTTCTTAAATCTATTGCCTATATTTTTATTTGCGCTTCTATTTCTATACTAATTCTATCTAAATCTATTTACATAATAAACACATATTTCATAAAACACATATTCTTGCTCTCTCCTATTCTACATGCTTTTATAATTCCACTAGTTTTTTCCAAATGCTGGCAGTACTATTAGCTGTCTTGTGCTAAATTGCTGCCCCAGGTAGTGAGTACCAGCAGAGTTCATACCTATTTCTAATGAAATTATTTCCTCAGCCACCGAGTTCTAGCAGAGCTGTTAGCTATCTTGTGCTAAATTGCTGCCTCAGGCGGTGAGTACCAGCAGAATTCATACCTATTTCCAGCGAAATCATTTTCTCAGCCGGTGAGTTCTAGTAGAGCTGTTAGCTATCCTGTGCTAAATTGCTACCCTAGGCGGCAAGTACTAGCAGAGTTCATACCTATTTCCAGTGAAATCATTTCCTCAGCCAGCGAGTTCTAGCAGAGCTGTTAGCTATCCTGTGCTATATTGCTGCCCCAGCCACCGAGTAAGAGAAGAGTAAATACCAATTTGATTGCCTTAGCCACTGAGTCCTAGCAGAGATATTAGCTATACTGTACGAAATTGCTGCCCTAGCTGCCAGGTAAAAGGAGAGTAAATACTGATCTGATTGCCCCAGCCGCCAAGTCCAAGCAGAGCTATGAGCTATACTGTACGAAATTGCTAATACTGTACAAAATTGCTGCTCCAGCTGCCGAGTAAGAGGAGAGTAAATACCGATCTTATTGCCCCAGCTGGTCAGTCCTAGCATAGCTGTTAGATATCCTGTACGAAATTTCTGATACTGCTCGAAATTGTTGCCCTAGCCGCCGAGTAATAGGAGAGTAAAAACTGACCTAATTGCCCCAGCCATTGAGTTCTAGCAGAGCTGTTAGGTAGACTATGTGAAATCACTGCCCCAGCTAGTGAGTAGTGACAGTATTACCTAAGTTTGGTGAGTTCATTCCCCTACTGGCCAAGTACTGGGAGAGTTGTTTGCTATGCCTGGTGAAATAGCTGCCACAGCTGGTGAGTACTAGCAGAGTGCTGATAGAGATGTGAGTGAGTGCTAGGTTAACCAGGCTCTTCAAATTCTCTAAGTCCTAGCAGAAAAGGGGTATTTGTGATTATCCTGTGTCAGATCCACTCTCCTGCTATATTGTCATACACCCAGCCTCCCCAACCTCCTACTAGATCAGTCGGATTCATCACATCTGATGGAACTGATCCCAAATTAGATCTGGAAATTCCAGAAATCAATATCCGGCAATATCCGACAATATTTGGCAATATCTGGCAATATCCCAATATAATAATTGTAAATTCAGTATTATAGCTGATGGGTATTGAGTGAGTGAATAGGGTTGCCTGGCGAAATCACTGTCACAGCTAGTGAGTCCTAGCAGAGTGATTAGCTATCATATGTGAAATTACTATGCTAGGCAGTGAGTAGTGGCAGAGTAGATACCTAAGACTGACAAGTTTATTCCCCCATCCGCCAAGTACTCGGAAAGTTGTTGCTTAAAGCACTACCGCAGCAGATGAGTAGTAGGAGAGTTATTACCTGTATCTGGCAAAATCGCAGCCTCAGCCACCGAGTACCAGAAGAGTAAATAGCTATGTATAGTCAAGACCTGTATGAGTTATTAGCTATCTTATATGAATTCAAGTGAGCAATGGCAGAGTAGATACCCATGTTTGGTGAGCTCATTTCCCCACCTGCCAAGTAATACCTAGCGAGCGAGTTGAGAGATGAAATTTCGCTAGGTCAATCGATATAGGGCATTGCAAGGCTAAGTCGTTGGATGTAGGGTGTTGCAAGGCTAAGTCATAGGGTGAGGTAATTGAGATTGGATATAAAGCAGAGTAGATATAGCCAGGGCATAGGATCAGATGTCAAGCATTGTAGGGCGAAGTCAGCATCCAGAGGAATTGAGAATGGATGTAAGAAGGAGGGATATTGGCAACAGGTGGAATGGATATAATGGGATGGTGGCATTGCAAGGACAGGTGGCGCATTATAACGCACAATTTTTTTTGCTAATGTAGGGGCTGCAAAAGAGACAGAAGCTGACTACAAAATGGAAGAAGAGAGATATGAGGATTAGTATTTTTATATTATAGGAGGTATAGGCCCTGAAACTAGCAAGACCTTAGGAAATTATGCAATAGGGGATTCAGATATAGGAGAAGCAAGTACAGAGAAGCTAGGAGAGTGTAAGGGTATAAATATAGAAGAAAGAGCAAGTAGAGAAAGAGAAGGTAAAGAAAGAGATAGTACAGAAGTTGGATGGTATGGAATTAAGGTCCAGGTATTACATTCTACAAGAACAGCCAAATTCAAATATGATCTAGCTTGCTTATCCAAGTAATATACATGCTATTGGCAATAGTTTGTACATTTGTAACAAGATTTGAAATACTTGCAGTATCTAGTTTAGCAAGTAGATATATGATTGCAAGTACAATATAAAAGAATCTCTGTTACTTGAAATGTAAGAGTAGCAGCATAGGTATATAATCAGAATTATGTTGATAGAAGAGGTATAAATATAAGTAGATATAAGTATGATATACTAACAAGCTTAGCATTAGGAACTCGATTAAGGACTCTTGTTAGATATAACCAATCCAAAATATTATGCTCCATTTGTAGTTGATATTATCTAGGATATGATTGATTAATAACTCAAGCATAAAGCTTAGGATAGTCTAATATATCACAGTCGTTCTTAGGAATTAGTATTACAACAACTATATCTGTTGTAAAGGTCTTAATAGTAAATTGCTTATTATAGTAGTTTGCTATTTGGTCATGAGACTTTGCTATTGCAGCCAGTATTGATTCCTCTGCTTTAGTTAATACAATTGAAGAAGTAACAACAATAGAATTCAATGTTGCTAGACCAATGAGAATTGAACTGGAGTTTAGTAAGGCTAAGAATAATGCCAACATCAGCAAAAAAAAACATGCGTTGCAATATGCCACCTGTCCTTGCAACACAACCGTCCTGTTATGTGCATTCTCTCTGTTGCCAACACCTCTCCTCCTTACATCTGCTCTCAATTACATTCCTCTCTGACTTTGTACTGCAATGCTCTATTTCTGATCCCGTGCCCTGACAACACCTACTTTGTATTATATGCAATTTCAATTACCTCTTCCTATAACTTCTTCTTGCAATACCCTATATTTAGCAACTTAGCCTTGCAATGCCCTACATTGATTGACTTAGCGAAATTTTATCTTTTAACTTGCTAGCTGGGTATTACTTAGTGGGTGGGAAAATAAGGTTGCCAAACATAGGTATCTACTCTGCTATTACTCACTTGATTTTGCATAGGATGGCTGATAACTTATCTAGATCTTGACTATACATAGGTATTTACTTACTGGCTGAGGCATCGATTTTGCCAAATACAGGTAATAACTCTCCTACTACTCAGCTGCTGGGTTCACACTTTCAGCAACAACTCTCCCAATAGTTAGCGGGTGGGAGAATAAACTCGCCAGGCTTAGGTATGTACTCTGCCATTACTCACTTGATTTCGCACAGGCAAGCTAATAACTCATACAGGTCTTGACTACACATAGCTATTTACTCTCCTGCTACTTGGTGGCTGAGGCTACGATTTCACCAGACATAGGTAATAACTCTCCTACTACTCAACTGCTGGGGTAGCGCTTTAAGTAACAACTCTCCCAGTACTTGGCAGGTGGGGGAATAAACTCACCAGTCTTAGGTATCTACTCTGCCACTACTTACTGCTTGGGGTAGTGATTTCATACATGATAGCTAATAACTCTGCTAGAACTTACTGGCTATGACAATGATTTCACCAGGCAACTCTATTCACTCACCCAATACCTACCAGCTATAATACCGAATTCACAATTACTATATGGGGATATTGACGGATATTGCCATCTAGAATTTCGTGGTCTAATTTGAGATCAGTTCCATTGGATGTAATGAATCCGACTGATCCGGTGGGCAGTTGGGGAGGCTGGGTGTAAGACAATATGGCAGGAGAGTGAATCTGACGCAGGATAGTCACAGATACTCTTTTTCTGCTGGGACTTAGAGAATTTGAAGAACCTGGTTAACCTAGCACTGGCCCACATCTCTAGCAACTCGGGATGTAGCCATAGAGGAGCCCGTGGAGAATGAGGTGAGGGGCGATATTCTGCATGAGCCAGACGCCACCGGTGGTTCTGAGTGAGTATAACCATGGCCAGCCGACATTGTATACGGGTCATGCTAATGGTTATGCTGCCAGGCGAGTGCTACAGCCGGTTGGTTGAGGTGGTGGTAGCGGTGGTGGTGGTGCTGGGCCGGGGCCAAGACTAAGACTCGCGGTGGTTGGCACGGCGCGCGAGGGTGTTGTTTTCGTCTTGGGCGGCGTTGGTGGGAAGAAGAAAAATGGGCGGATCGAGGGAGGAGAGGTGCGCACGGACGCGCTCACCGAAGGCGAGGTAGAGTGGGATGTTCTATCTGAAAGCGAAGAGTTTGACGGCGATTTTTGCGGGGTCCATGAGGGAGGAATAGTCATCGTCAGCGATGAACGGCACATCGGGCACATCCTAGACTGATAGAGAGAAAAGCGAAAGTGAGGCTGAGGAAGGCAAGGAAAGCGAAAGCAAGGATAAGGCCGAGGAAGCCATAGCAGCACCAACTCTTCATGATGCTGTTTGCATTGTGTTAGGTATCCCACCGTCCCAGACGACAAGACAATATTGATTAGTAAAGGGCAGAAGCCTTTTGGTACCATATGCAAGGTCTGTTCTAGGTATTTAGCTTGAAATTTTAATCTTACGGGAATTTTAAGGCCGGAGCACCACTGGGGCCCAGGCCCTCTTAAAATGGCAGGAGACTATGAAGAGAGATTGTTCACCGAGTTTGAGCACACCTGTCGAACCCAGCACCCCACAGTGGATGTTGGCATAGGGACAACACCTGCGCCACCACCACCACCCGCACGCAAATACGCTGAAGCTGCCGTGCCAGCTTCAGCACCACCGCTGGCACGCAAAAGCAGGCTGCCACTGGCACCCGCACACCGGCCAGCCAGGAGGCAGCCTCCGCCGTCACCAGCCGGAGCACAACAACCTCAGCCAGCAGTTCGAGCGGTCGTCCTACACGCTGCACCCACCAACAGAAAGGCTGGAGAGATGGGACGCCGGCTGGAGGAGGACAACAAGGGACTTAAGGTAGTAGCAGGAGTCTGCTGGCTGCTGCAAGAGGGCCGCAGACTAGGAAAAGCGGCCTCCTCCCTGGTCATCTGCTTAGCAACACCAGTCTTACCGGGGAAGCTAGGTATAAGTGCTTCCGCACCACGAGCTACAATTGGGATCTACCGGTAAAGGATAAAGGAAAGGGAAGAGCTAAAGAGTATTGCGGATACTGATTGACGGATTTCCTACTACTGCGTTGGATGTTGATGGATCTCCTACTACCTGCGTTCGTTCAAGTTTACCTTGTAATTTCCTACTACCTGCGTTGATGTTGAGGTGTGATGGACTTCCTACTACTTGCGTATGATGTTACCTGCGTATGATGTTGATGGATCTCCTACTACCTGCCTGCGGATATGTTACTGGTTTCTTTTCTCCTTTGTTTATGCGACGGTTGCTACCGGGTGGGGGAACCTATCGTTGACCTTGGCTGGTTGGCGCACTCTGTATTGTAGTTCAGCCTTGAATCCGTCGGGGCTTCCCGGCGGCTCGCTATGGCTCCCTTAATAGGGCTGCATAAGAGTGGCGAGTACCGTATGCCAGAAACCCAGTTCCTTGGTAAGCGTTCACTTTCCTGCAGGTGGGACGACTCTGTCTAGGCACTTCTTTTTATCTGTAGTTTCCTTAGCTCTTGTCAAACCTTTGCCTCAGGGTAGACTTCGAAAAATGTAAGGAAGTTATCTTCGAGGGGAACTGGGTTGTTAGACCAAAGAAGGGGGAGTGTTGTGAGTTTCTTATTGAGTTACAGGTTATACTCCATAGTGGGAACACATTGTGCGAATTGTTTTATCGCTAGTACACATCCAACTGCAACATTTCAGGTCTTATTTTACACATGTATACCCAGCTGATCAATTGTCATTTTGATATAATACCCTTCAAGTTTATACATGTACTGAGCGCATGCCGCAGCGACCAAGCAGATATAATAGACACGCATACATGCCTGGACGGAAGTTGTGTTTGTTCTATGCTGCAGGGTAAACAGGCACTTTGTGTATCAGCTTGCTTAGGGAGGTACATAATACATATATCTTGAGTTTGGCCTTCGCCGATGAGTAGAGCTACCCAAAGAGAGCAGCTGAGACTGCTGAGTGCAAGAGAAGTAGGTAGGTATTCATGGTTGGTATACAATATGGTGACCGTTATCAGAAAGGAAGGAGGAGGCTAACTGCTACGAATTGAGGTCCAGAAACGAGACTCAACAAGCTCGAGGTTCTATCTCGGCATGTGGTCGTCGGACACTGTGTCATTCAAATACTCTCTTAAAGCATAAGACAGGTCCTCTTGGACACCTTCTAGAACCGGTGTGTCACTTGCATCGTCATCGAAATCCCAATCGCCAAGGTTTGGTGTGATGGATGCTCCTGCTGCTCTCACTACCCTCATTACAGCTGCATGTAGAACCAGCAGGTCTGGATGAGGCAACAGATAGGTGCGAGAGTCTGTCGTAGTCAGTGAGAACACAAGGCCTGTCTCAACTGAGAAGCTGTTTGCATCCTGCCCCTGTCGTTCTCGCGCCCGGAGCTGTCGACGCCTCCGGTATAGTACAGCGCCGGCGATGGTCTCATCCTCTTCCTCAAGCTGTTGCACCCCAGGGTCCAATACCTGAGTCAAGTCCCATCTTCTACGTACCCACCATATTAGCTGTGTCCAAACTGTTGTCAGAAAAGAACTTGCCTAGTAGCTTGCGGGGGCTTATTTTCGGGGACCCAAGAAAATCTCACTTCATAGGACCACAACTGCCCATCATCCCTCAGCCCGGCAAGTGGATCCCCCACAGGCTCCAAAACAAAGCTCCCGTGTCCAAACCTATCATGATTGTCGGGGCTCAAACAGATTAGATTCTCCAATCTATTGATCCTGGTCTGCCCCCTTGCATCAGTACTGAGCAGATATTCCTCCAGCTCCCTGACAACCGATGGACCGGCCAGGAAAGTTAGGAATCGGAAGAGATCTGGCATCGCTTCTTCTAACACCCTCGGGTCCCTTCCAACTGAATAGGGGACGATATGGGCTACTACCACTGGGGTGGTTGATAGAGATACAACACACATGTGATTATCCCGTTCCTTGGCCTGTTATGGATATAGCTCATATTAGCAATCCTTATATGAAGCTGGCTGATGCAAAGTTACCATACCATGTCAGTAGCCACTGTAGATCGCGACGTCCCTGAGCCACTTGCTGTGTTACTTGCGGCTGAACCTCTGCTCCTAGCCTGGCCTCTGCTCCTAGCCTGGCCTCTGCCCCTACCACCAAGAGCTTGCCCTATTGATATGTCAGCTGATCTATTGCTTGCGAGTGGGGGTATTCAACGCTTACATTGTCTTACTGCTCTTGTAAATTGTTCCCCCCATCGGGTGAGATCCCTTGCAGAAGCATTTTGTAACAACCCGTTCACGTATTGTCGGTCCTCAAGGCTCCCATGGGCCAGGAGATTATTATTACATAGTGCTTGAAAAACCCTAGTAGTTTCCACCGGAACGCGCTGCAGGGTAGTTGTTATGTGGGTTCTTAGTGGCAGTTCTAGTGGGGCCAGAGGGGAGGGTTGGACAGCACTCCGAGGCAAAAGGCGTGGGTACTGATTGTGGGGCATGTTGAGAACTGGACACGGGCTGCATTCAAGATGGATTTTGTGTATCTTTTGGAGTGGTAGTGGTGTGCCTAGTGGTATACTATGCGCACACGAGTATGGAGTTCAAAAACCAAAAAAAAAAAAAAGGGGGGGGGGGGGGTTGTAAGCGGG
>Ga0307514_10005881_pt1 | contig 10824 bp, 10 predicted proteins | sample 16_EM_MG_FD_203088 | JGI IMG/M metagenome (GOLD analysis project Ga0307514, IMG submission 203088) | Populus trichocarpa ectomycorrhiza microbial communities from riparian zone in the Pacific Northwest, United States - 16_EM | ecosystem: Host-associated > Plants > Roots > Unclassified | place... | reverse complement strand
CTACAAACGGAACTTAGATCTATGAACGATACCCTCTCTCACATCCAGAAATTAATCGACGAAGCGGATGATAGATCAGATCAATCCCTAATAGAGATACTGGAAGGCAGTGGGTCAGACCCCGGCGAAATTGAGGAGTGTCATAGGACGCTCGGGGAATTGGAGATATTACTTCAGAAATATGAGGTGGCCGGTAAGGAACCGGGAAAGTTCGAATTCTCCAGATACAAGGCCAAATCCCGGAAGTGGTCAAGCCCAATTACCGATGAAGACATTGGCGGATTTACTTCGAGGTTGAGGGTACATTGTGGAAAGCTGAGTCTGAACATCGGAGTAGACACAAAGTGAGTATTTGTGCACCGCTATATATTGTCAAGGCGTGATTGTCATCGAAAAATATCATAAAGATTAACACTGTGATAGCCGCAAGGTTAGAGTTGGACTGGGGATTGGAGAGGATTCAAAGTAGGTATCACTTAACAACAAATCAATTTGCGCAAGGCAGAGTTAACGTTGTTGCAGTCGCAAAGTGACCGAGATTCATGATAAGCTCATTGGGGGCGCAAATGTGTCAAAGCTACCATATGCCGAACGTGCTGCTTATAACCACCGCACCTGGGAACATGAAGATCGATGTCTGCCAGATACGCGAGTACAGCTCCGTCAGCAGATTACGGAGTGGTATGAAAATCCTAGGAGCCCATGCATCTTCTGGCTAAATGGCATGGCGGGAACTGGTAAATCTCTCTTAGCCGAATATGTATGTATGAGATAAGCTAAATAGGTCTGGGAACGAGAACAGGTAAATCCACAATATCTCGCACGGTGGCCAGGGAACTTGCAGACAAGGGAAGACTTGCAGCGAGTTTCTTCTTTTCCCGAGGTCGAGGAGATATTAGCCACGCCGGCATGTTCTTCACTACTATTGCTACTCAGCTAGCAGAGCATGTACCAGAGCTCGAACCATTGATATCAAAAGCGATCGATGACCATTCCAATATCCACAAACAAATGTTACGCGACCAATGGCAACTTCTCATTTACGAACCATTAGAGAATGCGCTAACGCAATCAACACAAATAGTGGTTGTAATAGATGCTCTTGATGAATGCGAAGGGAAGGATGATATGAAACTCATCCTACAGCTCCTTGCCCAAGCAAAGAATCTCCAAACAATCCAGTTACGAGTTTTTGTAACAAGCAGACCAGAAATACCTATCTTGCTTGGGTTTCGAAAAATGCCTGGAGAAACACATCAAGATTTTGTGCTTCATGATATCCCCTCTCCGACAATCAACCACGACATCTCTGTCTTCTTCCAACAGAAGCTGTCAGTAGTAAAAGTAGAGCATGGGTTGAGTACACCATGGCCAGATGAAGCTACTATCCAACTTCTGGTAGAAAGAGCAGCGGGGCTATTTATTTATGCAGCAACCACCTACCGGTTTATCCAAGACAGCGCGGATCCTAAAGAACAGCTGTCTGTAATTCTGTCAGGGGAATATACCTCTGCTGCACCAACCGAGAATCTTGACAAGATATACACAAACCTGTTGCAATATTCAGTAATTGGAGATCGACCCTCTTGTAAACATGAAGCATTGCTACTAAGTTTTAGACAGATTGTTGGATCAATTGTGATAATAGCGGATGTTATGACAATTAAGAATCTAGCAAATCTACTTTGCTTACGAATTGGAGAAGTGAAGGAAGCTCTTGATTCATTACGTTCTGTTCTGAATATTCCAAAAGACGAAAGTCAGCCTGTACGAATATTTCACCCGTCATTTCGTGACTTTCTGCTGGATAAACAGAGGTGTTCTGATCATGGGTTCTGGATCAACGAGAAAGAAAGACATATTGATTTGTTTCGGCATTGTCTTGAGTTGATGTCCAAGCATCTTCGGCAAAACATATGTGATATTCGAGTACCAGGTGTTTTGATAACAGAGATATCAAACGATATAATACAGAGTGCTATTACAGCAGACCTCCAGTATGCCTGCTGTTACTGGGTCTACCATTTCCAGCAAGGAAATTCAGTTGAGGAAGATAGTTGAATACTACAATTTCTATTGCAACACTTACTTCACTGGTTAGAGGTACTTAGCCTGGTTGGCAAAGTATCTGAAGAGGTTCTGATGATTGCAAGTTTAGAAAAGATACTCAAGGTAGGTTCACATCTCTGCTTTTCGAAATTACTATAACTAATTGGAAAAGGAAAAATCGGATGATAATGCTTTGCTTGCACTAGTATATGATGCTAGACGCTTTATTCGGACCAATAGGTTTGTAATTGAAATAGCACCACTTTAACTATATTATGCGGGACTTTTATTTAGTCCAGAAAGGAGTCTAGTTCGGAAACAATACTATGGTAGAATTCCCTTTATCCAACGGGATCCTATAGTAGGACGAGAGTGGGGCTCTTTGGTCCAGACCTTTGAAGGTCATTCATCTAGAGTCACTACAGTTGTGTTCTCACCAGATGGAAAGCTGGTTGCCTCTGAATCATATGACTACACAGTCAGGCTATGGAAACCGGGTACAGGAGAGTCATGCGGGGTGCTTCAAGGTCATTCAGATTGGGTCAATGTAGTTGTATTCTCGCCAGACGGAAAGCTGGTTGCCTCTGCATCGAATGACAAAACAATCAGGCTATGGGATCCAGTAACAAAAGAGTCATATAGGGTTCTTCAGAGTCATTCAGGTTATGTCCATACAATTGTGTTCTCGCCAGATGGAATGCTGGTTGCCTCTGCATCAAGGGGGGACAAAACAGTCAGGCTATGGGATTCAGCAACAGAGGAGTCATGTGGGATTTGTTGGGGTCATTCAGATTATGTCCATGCAGTTGTTTTTTCATTAGACGGAAAGCTGGTTGCCTCTGCATCACGGGGCGGCACAGTCAGGCTATGGGATCCAGAAACAGGAGAGTCATGGAGGGTTCTTTCGGGTTATTCAGATCTTATTGATGCAGTTGTATTCTCACCAGATGGAAAGCTGGTTGCTTCTACATCACGTGGCAAAATAGTCAAACTATTGGATACAGCAACAGGAAAGTTATATGGGATTCTTCGAGGTCACTCAAAATATGTCCGTATAGTTGTGTTCTCACCAGATGGAAAGCTGGTTGCCTCTGTATCAAATGACGAAACAATCAGACTGTGGAATTCAGCAACGGGAGAGTCATGTGGGGTTCTTCAAGGTCATTTACATTATATCAATGCAGTTGTGTTCTCACCGGATGGAAAGCTGGTTGCCTTTGCATCAATGGACAACACAGTCAGGCTATGGGATCTAGCAACAGGAAAGGTTGCCTCTACATTATGGCACAAAATAGTCAGGCTATGGGATCTAGCCACAGGAGAGATTACCTCTATATTATGGCACAAAATAGTCAGGCTATGGGATCTAACAGGAGAGAGTCACGGTCATTCATATTTTGTCCGTGAAGTTGTATTCTCACCAGATGGAAAGCAAGTTGCCTCTGTATCATTCAACACAGTCAGGCTATGGGATTCAACAACAGGAGAGTCATGCAGGGTTCTTCGTCATTCAGGTTATGTCCGTGCAGTTGTGTTCTCACCAGATGGAAAGCTGGTTGTCTCTCATCAGATGACGGAAGAGTCAGGCTGTGGGATCCAGCTACAAGAAAGTCATCTAGGGTTCTTCGGGGTCATTCGGGGGGTCATTCGGGTTTTGCCAGTACAGTTGTGTTCTCACCAGATGGAAAGCTAGTTGCCTGTACATCATATGACTACGCAGTCAGGCTATAAGATCCAGTAACAGGAGAGTCATGTGGGGTTCTTCAAGGTCATTCAGATAGGGTCAATGTAGTTGTGTTCTCACTAGACGGAAAGCTAGTTGCCTCCACATCAAATGGCAAAACAATCAGGCTATGGGATACAATAACAGGAAATTCATGCCGGGTTCTTCTGGGTCATTCAGATTGTGTCAATGCAGTTGTGTTCTCACCAGACGGAAAGCTGGTTGCTTCTGCATCAAATGACAACACAGTCAGGCTATAGGATCCAGCAACAGGAGAGTCATGTGGGGTTCTTCGAGGTCATTCACGTTATGTCGATGCAGTTGTGTTCTCACCAGATGGAAAGCTGGTTTCCTCTGCATCATGGGGCGGCACAGTCAGGCTATGGGACGTTATTCAAAAGACGACGATTGAAGAAATACATGCAGGAGCATCGATGCGGCGTCTAAATTTCACTGATCGGACACAACTGGATTCAGACCGGGGGATGCTCACTCTTACATCTCAGCTTCATCCCAACACTTCCACACAAGCGACCTTCTCTTCTTCAATCTATGTTAGGGATGATGGGTGGGTGACCTGGAACAGGAACAGAGTCCTATTCCTGCCTGTCGATTGTCGCCCACGGTCCCTTACAGTTAAAGACAATATTCTAGTAATGGGTCATGAATCTGGCCGTGTTACCTTCACACACTTCAATCCTACAGCTTTTGCTCTTTAGCTTCTACTCTGTCCGCTACATTTCAGTTGTTATTTTTATTCAAGGTATGTAAAGACGTCGACCCCCATGAATCACTGTCAGTCTTTTGCATGCAGTCGCAAGGCTAGGCCCGCATAAGGATTTAAATATATGCTAATCATAAAGCCGAGTACTAGAAAGACCGGTCATGTTGAGGCAGAACTGTTGGATTGGTAGCGGGACCGATATATTGAGGGCAAGCTAGCAGATGATACAGGGTATTAGATATCTCTTAGAGCATGTAGTTTGATAGACGGTCATGTATCACCTAATATATGTACATACATACCTACATACGGACATGCTTTAGCAGTGTCTTGTCACAATTGTAGTAATAGGTGCTAGAACCGTCCATTTTGCTCCAGGCGTGAAAAAACGAATGCGTTCCACATACACTCACTATTACTTCAGTATAGCGTATAGGTCCATGTCGATCTACCGTGTGGATCCAAGCATACTACCAATAATAACCCGATATCTCCGAAATAGGAAATCCCTATTCTGGACACCTCCCACCCTGTAGTTTTCAAATTCATTTCTGTATTCTATAACTATTCCACAGCTATTCCATAGATATTCCCCAGCTATTCCTGTAACTATTCCTGTAACTATTCGGCCTATTCCTCTATATCAGAGCTGAAGAGCTCTGAAGGAACTTCTCCGGATCCTTGCTATAGTCCTGCAAAAGTATGAAACATTGGATGCAGGCCTGATACACACGACCCTACCCTATATGTGACATGGCCATGTTCTGGCTCTATGGGCACTTTTTCGGAACAAAATATGCGAACCTCGCTTATGCGCTTATGTTTTGCGCTAGTATTAATTTAAGCGATCACATGTAGTTCTCGATAGACATTTTTTTGTGGTCAACGGGTTTGAGTAGTCTGGTTGCACGACCCCCCGTGGGTTTGAGTGTCTCGGTGCATTCCCGCACAGATGCTGCCTGTGGGCGCCGTTGAGTGGCAGCATTGTGTGGGCAAGTGAGGCATATGGAGGAGTACTTGCTACCATGTAAATATGCATGTTAAGGTAGCATTGGTACAAGTAGATGGAATTTATCCGCCTCATAGCCTAAGGCTCCCTCTGGGGGGAAAGGCGTATAGACTCAAAAAAAAAAAAAAAGGATGGAATTTATTTTTATTTTTAAAAAACTCATTACGTACATGGGAATCCCCATACAGGGACTATGAACCATGGTACGCCGCCGGTAACCCGGTCGGATTCGGGCTCGGGTCAGTTCATCCGTCCCTCCCAACCTCATGAGGTGGACTCTATAGTCTCGCAGTGGAAAATTCCATCATCCTAACATAGCATCTCATGCTCAGGTGAATGGAAATCGAGCTCAAGTGGATGAGAACAGACAGTATACAAGTAGGAAACAATTGGCTTAGGTAGAAATCAGTGAAAACGTGAAATGTAACTACTCGAGTGGGAAAGACCCCCCCCCCCCAGTCATACTCTGTGGTGCGGAAAATCTTCCTCCCCATGCGGATGCCCTGGTTGGTGTTGACCTTTTCCCACAGGTATATAACCAGCGAGGATGCTAGCTTTCCAATCCGCCTTGGCTCTTGCAGCACCCATTGTATTCCCAGGATGTGCACTTTCCCTTGGTCGTTCTTCCTTGATCCAACGGCGTATTTTACCAGGCTTGTACTTCGTCGGAGCCGCATGCAGGACTACGGCTCTTGCTTGTATCTTGGGTCGGAGTTGTTGCTTCTTGTCGGTCTGCGATGCCGGGATTTCGGGGGTGCTAATGTTGGTGGGATTGCTGCTGAGGGGGCCACTCGTTCTTTTCCCTTGTCCTTGTTTCTCGGGGTGGTGGGGTCGTTTCTGCTGCCCATTTAGTTGTCTCATGCCAGGTAGAGCTGCTGGTACCTGTGGCGGGAGTGTCGTTGTGGCTGTAAGAATTACAGGCTACGAGGGGAAGACGTCGTGGTAAGAGATAGTTCACTGAGGGAGTAAAAGTATGTGTATTAGTTTGCGGAAGCTAAAGGACAGGCGCTTTTTATGCAAACAAGAGAGATGTGTATAATTTGCTCTGATAAAACAAAAACGAAAACATGAGCGCGATCCAGTCGCTTTTATGTATATGGGTTATACCAGGTTTTGACCCTTTATGGATACATACCAGGTTTTGCCCTTTTCGGGCCTTCTGCATATGTTGCAGTTCACCCTTGTTTATTTGTGCGTGGGCAACATGGGTATTTCCAACAGTGGCTGCCTCCGCATAGCTGCGCGCCGGTAGTGGGGGGGTTTGTGTTGCTGCAATTTCATTGTGGTGCGGGGGCAGCGTGCTCGTCAGCTATTTTCTCGTTCGTATAGCACAACGTTTCTTCAGAGAGCCCCAGGCATTCGACCAATTCCTGCAGACACCAAAGCCCTTTGGCCTAGATTGCTCGACCCATCAGCTCTCCATAGTGTGAGAATTGCGGTGTTCGCTTTCTTGTACTGCAGGGTCGAAGTTATCTTCGATGCGGTTGGGGATGGGGCTGCTTGTGATAGTGGTGCTTGTATTCCGTGCTATCTCATTAAGTGATGATATCATAGCTTTAGTGGCTGTTTGCGCCGCCTCATAGCCTAAGGCTCCCTTCGGGGGAAAGGCGTATAGACTCAAAAAAAAAAAAGTGACTGTTTGCGGCTCTCGTGGTTGTTGTGTTGGTACCGGTAGTGCACGTGTCGCCCTTGCATCCTTGGACTACCATACCAAGACAGCAAGTCACATTTGTTAGTTTTTTTTAATTTCTTTATTTTCCTTTATTATTCTATTTTGTACTGTGTCTTGTTTTCTCGCTTCCTTTACTTTAATAGCCCCGGGATGGCTCAAGTCTATCTCAGCCCGCCTGCAGGTCCACTTTTCCTGTCATGTTCTGCAAACAAAATCTAAAACTTGGATATTGCACTACTATTAGCCCAGACAGCATTCCAATGAGAACCAGACTATGAAGCAACCCATTCCGGGGGTCTCCCTTGTCACAAAGAGAACCCATACACCTTCGGCAACAGCACTTGTTTCTAGAGGGTAGGCGTCCCAAAGCTTGTGTGGATCCTCTACCTAGGAGTGAGGGTAACTGTTGCTGATGCTTGGTGATGCTGTCCAAAGTCTAAGACTTAATAATATGCATGTAGCGTTTTTTATTTATTTATTGAATCTGTACGTCCGATCATTTTAAGGTCATAAGGCGGCTCCGATACACCTCTGTTAAAGGTTCTGCTATTATGCTCTCGGAATAATGGGCTCCACAATGCTCTAGTCCCGAGAGGCAAAAGTAGGTCAACCAAACTAAGGTTACCCTGAGACTACATATATATACTCGCAAGCGCAGTTGCTAGTCTGACCAAAAGAGATGGAATATGACGCTAGTAAGCTAGGGGGGATAAGGCACTCTTGGCACGGGCATATAGTCTCAAGTTTCTTACTCCACCTTCACAATATCATCATCGAACTTTACTCTCCGTGGAGACATCTCTTGCTCTACTCTACCTATGCCTTGAACCTTACCATCTTTCGTACTTTATACGTGTTTACATCATTACTGCTAAGGAAGCCAAGTATATAGTTCTGCCTTCGTACTTCTCGCTACATCCTCATGTACCACACCAGGCCCCATACCCTGCAGGCAAGCAGGAGTCGTTTTTCTACGCATTTACCCCTTACTCTGTACCTTCACACAAAACATCACTCACCCTAGTATTGAAGCTACTCAAGTTAACCCCACCCCTGCCCCCTTGGCGAACCCTCTAGTCGACATGGAAGCTTCAAAGATGTCACGATTCGATGAGGATAATTTGAAGTTGATGACCTATACTACTATCTTGTCGGTACTTAGAACGAAACACCGGAGTAACCCACTGCTTAGCTCCGTTGTGGAAAATCTGGCTGGAGAAGGGGAGGGGAGTGAATATCAATAGGACAGGGGTAGTGCAATGGAGGAGGAAGAGCATAATAAGGAGGCCTCGGTGGAGCAGGAGAAAGCAAACATGCTTGGAGAAGAGAATATGAATCATCCGGAGGAGAGGGTGGAGGCAGGTGTGGAGGAGGAAACACGGCACGATAGTCAGTACGCACAACTGGCATAACCCATGCAAATTGAAGAACCATTTGGGACCTTAACGGCTATCTCATACCTGCTCTCCAGAGACCGAGAGATTGTTTGTGTTGTGGCTAAGCGCCTGGTTACAAAACAAGTACTCGCAATTACAATTTTGGCCCACATAGTCTGGCCGCCAGACTAGTTACAACCATATAAAGCTCAATATACCAAACCACAAAAGGAAGCCAGTTCCGAATAAGGCAATCGCACTACCAAATACCAAAAAGAAACTAGCGTCACCGCAACCCCACCCCAAACGAAAAAAAAGACAATTCCCTATATAGAGGCCAATAAACCGCCAATAAACCAGAAACTGCAGTACGGAACCCACAGCTAGCTCCTTCAGTGTCCTACGGTTCCACTCACAGCCGCTGCATGCACAGGCATTGAGTTATAGAAACTCTTCAATTAGTGACTCAGGACTCATATTTTTCCAAATTTTTTGAGGTGTATCTTCTATCACTTTGTTTGTTGCTATTCGTGTTTCGGTCAAGTGTAGGTATCTATAGTATTGTTTACTTGACAGTCAATGTAGCTCCGAACATGTTCGATTGGATGAAGGTCAGGGGAGTATGCAGGATATCCAATCATGTGCTTGAAGAGATGGGCATGTAAGTAATCATCTGGCATGAAGGCTGGATTATTAGTATTGTTACCTAGTACCTATTTCTTGTATCTCTATACTGATGTCAGGAAGATTTTAACATATTCTAACATATTATTGTATCCATCTTGTATGGTAAGTGGATATGCCAATGTCCATCTGCAGAAGCCTGAGGGACTCTATGCCACAACACTAACACTACAAGTTATTATATATTCAGAAAGTTAAGCTACTAGGGTATACTTTTGATATAAAACATGATTATGGCATACCTATATAGATAAATTACCTTTGCTATAACGTAACAGTTTCTTTTTTTTTACTTCAGACCCCTCTTTTCTCTACTACCTATATTATATTAACTACTGCATATTCACCTGACCAAATATACAATATCTTTTCCATTAATCAACTGTCCAATCCTTTCTGTCAACTTTCCTACACTTGTATGCCGGGAAGCAATTTCAGTCATATTCATGCTCTCGTCGAATGCCTTTTCCTCCAAGTATACGAAAGTCCATGAATCATAGGTGGTGCCGCTAGTATTTGCCTAGGAAGCTATCAAGTTGGGTATGAGAAATTGATTGAGCTCACACGATCATGGTAAGTGATAGCTCTTCCAATGTGTATGCTAGTTCATATGTCAAGTAAGAATCCCATGATATTGCTGTTGGGGTAGATGCGGGGAAGTACAATACTTATGCACCAAACACCTGCATCGGACGCCTGAAGGCGTATGTATGACATATCACCAAAATGTGAGAATAGAGCCCTCAGCCTTGTTTTTGTAAAAAATAAAAAAAATAATGACTCAGTACTGGTAAGTTATAATTACGTACGTTTGATCCCTTGTGGGAGCATGGTGCGGTCACCGGAAGCCCGGCGGGACTCAAGGGTCGGGCTCAAGGGTCGGGAATATCGAATATTGATTGCCCCGCTATGAAAATGGACAAATAAATATATATCATACGAGCTGAAGGAAAAAGATAACTGGGAAAGGTCTCCACTGCATCCTCTTGTTCACCCTCCTCTGTCTCTACCGTATCCATATCGGTTGGTCTAACTCTCCCGGCGCGCCTCTAGGTCCTATGAGTTCTCTTCTGGTACTGCCGTGTACCGGACGCTTGAAGGAGATCATGATTTGCTTCCCATCCTAGGCGGGCACGTGGTACCGGCATGGGCATTCGACCCCTGTCTGTGCGTGGCTAGCGAGGTGTTTGCAGGCTGTTCCCTTTAACCCTACGGGGGGTCGTGCAACCAGACTACCCTTTAACGTGAGCTCGGCCTATGTACATATGTCTTAAAAAGCGACATGGAGTCACAACCCCTGCTGAGCTTAACTAGACGACATGGAGCTGTGCTCGCCAGAAACTTCGTAGATGCGGTACACTAAAATGATACAAATGATATGTTCTGTCCCGTTCGCCAATCGCACAGATTGGCCAATCTGTTAGCGTGATTGTCCAACCCTCAAACCAGCAAACCTCCAACCTGTAGGAAATACTAGTACTCTCGCTATGTACCTATCAAAGGTCACGAGGGTAAGCTTCCGTAAAGGGCCAACGGGGCAACACAGGGATATGAACTGGGATGCCAAATAGGGCCAACGGGGGAAAA
>Ga0307514_10005880_pt1 | contig 10827 bp, 10 predicted proteins | sample 16_EM_MG_FD_203088 | JGI IMG/M metagenome (GOLD analysis project Ga0307514, IMG submission 203088) | Populus trichocarpa ectomycorrhiza microbial communities from riparian zone in the Pacific Northwest, United States - 16_EM | ecosystem: Host-associated > Plants > Roots > Unclassified | place... | reverse complement strand
GCGCTCTACCTATACAGATCCGGGTGCTTATAAAGTCATGGGTAATCCACCAAAGCGCAAAGGAACAATTTAAACATTTCTGTGCGTAGCATCACCCCGTAAGCCCATATACGACTGTCTGGGTTCATATACCTATTGTATGCTCGATTACAACAAATGCTGTGATGGTTCAACCAGACTAGTGGTGGTTGTACTTCTCGCAGGCTTCTGCTCGCTGCCCCTTCAGCAGATGGAGGGCCACCCGCCCACTGTAACCTACCTGAGCAGACTACCCGCCCACTACTAGTACATACCGTAGCTAACCCACCACATGTAGAGTACAGTTACAATACATAGGTACATACTCTCTACGACTTCTAATTCACAATCCTAAATACCAGAATTCGAGAATACCTGTACTAGTAAATCTGCCACGGTAGTTCCTAGATATTTACTCAATTGTCTCCGCCCCAAGGTCTTGATGTCCTCCTTTTGGGACCTTATAGTCAGCCACCAACTGTTCAAGTATTCGCGTGTTTCTCTCCCAGTTCTCAGGTGCCATCTGCACGTAACGAACGATGTAGGCATAGCGTTCGCCCACCCAGCCTGCCTTACCACCTCCCCCCCCTCCCTCCCAAGAGTCTCATCCTCGCCACTTTTGGGAGCATCAATTGCTTCCGGTGCATTACCAAAACATCTAGTGAAGCCTAATCACCTCATAGCCTAAGGCTCCCTTCAGGGGAAAGACGTATAAACTCAAAAAAAAAAAAAAAAAGTGGAGCCTAATAAATATCTGGGACCAACCTTCACTGACCAAAGATTTTTTAATTGTACCGCCGCCAACCGGGAATATTAACAATGCCACTGACGAGATCTGGGGGTGGCAAGCTCGATTCAGAATCAAACCTGCCGATAGCTGAAGCTCCATTTTGTCTGTTGTGCTTGACTTTTGGTGTACCTGAGATTTGCCATTGAGGTCACAATTAATCTCATGCAAGTCCTACTCCTTCCTGCAGGATAAGCTACTACTACAAGCCCCAGTCGGAGATACTACATGTACTCTACCCATTTCCAAATCATCCTGAACGAAGGTCTTTTGCATATGCCCAGGGTGTGGATCAGGTGGACAATCAACTGGAAACTTAGTGTGACTACCCCACAAAAGTAACCAAATGCAATACCCCTACGGTTTCTTCGCCTAAGATATGTACGGGGGAAACTTTACGCCCGTTTTAAGCATCCGGCCCTGAACTAAACTGTCTCCAGACGAGAAAAATGCGGGGTAGCTCAGGCTTCCTACGGCTGCGGCCGACAAAACTAGTGTAACAGCCTTGAATCCTGGTGTCACTAGAAGATTTAACGATAATAGGTAGAGTCGGAAGTCTGAGCATCGTTATTGCAGATATCAAGGCTACTTCGCTAGTCTGGTTGGCACCTACTACTTCGCCTGTTATCCAGGGTAGATAGGGCAGTGCTAACAATCTGAAAGGTTGAGACCCTTCATAAGCTCTTGCTGCAGTTGTGCTCTAGAGACCATGGGTGACGACTTATCAAGCTGTTTTCACATGCCCCATGCACAACCTGATGTCAATGCCCGCATCTTCAGCAAGGCCGAATCAGATTGAAAGCAATTACCGTTGATCCATGAAAATAAATTGTGCCGGTGTTTCCTCGATTCTGAAGTGGAGCTAGATTGTTTTCGCCGCTCTTAGTCTCACGAGCTGTTTACGCCCACCAACAAGACTACCAATTTGACTGGTATTCAGATCTTGAATATATAATTTCCAAGCTATATACAGATGATAATCTCACCATTTCCTTGTATCAAGTCTATTTTAGTAGGCAGTTGAGAAAGAATAACTAGCTACCAGTTTGGGGTAGGCACAGTCTCGGCCCATATGAAGAAAGGGATAGGAATCCTCCGCAGCTCCTGACCACTAAGCCCAATTGGGAAGTTCCTGAGGTTTATGAACCTGACCCTCGTAAGGGGGTTTACGGCATTTAATTACCTAAGTTCAAGACAACAATTTGAGCTTCACCTTGTACGGAGCTCATAGGTCTACTTAGTAAGGACAGGAGGCCTTCGAGCCTTTTTTCCACGACTCCATTGGATTTTTATACACTACTCCTTCAACGCTCAGATTTTGACTGCGTCAGATATGGGCTAGTCTAAGCTTTCACAATGAGCTGATAAGCAACCTTTCTATTCCCACATACAAGTAGGATATGTGTTACCCTCAGATTGCCTCTCAACTTAAAACTGTTCAACCTTATATATTCGCGACACTTGTGGCAAAAGATTCTTGCAAGTGGATATTTATGACTCAAGATCACATGTACGTTCAGAGTGTGCATTGCGGACATAACCCAGCTGTACCACTCATGGCGGTGGAGGGAGATTCTAATATTCTACATATATGGAGTAAAGATTCTAGATTTTAGCAGATACGTATTTAAGGTGGATTAATCGCTACCAATTCTACTCACAGTAGTACGAATACTTAATGACTCGCGTCTCATAGCCTAAGGCTCCTTTCAGGGGAAAGACGTATAGACTCAAGGAACTTAGGAACTCGTCAAACCAGTCAAGCCACTGGTCTTAGAACTGGATCTTCAATTTGGTGTAACCATGGCCCATGCTATATGCGAGCACTGAATATATTCTTTTACCTAAAAAGTGTCACTCTCTTACTGGTTGCATGAATGTTTCCATTAATTGAACATCCGTATCCAGCTAAACCTTGGAAAGCCCTCTGAGCTAGGCTTTGAAGGAGCTGCAAATGGTTTTGTGTTTGAGGAGGAAAAAATCTTTCATAACGAGATTCAAGATGGGAGCCCGAGTATCGAGTATCGACAGGAGGTATCCATGAAGGCACCATTCAAAAGAGACAAAGGGGGGGTCATTCCGGCAACTCCAACAGACTATCAGCACTTCAGGCATGGTCCCACGGCAAATATTGACAAGAATATAATATTTTAGTTTCACGGACTATGTGACTGTGTACTTAAAAAACGCCATCTGTGGCGATGCAAAGGCTTCTGATATAAATATGACCTCACGGTGAACTAGTACTGAGTACATGGCCTCGGATTGGCTATCAGCCAGGGGTGATTTAGAGTTGCGATAACGCGTGATGGAGGTTCTTTCCGCAACCATTTGCTGGTTGGTGCGGGGCAAATAGGCTGAGCTCACATCAAATAATTTCTTTGCCTGAATATTCCGACCTAGACTGCGTGTTCGCAATATACAGGATTTGTCGTGATGGTAGAGTAGGTAAACAGCGGTGTGAGTGTGGGCACAGTCCTTGGTAGCGAGCGAGGTACGGTACCCAGATTGTGGGGTATATGTAGAGTACATATAAGCGTAGCTAACCCCAGAAACGACGGCAAAGACGGCCACTGTACTATACAGATACATACTGTATCTTCATCATTGAAGCATAAGTGGCAGAGCATATGGCTGCTAGCACGAAGAGCGCGTTATCTTGAGATTTATTGCATTCATCCCCACTTATGTGCATACATTCTTCGTATTGGGGCACAGTAGATACAGCACAGCTTTCCTGGCACATACATTACGCAGTGCACGTCCTGCTCTAACATCTTGAGTCTTGTGTGCCCCCCTCAGGTTATCCGCAAAGCCCTTTATATACTACAGTCCCTGACATGGGTTTCCTTCAATAAATCGCTCATACAAAAAAAAAAAAGAGAACTACCCCCAGGCTTTGCAGGCCACCGTTGGCAAACCTCTTCCAGTTGTTTAGCTCATCGGAGCTAGTTCCCTTGAGCTTTACCACCGCCCTCCCGCCCTCCCGCTTCCTGACCGTCTTTTTTGTGTGAACAACTCATCAATCTAGAGGCTTATCTCTTTCACATACCTTTTCACTCATAATGTTGGCAACAGCTACACCTAATACCACACATGCCTTCTCAGATGGCAGTTCTACGCCGAGTCAGGATACCCCTCAGTCACGGAGTGGGCCTCGAACATATCTCGACGTTTTTAACCCTCCAGTAGATGTTGCTGCTGTATCCCCGGGAAGCTCCTCGACAGCCATTCCACCAGTTCCCATTTTAGGGCCCGCTGGTCTAGCAGTAGCAGCAGCAGCAGTGGAGGTTTCATGCTCACCTTCAAACTACCCTGCTTCATTTGCACACCACGCAATTCGCTCTGAAGAGGCTTTGGGTCAACCTGGCTCACCGTCTAGCCATGGCGGGCAATCTCCATCTTTGGTGTTTCGAGGAATCCCAGGTAGTCCGGCATTGAATATTCGACGGGCGGGAAGCAGTGCCTCAATAAGCAGGGACCTGGAAGAGTTCCATCTGGGAGACCCTCTCCAGGGAGGTAGCATCTTGCACCATCACCACCATTACCATGCCCACTCCCCAGTTCACTCGAAGTATTCACCAAGAACGAATACGAGACGGCAATTCAGCTTGAGTGAGTTGACTCATGACGATATATTTGCTGCAGCCACAACCGAAGAGGTCAAGAACCCGGATTTGCTAGCTAAGCACCACGATGCTCTCCACTCTGCACTTGAGTCACTACCGTCCAGAATTGAGGACAGAAGGCCCTCGATCACAGACTTGGGTGTCCCAGTGATCCCTATCGGAGAGACCACCGTCTCCTCCTCAATACCTCTGTATGAGGTCCCTCAAGACATGATGGTGCCCTTGCTTGACCGCCCCAACGACATGAAGCGCCTCCTGTCCCACCGATCCTGCGATCGATCCCTCCACATTTTGAGGAACGTCATTGGAGATGAAGCCTTCGATAAGAAGCTGATGAAGCTCTGGACTGAGACTGACAGGAAGGAAGTGAGTGATGCCGAGTGGCTCTGGACAACAAAAAGTATCATCATGCAGGCTGCTGGTGAGGGAGACAAGACTCGGGAATGGAAGCTGTGGGGTGACTTTTGCGAGATGGTTGGATTCGATGAAGAAGATACTAGCATTGATAAAGATGAGAAGCAGGAGAAGAGATCCGGAAGCCCAGTTGAACCGATGGAGAAGATTGGTGAAGAGGAAGAGGAGGCTGACGTGAAGGCGTAGGTACTCTAAGGTATCTTAGCTTTTTTATATTATTGAGCGTGTTCATGCTTGGGTGCCTACATGCGAGCAGGAGGCCTTTTCTATTTCTAATTGTTTTACTCGATTGCTTTCTTAACTTGTACCTTATATCACTCTCGTTTTTACCTTTCATTTTGCGGGACTATTATATCTGCTGGGGTTTCAAGGTGTTGTTTACATGGATGGGTTGGCTGTTGGTGTGTTGATGGAAGTGACACAATGGTCAAAAAAAACAAAAACGGGGGAATGTATCTCTTTCGTTACACTACTCTAAATACTGTTTTCCAGCTCAATTAGAATCCAAAGCCAAAGCTGGTCTGTTTTTTGCTAGCCTTCCAATCTTACTCTGAAGGTCGGATGCATGGAGCGGATGCAGACCTATGGTCATATTTACTGGACTTGGTTTCGCAGAGGGGGCTCGGGGGTAGGAGCTCCTGTCGCTGACCTACGTTCTTTTATCATGAACCAATGCCATGCAGTGGGAGATGCATACTGCAGGTTGAAGTGGATAAATGTCTAGACAGCGGAGGTCTATCTGATCTGGATCTGAGATCAATGATGAGATCGGGCATTAACAATTTTGGGAGAATGTATACTCCCTGGTATGTACTCTGTAAGGCTCTGTTGGTTCTACAGGAGAACATGATCTCGTGCAGAAGAATTTTGGGGGTGAAGATTAATGCAGCTGTGCTACCCCACAAAGACCCTCCGACAACTAGGCACAGGCCCAAGACTTCATGCATGGAGGCAATGTTTCGAAACTGTGTGGAGTCTGGCTGCCACCAATCTCTCAAAGCATGGCACGTAATACGCGTGGAAATTTGTGCGGGGGACTATCAGTTCTCTCTGCAAGACCAAAGTAGGCTTGAACCTAGCTAGGCATGGCACAGCACATGCAATGGTAATATGAATGAGATTGATACTCCATTATAAGAAATTGCCCTAAGGGAACCCACCCGTGAGAAAATATGAAAAAGAAGACGGAAATGTTTTTCCTCCATGGCACATCATATACGTGCACTAACTGCCTGTAGAGAGTGTGTCCATGGGAAGTGCACTCCCCCACCCACCCCAACATCCAGAAACGACAACGCATGTGTTCTGTAAAGGCCAATCCTTTCTGTTTGTTCATTTTTCCTTCCGAGAATACACAAATCCAACGCTAGCCAAATCGCCCAGTAAGAATCACATGAAGTCGTTTTCAATCCTTCCTCCCGCACTGTGTGGTTTTGATGTCCGTTGAGTATCCGTTGGGTAGGGGAGGGACGAGGCGGAGGAAGGTCTACTGAATTAGGTGAGTATTTAAGGGGGGGGGGCGCCACGGCCACGGCCAAGACCACCACGATTGCTTTTTATAGTTAGCAAACCAACTGCTTGATAATTCTCTGGTTGATAGGAGAAGGGAATCTTACAAGGAGATGTCTCCTGGAGCACCGGCCTCCTTTCCTTCCTCCCTTCGTCGGTATCCACCTTCGCGCTCACCACGGTCACCGCGGTCACCGCGGGGGGGCCTCCGGTTATCACCACTCATCATTCCACGTGGTGGAGCATGGCTGGTCTGCTTCTTGACGTGGGTAGCTGGGACAATCTCGGCTGGGAGATGGAGCCACTCGCGGAGGTAGTCAATTCCGGCGTCGGTCAAAGTGTAGTAGTAGTATTGCCAAGCGAACTGGGTCTTGACATATCCCCGGGAGTTGAGGGACTGGAGTGCCTTGATGACATAGAGGTTTCGGGTGTCGATGTCCGGGTGCTTTGGGAGGTTGAAGTCCTTCTTGGCGACGAGAACACCCTCTGGAGATGGGTTAGCTGGATTGTGCTCATGCTCTCGTCTGCTGCACCTCTCCCCCCATATGTGCCTCTGCTCCCCAACCCCCCCAGCTCGCTGCTGTTGTTGCTACTATCCCCAAGCAACAAGCAACCATCAGAATATGTACATACCTCGGAAGAGATACTCGTGGATCTTCTTGCGGTCGGACTTAGGAATAAGCATGTTGGCGGATTAGAGATTGGCAGATTTTTTTCTGGAGTAATAGATTGGCGGGGGGGATTGGCGTTGGTTTGTTGCTTTGATATGGTGATATTACGTCTAATTGCTAAATTTCCGTTGCGGGTGTGTGCGTGAGGCTCAAGCGAGGGAGGGCAAACCCCTGAGTGGCTGGTGGAACTGTGGCTATGCATGCTAGTACTAGTTCTCTAGTCTATCTACGGGGTGGGGTAAGAAGGTATGGGAAGAAAGAATAAATATTGGAGCACCACACAGGGCTTATAATTATTGCCAGTGATTTTACTAGCCCCAATGTTGGCAGTGATGGAGGATGAGGTGAAAGGTAAGACGGATAGAGAGCTCAGGTTACCTTCATGCATCCAGCTAGGAATATATGAATGGGCTGAAAAGCAGATGAATATGAACCAAGAGCTAGAGCAAGGGAGTGGGTGGGTAATGCTCGAGCGAGGGAACACAACCTACCACTGGAGGAGGTAAGGTATGGGGAGTTGGTACCCAGTCTATTTGTACTTTGGTCACGTGCCACAAGGAACTTGGCTCTCCAATATTTGTTCTCTCTGTAAAATACAATCTGCCAAAGGTTTCTTTTTGGGAACAGGTATTACCTTTTTTTTTTTTTTTTTTGCGGGGGGGTGAGCTCTTAAAACAAGTTAAGAAACATAATTTACCTGCTACCTACCTAGTCTGGTTGGCACGACCTCCCTCTCTGGTAATATACACTGCTTACAGGATACACCGGGAGAGGGGAGTTGGAGACATGAGGATTTATATACTACAACAATAATAATAGATCTGTCGTGGACAATGTGCAACTAGACCCAAGAAGGCAGTGGCTACGCTAGTAGGCTTAGCGTAATTGAAGTGAGTGTTTTACAAGCAATACGTCGGTACTTACACTTGTAATCAAGCAGAAACATAAGTATGGCATACGTAGTGAGGAAGAATGGTTCATGCTGGACCCAGCTCCATAGTCTGGCGGGATTTCAGATCCCCTCGTTTTATGACGTGAAGTGGGTTGTGACCGGGAAGCAACTAGAAGTCCTCACCGAAGAGTATACCCAGGCAGCCTTACAGTCAACGTTTTACCCTTTTTATTGTTGCTATCACCTGCCAAGCTGGGTGCAAAATTTGGAGGTTGTAGAGGGTTGTGGGTTTTACATCTCATACACAAATCAAACCTCAAAGCTCAGGGAAATAGACAACTGGCAGTGTTTGGTACATAAAATGCAATGTACATTCAAAGCTCGAGTAGGTACTTGGTAACAGTGCAATATATATAGCACTGTACTTGAAAATGAGGTACACACTTCATCTCTACCAAAGAGTGGTAACTCGGCTGGGATGCTCTCCTTGAAAGCCCAGTTGGGTTATACGAACATATATATGTACACCTACAGCCTGGAGAAGATGCGGATCTAATTGAGCACTTTTGCCCCCTGGCCGGAGCCGCCTACTAGTACCTTGCCGAAACATCGAGGGTGGATCTGTTGCTCCGTTCATTACCCTGAGCTGGCATTAGTGCTTATGTAAGCATAATTGCCCTCAGGGCTTCTTGGCACTTCCGGGAGCAAATATGCAATACAGCAAAGTACCTTCACACCACAACTATGCCGGAAGAACAATCTCTCTCCATCGAGGAAACCAACAAGCTCCGAATCTCGCTCGGCCTTAAACCCCTCCCAGTCGAGAGCCCCTCCGACAGCAACGCCAACAAAAGCGATGCCGCCACCCTGAACGACGACGACACGGGCCTCGACGCCGATGAGCGGCGCGCCGTGGCCAACTGGCAAAAACGGCAAGGTGAGCTTGAGAAAGCCGCTTTCCGCGCCCAGCAGAGAGAGGAAATTCGGAAGGCTAAAGATGCTGCAAAGCGGTTTGCGAAGCTGGAGGGGACCGGGCTTGGTGATGAGCCTGTGGACGGGGAGGAGGATGCAGTGGAGTGGGTGCGGCGGATGAAGAAACGACAGAAGGAGATTGCAAGGAAGATGGCCGAGGAGCTTGCTGCACGGGACGCTGCGGCGCAGAGGGTGGAGTATACGGAGAAGGATGTGAGAGGGTTGAAGGTTGCTCATGCGGAGGAGGTCTTTTTGGAGGCGGGGGCAGAGGGGGAGGAGATTGTTCTGACGTTGAAGGATGCGACGATCGATGAGCTAGAGGAGGAGGGGGATGAGTTGGAGAATGTGGAGTTGGGGGAGAAGGAGAGGTTGGGGAAGAGGTTGGAGCTGAAGAAGAAGAAGCCAGTATATAGCGCGTATGAGGAGGATGTGGATGAGAATGGGGAGAGGAGGATACTCGGACAGTATGATGAGGAGATTGATCCGAAGAAGGGGAGGAAGAAATTTACGTTGGGGACAGCGATAGGGGGTATGCGGGAAGAGGAGGAGGAGTTGAGGGGGGGAGAGAGCACAGGAGCTGTAGGGGGCGCGGGGAAGGAGAAGTTGAAGCTGTCGGCTATATCGCTTGATATTGAGAGTATGAAATTACTCCCTTCTCCTACCTCTCTGGTACTGACAAGAGCGACAGGGCAAGAACTGACATCCGACTACCATGACCTCTCAACAATCAAAATGAAGAAACATAAAAAGAAGAAACCCCGCAGCACCCGCCGTAAAGGCGACGACGACGACGCTCTTGCACCCGCTCCCACCGCAGCCATTGATGAATCTGCAATGGAACTAGACGATACCCCCGCCCCATCAACCGCGCCTAAACGCACCCTGGACGATATCTCGTTCGTCGACGACGAGGAACTGCAAAACTCACTTGCGCTCCAGCGGCGCCTGGCACTCAAGAAACGGAAAATCGCGAGTAAACCAGAAAATATCGCTAGGAGGCTTAAGGAAGAAGCAGAAGCTGCTGCCAATGGTGATAGTACACCCGCACCAGAAGACGAAAGCGGGATGGTAATCGATGGAACAGAAATAAAACAAGAGCCCAAGGGCGATGACGACGACGAAGAACCCGGCCTCATCATCGACGAAACCACCGAATTCGTCTCCAATCTGCGCGCCCCCCTCCCCACTGAGCGCCGCCCAAAACGGCAACGCTCAAACACCCCTGCCAACACTGCCATGGCGTCAGACTCCGAACCCGAAGACGAAGAAGGCGACATCGACATGGACCGCTCCCGCCATCAACTCGAAGAATCCGAGGACCTCGCTGAACGCACGAAGAGGGAATCTACTGCCCCGGAGGATATCACCTCCACGGGCCTCTCATCCGAACAAACCCTCACACGCGGCATCGGCGCCACCCTCGCCATGCTCAACCAGCGCGGCCTTCTCCAACGTAACCCCGAATCGGAAACCCTCCTTTCCCTGCATCGATCCCGCGAGAAATTTCAGGCCGAAAAGCGCCTCAACGCGCTATCCTTTGAAAAGCGTGCTCGGGTCCAGCGGGAAGCTGATCGCAAGAGCGGCATCTTTGAAAAGATGTCTGCAAAGGAACGAGAAGAGTATGCACGGTGGGAGAATAAGCAACGTGACATCGCAGAGGCGAAGGAGATGGAGCGGAGGTTTAAGGAGTATAAACCCGCAGTGAAACTCGAGTATAAGGATGAGTTTGGGAGAGAGATGAATGCGAAGGAGGCCTTTAAGTATTTGAGTCATCAGTTCCATGGGAAGGGCAGCGGGAAGGCAAAGACGGAGAAGAGGTTGAAGAGGATTGAGGAGGAGAGGAAGAGGGAGGCGAAGAGTGCGTTGCAGGGGACGGGGGAGGAAGGAATGGTGGGGGGATTGAGGGAGAAGGGGAAGATGAAGGGACAGGCGGGG
>Ga0307514_10005879_pt1 | contig 10827 bp, 7 predicted proteins | sample 16_EM_MG_FD_203088 | JGI IMG/M metagenome (GOLD analysis project Ga0307514, IMG submission 203088) | Populus trichocarpa ectomycorrhiza microbial communities from riparian zone in the Pacific Northwest, United States - 16_EM | ecosystem: Host-associated > Plants > Roots > Unclassified | place... | reverse complement strand
TTCGCCGTCCCCGGCCGACATCCACCGTCCCCGACCGTCATTGGGCGGTTACAGAATACCGAGTGCTAAGCTCGCCATGTGATGTGGCACAGTGACTGCGCAGCGTTAAAGCCACATCACGTGGCGAGCTTAGCACTCTGCGACATAAGTATATTTAGATTATTTACAATCATGATTGATAATCGAGTCCTAATTGCACGAGACAAGGGTTACAAATAGAGGTTTTGATGAGATTATGTTTTATGTACACTGAGAAATCAACATCCGTGGATGTCGGTAGTTGACGGCCGGGGACGGTGAAAACTCCGTCATCGGCCGTCCTAACCGTCCGTCACCGTCCTCCTCCAAAAAGACGGCGCCGTTTCCGTCCTGCTCTAGGACGGACGGCGTGTTGCCGTCCCGTCCCCGTCCTAGGTGAGGACGGACGGACGGGACGGTTGAGAACACTGGACATCACTATCCAGCTATCGAAACATAATGTGCCCGGTTCTGATTGCAGACCAAGTCGCTGAAGCAGTCTGCGCACCATGATGAGGCTAGTAGCCTGCTGTACTGTAATTACAGTGAATACAGTATCAGTAAAACACATAAACAACACGAGATTGTCAGATTCCGACTATCTAACGACAACATCATACCCGGTTATCAAGACCAAAAGTGGCTATGTATGACGGTCCTGATGGCTGTCCAAGTCGCCAAGGTAGTCTGGCCGCCATGGAGATGCTGGTAGCGCCGCAATCGATAAGAGCTCAAAAGGAGCGCGTCTCTCCGTGTACGTCTCGAACATAGAGTTCATGAACTGTTTGTGATACAGTAGGTAGACTTCGAATTTCCATAACAATTGTGCTTGTAAATGCACTTCACGCTGCGGAATGTATTACCGCACTAAGTTCGGTTGATTTGACGGAAATGTTCTTATCGGGCGGTGACATTTCCGAAACTGCACTTTGCTCATGCAGACGTTCGAGGCGGTATGAGTTCTTACTTTGTAGACTGATCTTCATCTATAGGTGGGTTGCGCTCGAGTAGTGTATCCGTCTACAAGTATTGATGCATTGCCGAGATGGGCATGTCAGGACTTGTCTTTCCACATAGATATTGACTTGACATGCTGGGGAAGGCTCTAAAGTCACTCCCGATTTCATCACGATCTGGTGCAGTTGTATTTCGTCCAAAATTGCCAACACTGTAAGTGCAGTTGAAAGCATTGATATAGTAGGTCTCGACCGTAAGTGGACTTCCGCTGTGCAATGATTCGTTGGTGTAATTTCGCTCTAGTTGAGGGAGTGCTTCCATTGTGGAGTAAATCTCTGTAAGTGCACTTCGCTTGTGCAGCCGTTTTCGGCAGTATGATTGCTTTCTTCCTAGGCTGATTCTCCCCAGTAGGTGGGTTTCACTGATTGTCTTGTCTATCACTGTAGGCATGCTTCGCTCAAGCAGAGTATCCGTAGGTATAATTAGCCATCAAGTGCCTGCGCAAGTGGTATCTTCAAGGTTGCTAGAGCTGACGTTGTACATGCCAATTGTAGTCGGTGGAATTGGCTCAATTCAAAGAAATGAAGTCATAACTGTGTTGACTGGTGATTCGTCTCTTCACCTTGCATTCGGTTCTCGAATTGGCCTCATTCAGGGGTAAGGTCACTCTGTCCATTGTACGTTCATCGACTGATGATCGCGCTCAGTTGACTCGTAATTTGTCCTTCAACTTCGGCTTTCTGCTCAGTATTGCTGATTCACGGGTAACATCGCGCAATTGATGGTACATTCTCGAACTGGTGATCACACTCAATTGACTCGTATGAATGGTGTGTGAACTCAAATATATCTATCGGATTCGGTTTCTCTTGTTGGCAGGGTCGAATGGTCTCGTCCTGTGCACATGATAATGATCGTCTTTGCTGCTCGTGACACGCCTGGAGCACCAAATCGTCTCTGAACTCGTCTCCGGTGCCATGAAGTGGCTCAATTGAATGATGAAGTAATCAATACTCTGTCCATCCAGTAATCGTGCGCCAATATATCATTTCGCAGTTGGGTATGACAATTGACATTTGATTTGGCGGGTCGGTGAAAAGGTGTAAACTCGCAAAATCCCGTGAGGTAAACGTATCCGTTTACAGAAAAAGAAAATATAGTCTAACGGCACATACACCTTGGATCCGCCTTATAAGCATATGTATGGATATTATAGGATATGGTTGCAAACGTGGATGCGAGTGATAGTAGATGTAGACGTATAAGTAACATTATCGCTATAGATGGAAGGCTCGGGGGGTGCCGACTAGATAGAATGGCCGTTACCTGGCCCCGGGTAATGTGCTGCCGTTAGCCCGCCGTAACTAATGAAGCGGTTAAAGTCAATGTGACTATGACCAAATACAACTAACATCCCTGTTCATTACACCACCAGTCAAATGTGGTCACCTCTGTCAAGATACTTCCCTCAACATTACGGAATTCCTCTGCTGGAGAATATGACTTTGGTTACCTGAACCCAAGCTGTGGCATGAAGAACTCAATGCATTGAACAGGATTGCGGTAAATAAAAGGTGTGTCATTAGTGTCACAAAGGTTGTTTTGCATCTGCTGACAAATTTCAACACACATTGCCGGACATCCTAGGGTTGATACTGATTGCGTGGGACATTTCGTGCAACAATTTTGGAATCACCTGTGTGACAATGTGCAGTTGCTGACGGTTGCTGTCATAGGGTTTCTGAAACACACTTTAATTGCAACTCTACTCAAGTTGAGTGCAACCGAGCATTGCGCAACTCAGTGCTCCTCCTTGCAACAATACGGTGACAATACAGTAATTTCATCCAGGAAGATATCGAAATACTCTTGACTAATATGCCAGCCAGTTAGCTGGTTGTCCCACGGTGAAGTGCCATTAGTACATGTATTATTTGCAGGTTGCTCTCGACTGATACATTCATTGATAGAGTTGGAGGTGAATCACTGGGATCACTGTCGGAAGGGTGCAAGAAAGTATCGCAATGCATCTCATCAATGACCGGATGTAGAATAACATTCAATTCAGTAGATAATTCATTATTGGGCAGTTGTTCGGCTAATATGTCTGCTATAGATTGTTTGTGGCCGCAAGATTGGTAAGTGGTGAAGTACCACTGTCTGAGTACATCTTGGACCAGGAAAGATACTGGTGACAAAGTTCCATAGTTTGTTGGCAAGATGAAATGTCGCAACTATGTTAAGAAATGTTTTGATGGTCTTTTAGTATGTCACATGATTACAATCCGGCTATCCTTGGACCAAGTAGCACCTCGATTTACTTTTTCCAAACAGACGTCCTACCACTCTGGTAGGATTTCTCTCATCCTCCTTCAAACATTTGCAAAATGGGTATATGCACTCTCACTTTGAACATGCCATGTATCTCAAAATGTTTACCGGATCTGCATTTACCTAGTCAACGCCATTGATTGGCACCCTCATCAAACCCTCCTCCACAGATTCCCTGAATAATTTTGCACACTTTATGTCAAGTTTGTACCATGCATGAACTGTACAGTCTTCTTAGGAACTGTCCTAGTAACATCTTGGGGGGGTACCAGACATAGTGCAAGAACAAACGAGATCGATATGCATCCAGTGGATGAGTTGAGTTGTCTCTGTGATAAACATAAGCTTTCCATGAATGAATCAGAGTGCTTAGATTAGCAAATTCATTGCTAGCTGCATTACAGCCAATATGATGTCGCTGGATCAAGACAACCCTCCATCCCCATATTTCTATTCGCCTTGCCTACCCACCTGAATTACCATCTCTAGAAGCTTTGACAAATCCTACGCACCTCTGCTACCCCATCCCAGTAATCTTGAAGATTTATTCAGCACTCCTGATGCTGGTTCAGATTAATAACCATTCGATATCCACAGTAAATCATTGCCCACTGTTGAGAACCTCAATTCTAATGTGATGCCATCTGGGGGCCAAAATAAGTTGTCGCAGGTGCTATTGCAATTCTGATCCCAAATCTACAAGTCCACCACTGGGCCTAGAACACCAGTTTATGAGTCACTCAATGGGCAGCAGAAACAATGTGGATTTGGCAGGATAAATGTGGCTTGGCAAATGAACAGATAGATAATAAAGCGAGAGAGCGCATCTTCGAGATTGCGTAGTCCATGAGCATCAGTTATGAGCAATATGGTGGACCCGAGCAATTGGATATCCCGATTCATCGTTGCGTGACTGGAATCAGTCATTCGTAGTACGAAAGTCCTCTTTGGACTCTGCATATGGCAGACATGACCAACCCCGATGGTCAGAAACTTATGGCATCACACGTCAACTTCACAGAGTATAGCCGTTGCCCTATGCCGAATTGGCTCGAAGAAACCCCAACTCTCAAGAGGCAACTTGTGCATGTTGGTATGTAATTCTTCACCCCTATGCTTCGTTTGCTTGTGTTGATCAGGTGTAAATCCAGAAGACAACAATGAAAGAACCTTGGGTCACAGGTTGTCGCCGATAATGTTGTGTGGCGACACCTGGAACAATGTTCACGTTGAGAGATTTATTGTTCCTATTTGCTATGTGGATGCCAACATTCTGGGAACACAGTGCATAAAAACAATAGTCAACTATTGCCATGGCACTGGCCTGGGGATACTGAATCGATAGTTCTGACAGTTACAACGATAGTTGATACAACCACTGTGTCAATCATGAATGTTGTAATTCTGGGACTGCCTGACCACAACTGGACTATCTGTGAACTTTGGGGCGTCCTGGAGGAGCGTAATGAACGATTGCGGTCTGTACAGCAGTAATGTTACCCCAAATGATGATAACTGCCCCGCTGCCGGCCGGGTAAAAGCGGGATCAAAATTCACAAACCCACCGGTCTGTTGCATCATATATTGTCGCAAAAAAGCGAACAGCACAGCTGGTGCCCAGACCCATATGGGTGGTGCCCACAGTTAAATTTAGCTGGATAACAGTTTCGCTTGCCCAGCCGAGGATATGTGCAAAGCTAGGAGGGGGGAATCGGATGATGATGCTGATACATTGCACTCAAATCCAAGACGCTTCCTGAGGACGAAAACACAATTCAAAAATGTTAACAGGAATCTTCAAATGGGAAGTATCAGACAGCTGCGCTATCTGGAAGTCAACTGAAATGGAGCTGTTGGTCACCTCCCCAATTATGAGCAAATTGTTGTCGCTGATGAGGATGTGTATCAGCAACAACTCTAGTTTCGATCTGAAACACACGGAGAATTGTGACAGCTCTTACAGCCCTGACTAAACGTTGTACCCTCTGAGGGAGAATTACACGCCACCCATTGCCCCGGTGACACGTCACGTTTCATACTTTCCTCCGTTGCTATGCGTCTGGTATGCACACCACTAGAACGAGATTTGTGTCACACTCTTCATAGGGGGTGCTGTTATGCAGTAGGTGTTTACAGACAGCCTGGCGATGTTGATGGCATTCTTCGTCCGATAGCCACATACCGCACTCACATTTATGTTTAGCTTGGAGATTTTGTCACATACTGCAATAGTCTTGGCTTTGGATACATCCCTTACCATTGCATTTGATTCGCAATTAACGTATTTTACATGTTTGAAATATACTGTCCAATCTTCACAATCTGTAGTAGAACGTGCTCAGTCCTCCACAGTCTGCGTCGATCCATCATCGGCTTGCGATGCTTCTTCCACCGCAGCTGTATCAGCATCGTCTCCATTGTCTCACTCATACCCATTGACATCACTCATTTCCCGGTAAGTCCTCCATAGTCTACATTGAGCCATTATCGGCCTGAGAGACTTCTATTTCGTTATCCACATCCGCATCCACATAGTCACCGTCGTCACAATCATACCCGTTGACATAACTGGTTACGAGGTCAAAAGTCTCAAGTTCACTCGTGGGCCTTCATCGCCAGCTGGTCGTTGGGATGGCATCTCGCTCGTCACTTTCATCACCTCCATCTTGGTATTCCCCGCTGCCCACTTGTATACCAAAATGCAGTTAGTCATTCACGCAATTATTGTCTGTTGGGATGTGTGGGTGAGTGATTCCAATCTCCCGCTGGTCAAGCGCCACTTCGGAGGTCAAATTGTTGAGATGTATTGCACTGTCAACACGCCCTGCTTTTACGCTGATGACCACGGCAGGCGTTGGGTTTTCCACCTGTTGGATCTGACGCTTGTATGCAGCACAAGTGTTATTATACACACACAGTTGATAGCTCTCCAGTAGTGTAGTCCAGGTATTGATCAAGAATGTATACGTGTCCGCAACGCCAGGTGAGGTTAACAACTCGTGACCCATTGCTGCGCAGCAGGATGCGTTCTTACGCCCGCTATCCTTATAATTGCCGTAGTTCGAGGGATCAGGTCTGTCCGCTCTCAGATTTGTCTGGGAAGCTTTCGCATGAACACCTCTTTTCATTTGCCACTCCAGGAGAGCATGGCACAACGTGGTGCAGGTAAACATGATCATTGGCGAGGCTATATGACTGTGCTTGTCGTGAATCACCGAATGATGAAATCCATCATCATGCTTCCCCTCGGTATTAGCCCGAAGATTAAATTTGATCCAGATACAGCGGGGGTTTACTTCTGCCAAGAAGTAAAGTGGACTGTGGCCATGTATTCGCAGCTTTCGACTTTCTCCGTCTTGGACGTGGGCTGCGTCCACAACCTTCCACACACTCTGCTATCGGAAAAAGATACTTATTATCTCCCAGGATGGAAACAAAGAATTCCAAACGCTCTGCGGCGGATACAATGCCGTGGAGATCAGAATTCGCTGCTATTATGTCTCATCCTGATTGAATAAAATCCGATTTCACCTTATCGACTTGAGCTCAAACCTAGTCCCAGTCTGAGCGTATAATATCCAACACAGGGCGTAGCTCCAGCATATCTCTTTCAAGATCTCCTTTGTGCGCTCCTCAAATGCTATGAACAAAAGGTAGTTTTACTGCATAGTGGCATTCCAGTTAGTCTATATTATCTCGCAGTGTGCGGCTTCAGCTAATGCTTTCGAAACGCGTTGCGTTGCATAACTTACTGTCTCCAAGTCACTTTCACTTATACATGGCCGTCTGTTCCACATTTAGTGCTCCAGGAGTCTGGCCGTTTCAAAGACAAGACGGGTCATGTGTGAGTAACCAAATCGATGGATGCTACGACTGCCGGAGACCATTGATCGCGGTGTAGACATGGCCTGCGGTTGCAATTGCCACTGCCTCTGCCTCTGATTGATTTCAGTTGCTAGTGTTTGGAATTGATTTGTAATGATTGCGCGGGCTTCTGCAATAGTGATGTGGGCAGGCAGGTGTTCAATATCACAGAGAGGCGTGGCAGTAATACCAGTACTGGACGCAGCGCTGTATACAATGCGACAGATGGAGGTTCCTCTGGGTGCTGTTGTGCTACGACTGCTTGTACCTGGCGTGGTGGTAGGACTATTCATTGACCATTGTTGAGTAGCTGAAAGGGTAGACGCGACGCGCTGATTGATATCGGCGATGGGAGAAATGCTCAGCGAAGATGAGGGGGTGGAGTTCTGACTTTGGCTTGCAGAGGGTATAGAACTCTCTCCTTGAGAGGAATGCTTCTTACCAACCGGTACGGAAACCAGTCTCTTAGCAGCCGTAAGTTGTCACATTCCCGAAGGCGCAAGCTTTGGTTGATTCTGACTATTAGCATGACCCCAAACATTCTGTACCACCGGAGTCGTGTCAGGGTGACGGGTTGGGGAATTGATAGTCCTACATTGATGTCCGATGTTAAGAAAGTAGGAATACTTGCCTCTGCATGCATATCCAATGGCAGGCGAGGTTAACACCTATTTGAGTGACCAGGGAGGGTTTCGACAGAAAAGGGAGGCGCAGTGTAAACCGCACTAGACTCTGAACCCTGACAACACTCGGTGATGAGATCACTTGAAAAGCATTGCATTATGTTGTTAACTGCGATCATATTACACTCTGATTGAACTCAGATTAAACTCAACATTGTTATTCACTGTTACAGCAACGTCTGAAGGTCTGTGTGGACCGCTCGAAGGGTGTATATCCCATCTTCATGCTATTATCCTGGGATTGAACTCGTTCTTGGCACAATACTTCGAACAATCCATTGTATATATCTTCAGCTTCCCAGTGGACATCCCCCATTGGCAGCGCTGCAAGCATCGCAAAGCAAACAATGACGTACTCTCTCTCCTATGACATCAGTTGTGTGTGCGTTTTCCACTGCTAGGCGTTGGTAGCTGTATTGGATGGTTGCACAGTTGGGACAACTTGAGAACAAATCAGGCTGCACCAAGATACAGGAGGTCTGAGTAGTAAAAATGATGTACGATTCAAAAGCAACACCTGGCATGGTAAGTTTTCCTCTCAGGCAGTATAAAATCTTGTCTCTAGGCTTATCCTTCATGAGGTTCCTGGTAGTGCTGCAAGATGAAGGCTGCACTGTTTTGTGTACGTTAACCAACAAAACTCACAAGTTGGACCTTGACCCAAGAAATCTCGAAAACTCGAGTAAATATATCCCATCCTCCCGCATACACCTCCTTTCTTGTTTCCTCCTTTATTATACACTGCAATAGCATCCTGATCTCGACATTATGAGACATGCACAAAACAAACCTTTTTCGTTCCCAAACCCACCCGATAACCTACACAACTGTGTACTTGCCCTCTGTGCTTCTTTCAGCTTCAACTGTATTATAATGCTAACGTTTCGGATGTTCAATCATTTGCACCACAACGCGATGTCACCGAAGGGCATCAGCAGAGGGAAGGGGAATGCTAGGGCAAAGATGCCGACATCGGTTATAAATCGCCGCTTGCCTTGGATCAGGAGCGTATGCAGGGGTTCATCTTGGAACACATCCGTGGATTCATACTCATCAACAATATTTGCGTAATCGATGTTGAGACGGCATGAGTCCCCTTTGATATTATAATCTGTCTTGATCAAGTCACAATTCTCCACTTTTCAAAATTCAAGCTGAGGTGGACGCACCGCAGCAGCAGTAATTCGACTTTTCGGCATTGGTAGGCAGCCTTCCGGTAATATATAGGGCAAATGGTTGCCAAAACCCGGGGTCAAATGATCAATTAGAGGTGGAACAATCCCCGTGGCGTCGGGGATCATGTCGATCGCACCAATCCACAGAGACCCAACTCAGGGAAGGTTATATGCATCCATGAGTGATTCTGTTTGTCCAGTAGCGATGATCCAATGGCAAAGATTACGCCGGCAAGCTATCGGCAGGACAACCCAGGCGACTGACTGGCCGTTAGACCACTGATGTGGGATGAGACAATCCAGGATGATGATGATGATAGCAACTGGGCGAATACCTGTGCGCCAAGCGGGGAAAGGAGCCATCCTTGCGATCGCAATGTTAATGATGATGGTGAGAGTGAGGAGGCCATGCAGGGCTGGGAGACAGGGACTGGAAAAGGGAACCGGTCAAAGGATGGGAACGGGAAAGGGAAGGCGACTGAGGACAGGAAGGGGAAAGGGAATGGGAAGGGGAAGGGAAAAGGTAAATGGAAAGGTATTGTTAAAAACACCCCAGGGGGACATGATATCTCTCGTGCCGTTGCTTTGAAGTTGCCGAATGAAATGTCTTATGCGGACTTCGACACCGAGGTCTAACTAGAGCGGGTATATATAGAGCTGCAAGCATCGCCCGTCATCTCCATTCCCTCAGATAATGATATGCACTCTACCAAGTCGGAAAGCGAATATCACTCAGAAAGTGATTCTGATTTGGATTTGCGAATGGAGGATGATGTGAATGCACCGGAGAGCCTTGATTTGGACAACGATGTGGATATTGAAAGGGATGGTGAGGATGCGGAAGGAGAAGTGGAGGAAGATGAGAAGGAGAAGGAGGTGGTGGATGAGGATGAGGAGGAGAATGAGGATAATGGCAAAGAACCTCAAACCATTGTCCAGTGAGAGATGGTAAATATATCGGCTGACGATGCTAATGCCGAGGTAGAAGATATGGCAACCATGCTACCTGCGCAATGCGAGTAGATGCCTGAACATAATTCGCAGCCATATGCTTCGGCACCTGCCCAACGGCCACAAACAGCGGAGCCACTCCCATTACCACCAACTCCGGAGACTCGTACACTCAGTGGGCTGCAGTTATTGGGACTAGTGACTCCGCAAAAACCTCGCCCAGTGGTGTTGTACGGTGGCGTGTGCTCCATTAGTCGAGGGTGCGCGGGCGTATGCGAAGGTGTGTCCATTGTATCGTTTAACAAGACATGTCGCATCGACATAAGGTCGATCAATGACTAATGGTGCTAACTACAAACGAGGCAAGTTACATCATAGTCCTTGGCATAGTGATATCCGTACTTCCAATCAGCTCAACCCTCCTCCAGGACGGCAATCACGTCCGTTTCAAACAAAACAGTAAACAAAAGAGAAGAGGAGCCAATCAAACAACGTGGATCTCCTCGAAACAAACGTGCCCAATGAATCAATTTGCTTTCCGACGGCATTCCCGATGCCATTTCCAGTTCCGATGTCCTTTCCGTGACAATTCCCGAGACCATTTCCAATTGTACCGAGGCCATTTCCGAGGCCATTCCCAATTCCAATCCCGAGGCCATTCCCGAGCGTACCGAGGCCATTTCCGAGGCCATTTCCGATTACAATTCCGATTATTCCCATTGCAGCACACTGCTTCAAGAAGGCGGGCTTCGGCAGTGGCTTTGTGAAGCAGTCGGCGAGCATCTCAGCAGTCGGTACGTAGCTCAAGTCGATCTCTCCGTCTCTAGCCATATCTGCAGCAAGATAGT
>Ga0307514_10005878_pt1 | contig 10827 bp, 11 predicted proteins | sample 16_EM_MG_FD_203088 | JGI IMG/M metagenome (GOLD analysis project Ga0307514, IMG submission 203088) | Populus trichocarpa ectomycorrhiza microbial communities from riparian zone in the Pacific Northwest, United States - 16_EM | ecosystem: Host-associated > Plants > Roots > Unclassified | place... | reverse complement strand
GTGAGTGAGAGTCTATGAAGCTGGCGGGTTTTTGCCCACCTCCTAATCCCCCCTGTTTTATCACCAATTGTAAATGGAATTCACTGGTAATACTATTAGAGCATATACAGTATGCTAGCTGTCAATTGATGTCAGTCTTGGCAGATTTGGGCTGGTGGTTGTTGAGATAGGTACTGGTTCTGAGTTGCTGAAGTGGGAGACCCTCTATACTACCATAACTCAGGTAATTTTTGCCCAAGTGACATTTCATTGTCCCTAGAAACTGCCAAGCTGCACCCAAGTAGCCTTATAGCATGCTGAAGAGACTCAGGCAGCAAGGGAAATGGATTCCAACCACAAGTGGTGGAGAAATCATATGGGGTAGATAGTTCTCCTTTTCCTTATTTTCCCTTAGCAGTCAACCCATAAGTTCACCAATCCTTGGTTAAATTGAAAGCTCTTTGGCATAGAGTAGCTATACTGTATACAGATGGGTTTGGAATTATGGTTGGCCTGATACTGATTGTAAACTGGTCAGTCTCTATATTTGAGTCATAAGCTGTCACTCATCACAGATGTACTTTACAGTCAGGTAGAAATAATTTACCTGATGTAAAATACCAGTAGTGCTAAGCAGTGCTTAGTAATATTAACAGTGCTAAGTATAGTCTAAGCTACTGTAATTGATCTACAACCACTCCTTGAATATTAGAGGAAACTAAAAGAGGAGACAAGCAAGTGAAAGAGCATCTTGTTAACTACATTTCATATATAAACAATATCCTGGTCAAAGTAAAACTCATGGAGTTAATTGAGCTCAAAGTTGGATAGATGTGGGAGCAGGGAGCTGAGGGTGGGCATGGCTACAAGGTGCCCCGCTAGTGGCTTGTTAGTGGCTTGTTTGGTGTGGGCGCTGGACGCGCCCACACCCCTAATAAGGCGCCTGGGCCGTATGCATGAGGTGGGGTTGCGCGCGGTAACGTCACTGGTCATCAAACAAAACATGGCGAATCAAGAAGGGAACTCATACTCCTATTTTACGCTGGGTGATGCATCTGTGAACATCCCTGTGATGTTAACTGCATCGTATCAGTCTAGCGGCTAGACAAGCTCACGCCAATCGTAGGCAGCCACCTTGTATTCGGAACGCTCAATTCCGTGTTCCCGCAGGAACAGTTACGACACGTCTTAACGGCGCACATGTGAAACGTTGAGGCCAGAACCTCTGGCATCGTGGCATGTGTACGATGCGACGATGCAATTGGGATAGGTTGACAAGGTAAGTGGGCTTATCACTTGATAGTTACCTACGGTGGTAGTATGGCGACGACTGACAGCTTCACAGATCCGAAGATACAACATTCGAGAAAATTACCATCGCCATTTACCGACGGACATGCGCCTCAGCACCTCCTCCTCTTCCGACGACTTCGCCGACAGAAACATCCCGGTCTGCTACTTCTGTTTCGAACTTATATATCCTTTGTACTTCCTCGATTAATGTTCTTCTAAAGAAACACTCCATAGTTTCAATGTCTCCAGAGCGAAACACTGAATGGCTGTTGAAAATGGGTACCTGAAGCCGTCTCCTGCAGCTGACTTACAGGCAACATATCCTTAAGGCAGCAGAACTGCGAATGGCATATGTGTAATTGAATTCCTGCACACTGTGGCGTGATGGCTGGTGAGATGTGGCGGGTAAATTAGATAAGATACGGAACGGGCTCCCAATAATCGTTTGGGGGAATATATATTAGATTTTTAATTTTTGCAATGCAGTTATTTTCGGATAATTCGAATACATCTTTATTACCCCGAGCTTTGAATGTAGATGCAAATTGAATTTGGTGGTGTCGGCAGTACCCTGCAATCGCCCCTTGTCGCTGCGTAGCTTACCCCGCACGCGACGCCTTCAGCTTCGAAGCCACTCCTCCCTTCGTCCAGCGAAATACAACAGAAAATGTTAGCAGGCCATGCTCTCGATTTCGATCTTAGCTGCACACCAACTTTCGACAATCCCATGATACAATCTAGTGGCTTTGGTTAATCACCCGGCGCAATTTTTCACCACTGCAAGTAGGTCCCCCCCCACCGACACCTACCGTATCCTCGCGAGAGCGTATCCCTGCCTGCCCAGCCGCCCCGGGACCACTTACATACAATTCTGTTGCGTGTGGTGTTCGATCTGTTCGTTGTGCATGCAGACAATCTAACGCGGGGTCGCAGTGTAGCTACTTTGAACCGAGCCATTATCTGTTACGCCCTGCTGGTAGTGGAAGATGGCCAACGTATACAACCCCTTGCTCTTACTGTTCTATACTGCGTGAAATTTTACGTCGCTCGTTCGCAAGCCGAATCTAGGAACTGACAGATTGACAGTGATGCTATGAAGTTTTGCACATGGCCGCGCGTTCCACCTTACATACTGTTGCTGCTCTAAGTTGCACCTCGCCTTAGGACAACTCTACGATTCTATGCCGGCGACACGATCGCATACCGACCATTGATCCTCCACTTGGTTATAATCTACTATTGTTACCGTGCGCTCTTGCGGTAGCTACGATTAGCGTCACCGTTGTACTCCATTCCCGTTGCTAGGGCCTACGGTGAAGACCTGATGTGTCAGAAAGCACAATAAGGCCTTTGCAAGTGTATGTCGGCACAGCGGAACCCCTACAGCATATCCGTACTGTTATCCGTCCAAAACTTGTTGTCGGCGAGTGTCAGCTAGTGCCGTGTTGTGACGGTGAGGTATAGACATGCTGGAATGTCTGCCTTCTAACGTGGAATGGTGATCGGAACTTAGCCTAGGTGGCATGATTGGTAGGTGTGTGTCTTCGGTGTCTTCTTTCTCGCTCAAGTCAAAGTACAGGCTATGATGCCGCCACCGCCGGACTCTTTCCCAACCTGTGCGAGTAATGCTGAACTGAAGTTCTCTCACGAGACCGCCTACATTGAAGCTCAACTGATATTATGGGTGCTGCTGAGGTCAGGAATCAGCCGTCGGTTACTGCATCGAAGATTAGGGGTAGGCGCGAATTGATGGGAATTAGCGGCGGCGGTACAAAGCTGTGGAGATATGTACCTTCTCAGTAGCGCTACCTCCATGTTGATTGTTGGTGACTGGGGGAGGTTTGATTGGGGTCCAACCATTGCGTCTTCGACTTGTTTGGCAATTTATTAGTGTACTTGTCGACGTCTAGATATCGTTGACTCATACTTTTTATACTTTTGCTAGTAATTTACAAACGTTCGAGAAAACATATTATCTATCGAGAGGACGCTCGTGACAGTTCTGATTGATACTCACCCATATAAACACATACCAACTTCGTTTGTATACCCTCAGAGGTAGGCCGCAAGGAGTGGTTATATGTGCGCAAAAGCGGGAGCTACAGTCTCAACCTCTCCCCCGAAACGCTTGGAGCTATTATATTCATTCACCTTGTTTTTTCTACACTGAAGACCTCACGGCCTTAAATCAAGAAATACCAGTACAAGCCGCGGTCAGTTTCGATTGATCGACACATCGGGGGTGAGTGATACTGTATGAAGCTGATGTACGTGCGGTAACTTCATGTCACTCGCTCCCTTCTCTCCCTCTCTCCCTCTCTCTCTGCTCGAAACAATCACTGAACTTGACTTGTGCGTTGCGTCTTTCGTCCATTCCTGCAAACCCGTCTTCGGTTCATCAACGTGTACACCTTCGGTTCCAATTTCTTGACAGTTTAAGCCTCGGCCAAGTTCCATCTGAGAGCGGACCTACAAGTTGGACTTGCGATTTCTTACCGATACAGCCTCCAGTTACAGCTTTGGTCGTACACCTTTCTGGGCCATTTAAGGATTTGCAACTGCTAATCCTGTTTTACCACCACCTGTGCCGAAGACCTCGAGACACTATAAGCACATGTCGAGATGCGGGGCCTGCAAGAGACCGTGAAACTAGTGTAAGTGTGATTAAGTAGCCGGAGTTGGAGTGAATTTTAAGCGGTAAGCGAAGATTGGGGTTGTGGAAGAGGTGGGGAAAGATGGATGTATATTGGTATCTCAACGGTACCAAGGAAGATATCTTTGCATATATCAGTACTGTGTTTCTCAATTGAACATTAACATCATGTAATTTGCGTCTATTAGTGCCAACGGGATGTCCGTCATATAGAGCAAGGCAGATCAAGATCAGCCCCCGTCGCCACGGTTATGACAGGCCCGGCGTCATCATACGGTCAAGGGCAACATATTACATCCTCTATCTAGCCTTAGATCTCCTGTGTGATTCATACAGGTTGGGTAATCATACGGCGGGAATGTGTTATTTCCTGATATTTACTACGGGAATTTTGTGAGATTTAATACGATTCGCAGGTGCGGCCTAGCTGGCCGAGTGGCGTCAAAGTCCAGATCCCTCTAAGAGACCCGAAATTGAATTCTTTAATTTATCGCAGATATGTATCACTGCAATGTATCTCTATAATATGTATCATTAGAATGTATCTCCATAACGTATCTCAACTGAAACTGGAGGATACGATTCGGCCACAGCGGGAGGAGTAAGATTTCTCAATACCATCACCGTCACCATCACCACCACGATAAAGTTGCCTACCGGTGATCTGGCTAGTCACCCGCATACGTACTAGATAATGTACCATCACGGATATGTATCCAGGAAATGTACCATATACTGTATTATTATTGTATCCGTGATACATTCTTACTTCAAATACCATTAATCTACCCACGAGGCTGAAATTTTGTGTATCCGAAAATTATCTGCGGATGCAATTTTCGGGCCTGCCGTCGAATGGTGCCCTGCAGCGTCGTCTCGGCTCGCGCAAGGTTTATCACCCCTGCTTAATTTGACATTTGACATTCGGTACGGACTACCGAGATCGCTACCACAAAAGTAGCAGGAGACTAGGGTGCTCGAGTAGGGATGGCCCCGCGTTTGTGTGTGCCCCACCTGCCGGATCGAGCCATATCCTTGCATCACCACACATCGGTAGTAATATGGCCAAGCATCTGCCAACAGCACCAAAGAACAATATCTGGTTGCCTTCACCCACACCGGACACACACTTCGCTCAAATTAACTAAGTCGGCAGTCTCGAGAACTTTATTGGGTTCCTCATCCGGGATAGATATTCGCAATAGTGAACTTTGGAACACCTTTGGCCTCTGAATCATTGTAACTGGGAGATCTATGGTTGACACGGTTCGCCATTCTCGAGGTACTTCTTTCCTCTCAAACCGCAACCCCTGAGCGTCCATAACGCGGATACCTCGGCAAGATTTCCTCGTCGCTACCTACATTTCTAGTAGCTTCGCTAACTATTCTGTGAATTCGCCACCATATTCTGTTTGTCCGCAAGCAAGATGTTCAACTCAAGATTTGAGCGGACTGCAGACCTCGACGACCTGCAGCAGGCAATCTTGCGGGGTGAGGAAGCAGTGGCTGTATCACCCATAGATCATCCCGATCGAGTTGGCCGGTTGATAAAAACGGCCGACAGAATGCGACAGTTGCTAAACTTCCAGAGGTTTCTACTTCCCCTAACCGCTAACGAACTGATGACTGCTGCATCCATGCACCCCGTAGTCTTGATCAACGTTTCTTCCATTCGTTGTGATGCATTCCTTATTGAACAACACACCAACACAACATTGAATCTCCCCCGTTTACAAGAAGCAACTATCAAAGAGGTAGCCTCGGTAATGACTTCTCCGCTCTGCCTCTTGCCAATTCATGCTGCTGGATATCATTCTGAAACGGGCTCGAGGACCGTACTTGATCGAGTGATATCCTCATACAGCCCATCAATCAAAGCATTACTATATGCACGTCGGAACGAAGCGCAAAAGAGTCGCAGTCGAGCTCCAGCTTCTGATAAAACAGTACTTGTTTCAATGTCTACAACCCCAGGGCGTGCCGGGCTTGCATTTGCCGAAAAGGAGACGATGGTGCTAATGACTTCCTTCTTGCCTCAACCCTAAGAGTTACACTGCGCGATCAGCACAAAAACGAGGTCTTGACCACTTTAGATCGCTGCTCGATCTTTCATTTTGCCGGGCATAGCGTATCACACCCTTCGGACCCATCCATGAGCACTTTGCTTTTGGCCGATTGGCAAACGAATCCGTTGACAGTCAATGATATGGTTGCTATGAAGTTCCACCAAAATCCCCCTCTTCTTGCATACCTCTCGGTTAGTTCAACAGGTGACAATAAGGAACTTAAACTGCTTGACGAGGGTATCTATTTAATGGGCGCTTGCCAGCTAGCAGGGTTTCAGCATATCATCAGAGCGCTGTAGGAAATACCCGAAATGCACCGTGTTAACGTAGCTAAGGATATTTATAAGACAATGATAAATGCCGGCATAAGCGATAAATTTGTATCGCTAAGACTACACAATGCTGTAATAAACCTCCGCAGAGGCTGCAGTCCAGCTAGCACAACTAGAGCGGCTACGGATGTCGACATGATTGAAACCGAAGAAAGCCAGGAAAACGGGATTGGCGATCCTTTTATTGGGCTACGTATAACCTTATGGGAATCTTGCTTGTGAACAATACTGTCGTCCATTTTTTGTGGAATACTATTACTAACTAAGTTTCGACTAGAGACAATAAAGCATGAAGGAGTGGAGGAAGTGGGGAGTGGGGAGTGGGGAGTGGGAGTTTATGTTCGGTGATGAAAGTTTTGGGGTGGGAGATTGTCACGCGAGTTCGGGGCTGGGGATTCGGGGATGAAAGGTTGAGGGGCGGAAGTTTGAACGCAGGAGTTAGCTCGGGCGTTTATTTCTAGTTTGTAGTGCAGAGTTTTAGAAAACATCTCAATGCTAAACCTCATTGACGGATTTCACTCTATTCTTTGATGAATAATGCCGCACCGAACGTTGATGGCCTTTGTTGTGGTAGAGAATGTCGATCATGTTGAGGCCGAACATATCTTAGTACTACGTCCTTCTCCGAGAATATCGTATTATCTAACGCTAGCACCCATCTTTATCATACACCTAATCCAGACATGGGCTGGGAGCGGCCCTGAGAATGAAGATGTCCCACGTTTCTTCACGGCTGTTAAGTGCGTAACCCCTCCCCTGCTTCTCCCATTTTTTTATGTAAGATAACTCTTATAATAATATTTTACCAAATAGTGGGCAAAATGAAGCGAACAATCTTAAAATTTGTTGGGTATTAAATCCTGCCTTCTCTCCAATTTGTGGGGGCGATACTACGTGTTGTGTTGCAAGAAAATGTCAGCAGTAGTCATGTCATGAGTAATGACTTATGTATTGTCAATTGATGTGTCGCAATGACTACCTTGCTGGTGTCGTGCCATTCACAACCTTCGAACGCAACCAATATGGCAAGAAGCACCAAGAAATAGTATACCTAATATATTCACGACGAAACCTTTTAATTCCAGATTGCTTTTCCATATAAGGTTATGCGACAAAAATACTCTCCACTAGAGGGTTATCCTAGATAAATTCGTAATAGAAGGGGATCCTCCAGTCAAGGGAGTTATACCACATAATACATCCCCCAAAGAGGTATCTGGAAAAAAAGCCGAGAAAACAAAGAGTCCAATTCTGTACGACACCAAAACGGACCTCACTTTAGAAACTCGTGGTAACTAAGCGTTCGGAATCTGGCCTTTGGAATTCGTCTGGGGGGCAGGACTGGCACCCCGTACTCAAATGGACAGGACTATGGGACTGTAGTCTTGACTGTAGGGAACTGTACGCAATGGCAGTATTTTCATTGTAATAGATGATCACCAAGAATAAAGTGTTATATGCAATAAATCTTCCCTGAGATGCCCGGCAATAATGTGTGTTCCCATTTGAAGGGATAGAGAAGGCTCTGACACACTCTATCTACACGCGGAAAGATGTTATCAGTCGGTAGGTGCTGCTGCACTGGTAAGCACTCGCATTGTTACCCCATGTGTTTTGTTGCTACAGTACGTAGGGGAGAACCGCGCGCGTAGATTCTACAATACAGTGAGAATAGAGAAGGAGAAGACTCTACTTATATACAGAGAATCATCACAGTAAACTTTGATGCTTCACCATGAGCCACTTGTCATGGCCATTGGATTTGCAACATGTTTGTTCAAAATACGATACTGATGCAGTATGTTAATCTATCTAAAGGAAGAGTGTGAGTCTCTAATACATAAATAGACTAGAGTGACGAGTGATATCAGCTAGAGTGGCAACTAGTAGTGCCAAATGATACGAGGCATATATCATGCTGAAATGTAGTGGCGACTCCAAAGAGACACATAGACTCCCATCTAGACATCCACAAATTATCAATAGCAACACCCGCGGTTGCATGAAGTTGACTGAAAGCTGACTATAGGCTGAGATCTGATGGCAGGGCATTCGGTAAGGCAAAAAGTATACGAATCTCTTGTATATATCTCAAGTGATTTCCCTTCTCTCTACTTCCTGTACCATAGTCTATACATGCACACAGTTCTCCCCATATTGTAATATATTATACGCCTCTCTCGGCGCAGACCTCCGGGCTAGCATAAGTAGAGAAGAAACAAGAGCTGAAAATCATTTAAACGTGGATTCCATTACTGCGTAAATTTCGGTACCACTTGCGGCTACCTTTTGGTGGATCCGGCGCATAGGAATAGGCCTCGCAATAGTGTAAACTGGTGTGTAATCGAGATAAACTGCACTGGATTGCACTGTTTAAACTAACTATATCAGTTGAGAAACTTCTTTGCGCTCCACCGGTGCTGCGTACAAATAATAGCCGATGCTGAAGTATTGAACTGGCTATTTCTAGATCCAAACGCTGCTGATTGTATATAGCAGGCCACCCTATGCTTGATGACGGTTGGACTAAGCCGGCTTAGGTCGATGGCAACCCCGTGTGGGGTTGACTGTATCTTGCCGGCCTGTATCTTGCCGGCCTGTCGAGCTGAAGTCAGGCCGGTAGAACACTGCATATACCTAGTTCAGTCATTAAGCAAACCGGCTTATGCCAGGGACTAGTGAGAATCAGTGCCCCGTAGTGAGGCCTGCATGGGGAGATCCACTTGCTCTTGGTGAATGATAAGATCCATGCAGAGGACATATATACCCGGCCGCGGTCTGCGGGAATGAAGGAAAGAGAAGAAAACATTACCCAGACCCCATCTCACTTCCGAATCATTCTCGCTCCTAACTTTTATTCCTACGCACTTCCCAACTGGTAACTAGGTACGGAAAACTTCCGATCTACCCAGATAAAGCACTTTCCCATACCGGACTATGACTTGTCGTCCTTAGAAATTTTTAGACTACAGAACTATAAGTGTCAGCGGTTTCCGAGTGATCCTTCCATGATGCGAGTGATGACTGATGACATTGTGACAGTGATGACCTCCGACAACCACTAAACCACATTAACCTCACGCCCACAGTATTGTAACTAACCTATATGATGATGCAATGGAAGTCTACCTCATAGCATTCCGGGCTAAATTAATGTAAAGAGAGTGGTTAATCAGAACCCTCAACCCTGGCAGTCGCCCCCAGTCGCCCGGTTGTGCCCGGTTTTTGGAATATCACACCCGTAACTGGACGACCAAATCAGACCTAGAATGACGGGAGGGTAGACAGGCTTTTTACATCCCTGCTCTAATCTGCTTGTCGAAGTTTGCGCAGCCAGGATGAATGTCGTCGACCAGCTTCTTGGGCATTCCGGAGATTCGCTGGTTAGTTCCGAGCTCGTGCAGATGTAGTTTCACCTGACCCATCTGGGGATTCCGGTAGTCGTCACTTCAAGTCAAGGACCTTACGCTGTCACCGTCCTTTATACTTTATACTTCCACTCTTATTAGAGCTTTCGCCCTCGTTTGCTAATCGGCAGAGATAGACAGATAGCGATTACGACTTACGATTATTACGGTTTAGGTGCACCTGTTGTCTCAGTCTTCACCTCCGGATGGTACCTGTAGTTGATATCGTTGATCGTTTGTAAGCCGTCCGGACTGTGATTTTCAGGGCGGAGAATTTAGGATCGCATGAGACTAGAGCAAAGTCTCTTAGATTAGATCTCTACAGGGCCCGCTGTTGCCATGACATACTGAAGTAAACAGTAGGAAACGGTGGAGATCACGGTATTTATGCTATGCATTGTGTTCAGGCTCACTACTGGCATCGCGGCTTGTTCAAGGCTCACCACTACTAGTGTTAAGGCTCGCTGACATTGGTTTTAAGGCTATTGCCGGCATCACCGATGATATAGGGTGAAAAGTAGCGTCATATTGCCGTTTGTCCATTTCTTGTATGTGCCGGTCACCTATAGATATACCAGGCCCAAGTCCTTTGATTACTGTCTAGGACGGACTAGGGTTTACCTAGCTCAAGATAGGACGATGGTGTGGGCCACGAAAGATGCCAATCGCCCCCGTGGTTGAGATGCCTGGTCGGTAGCCATTGGCTGTCGGCCACGATACTATTAGGGCATGCCAGTTCTTCTCGACTCACTTGATAGATCGATCGCCAGTCATGTCGGTATGTTTGGCCACTCGGCAGACATCTCGGCAGACGTCTCTTGGTATACCTTACCGTCGACCTCTCAGCTGACCCCTCGGTAAACCAATTTCTGCGGACATCTCTCGGTAGGCCATTCAGTACGCCTCTTCTAGTTAATCTAATTCGGTCGGGATCAATTCTGAGATCCGCTGACGATTGCCGAAGTTCTACCGTATCCCTTGGATCGTAACTTTGGCATTCCCGGCCCGTTTGGGCATGGCAACCGACTCCCCACCTGCAAATATTTAGCGATGCAACCACAACTCTGTAGGGGTGGCCTGGGAGCATTATAAACTTA
>Ga0307514_10005877_pt1 | contig 10828 bp, 13 predicted proteins | sample 16_EM_MG_FD_203088 | JGI IMG/M metagenome (GOLD analysis project Ga0307514, IMG submission 203088) | Populus trichocarpa ectomycorrhiza microbial communities from riparian zone in the Pacific Northwest, United States - 16_EM | ecosystem: Host-associated > Plants > Roots > Unclassified | place... | reverse complement strand
CCCCCAGAGAGAGCCTTAGGCTATGAGGCAGGCAGTGCAATGTAATTAAGCTAGAAATAAACCTAATGCTTGCTTCTAGCCCAGCCAAAAATGCATACTAGACATGCACATTGCTGGTTGGGCCACCCAGCCCAGCTATAAATACGTACTAGACATGCATGCATATTGCTGGGTTTTTTTTTTTTTTTTGGAGTCTATATGCCTTTCTCCCAAAGAGAGTCTCTGGCTATGGGACAGCATATTGCTGGTTGGGCCACCCAGCCCAGCTATAAATGCGTACTAGACATGCATATTGCTGGTTGGGCCACCTAGCCTAGCCATCAATACGCACTAGACATAAGCATTGCTGGTTGGTCCACCTAGCCCAGCCATCAATACGCGGTCTACCCAGCCCAGCTATAGATGCTGGCGGGACATTCGAAAGTTCGAAAGTTCGAAACGACATACATATTGCTCATTGGTTACTCAGTCCAGCCATAAATACTGGCAGGACATTTATAGTATTGCTGATTGGGTCCCCTAGCCCAGCCATAAATGCATATTAAACATGCATATTGCTGGTTGGGCCACCCAGCCTATTCTGTAATCAACTGGTTACTTTCGTATTGCTTATAAGAAGCCTAGATATTCTCACTAAATCCTCAACCTTCCACTGAATCCTCAACCAGCTCCTAAATCCTCAACCTGCTACTGGATCCTCAACCTCCTACTGAATCCTCAACCTCCCACTTCTCTCGTTATTCTTACAATGTCTACTTCCACTCTGCATAACAGGGCAGCAGAAGTCTTCCAAGCATGCGCCAGCTCGGATGACAACTTAATACCCGACAAATATACTGAATATATATCATGATCAATTCCCACCTCTCCCAATGCTCAACTTCTACCATATATCCAAGATGAACTGCAAAGGCCGAAGTGGTCTAATTTCAGGATTAATACTATTCAGGTATATTAGCAGTAGTAAAATCATTGTTGCAGTGGCCTCATAGTTTTTTTTTTTCTAGATAATTGTCACACTAGTGAATGGGTCGGATGGGTATTTTCTTGGTTTTTTTGTGTTTTTTATATCATATATTTTTATTTATCCGCAGCGCCCATAATTGTTTATAGTTTTATTTTTATTTTGAATGGGTCGGCCATTCGCGCGGTTGATAGATATGTATTTTCTTGTCATAGTTTTCTTGTGTTGTTTATGTCATACATTTTTATATATCTGCATCGCCTATAATTGTTCATAGTTTTCTTAATTAATAATCCTATTGTGGTTATCACATTAGCGAATGGGCTGGCCTATTGATGAATGGGTTGGCCATTAGCACCATTGATAGATGGGCCGAACCAACTGTCAATAGGGTCCCATTGCTGAATGGTCCGTATTGACATATGGTCCAGAACACCACTGATGATAATGGATTTTATAATGTTGGCTTTGCTACAATGAAGTTTATAACGTTGGCTCTGCTACTGATATATCAGTTTTTATCATATTTTGCTGTTACTTTTAATGTTGGCTTTGCCATTGATATTACCTTTGCCGCATCTTACTGTTATACCTCGATGATGGTTTATATAAAATGGTTACACATGATAGCTCTGGGAAATGGGACGATGATGAATAATAGAACGAGGCATATCCAAATTCGGCAATGTTTTGTTACCTCAAAAGCTACTGATAGCTTGATTACTATCGAGAAAATCCATACAGATGACGAAGTAGCTGATATCTTTACAAAACCTCTAGCTAGAGATGCATTTTTAAAACACTCAAGTCCCATGGGGCTAGAATTCGAACGACAGTGTTTACTATGCGAAGTAAAACTTATCTCCAGAAACAGCCTATTTCAACATGTACGATCAAATCACTCTGAGATTAATGCCCCAAAGAGAATTCAGATGGCGGACTATGAAGGTTGAAGATTTGGGGCTAGTCAATGGACAAGCGGGAAAGGAATAAGCAGGCAATGAAATTCAAAAGCGGGGGAGGTGTTTTCTATTTTTTTTTCACTTTCTGGTTCTTTTCTTCTTTTATATACATTCGGGTCACATCGTTAGGGGGGGGTAGAAGTACCATATAGGGTAATAGGCGTAACACTGCTAGTATGGCATGGTAAAACATTGGGCAGAGAGGACGAGACTCATGTTGTTAATATATCACTAAGAGGATAAGAGAATAACAGGAATATCATTTTCTATCATCATGTCACCTAGTCCTTCTAAACTTCTACAAGGTATGGAGTATATCCCATTCTTCACTCTACGGAGAGAGCGGCTTGTGCCAACCAGACTACCATTCTTCTTAACAATAGGAACAATAGCAATTATGCATGGTGGGCTCTGTCTCAGCAGTCTAAGGGATACGTCTAGGCTATGGGATGGTGTCAAGGCTCTGGGTTATGCACATGGACTCTGGGTTATGTACGAGTACATGGGTTATGTAGGTGCAAGGATGGCACATAGGAGGATGGATAGCATTGCGCGGAGGATGCATGGGACACATAGGCGTGACGGAGAGGAGCTTGGCAGCTGGAAATTTCCTTTTCATTTTTAGCCTTTCCCCCGAAGCCTTTCCCCCGAAGGAAGCCTTAGGCTATGAGGCGGCCCCGTTCCCGCACCGCTAAAGGATTGGGTTTACACAGGGAACAACATGCTGCTTGAAAGCCCAGCCTCCCGAGCCTAGGAAATAAAACCCCGAAAGATAGAAGCGTCCGTCTGCCTGCCTCACACTCGGGTCGGTACGGCTCCCACCACCACACCCTCACTTCGGCCTATCCCCCAGCAGGAGCCTTAGGCTATGAGGCGGTGGCAGCTGGAATATCCACCCTGGGACAGAGCATCATGTATCATCATGATCATCATCACCGTATAGCATAGCATAAATGAAGGGAACGTTCAGTAACCTTATCAAAGGAAACATTCAGTGAGCTTTCAGACAGCCCCGTACCCCAACCCTCCTATTTCCTCCCTCGATCAGCTTCTACAGGAAGCCAGCGCCATCCCAAACGCACCTGGCTTCCTAGCCTGATGACCTCCTCAAAAAAACACAACGATGGAGCTGGTTGCCTTTCCCATTCCTCTACCTACGCCGTATTATTGGTGGATTGTTTGGCTTACATGTTTTGCGGAGATCATGGATTTAATCGCATCTCCCCGCCTCATAGCCTAAGGCTCCCTTCGGGGGAAAGGCGTATAGACTCAAAAAAAAAAATGCTCCCATATTACTATTCTTCACGCAATAGACGGAAGTCCCCCGTGATGTCGCTCCCCCCACTCGTTCCCAAAATATCGTTGCACACGTTTCGATCCACGTCAGATTCTCCGAGACTTTGCAGTTCATCATGTGCATGTGCTGCCAAGACAAATTTGCTCAGCCTTGCTGACACCTCCACTTTTTATCATGCGGGATATTTACTTGATGATTTTTGTAATTTGTGTATATTTGAATCTATCTATGTTCTCGCGCCCAGGACTTGTTCTCGTGCCCAGACCAATTTATTTTTGTGTGGTAGCTGAAATCCCCAGACTCTAAACTGTTTAGCGTAGGTAGATAAGAGACTGGGACACTAAACCTGCGCTGCCGCCAAGACAATTCATAATTGTGCGCACCAGCAGCGCAGGTTTAGAGTCTGGGCACAAGAACAATCTATCTACTGAGTTTATATATACATGCCTACAGCGATATCAGTACTTCAATAGATCTGAACCAAGCCTGGATCTCATCGCCCAACCGCACTACCCCATGCAGTCCGTCACAGTTCCATCGGCAGTCTCTCCACCACTCCCATCGTCGGGGACACCTGCTCAACCTCTCCCTCTGCCAGGCTCAAAAATCTTTGAAGATGCGTTAAGTGACTTCAAGAAAGGTCTTTCCAAGAGGGAATTGGCACAGTTTCAATGCGTGGATTTCAAAGATGTTGAGGAGACTATCAAGGACATCGAGCGTAACCAGAAAATGAAAAAGAAAATGCAGAATATTGCGCGAATCAAGCCATTCCTTGAGTGTGTGAGGCAATACGGAAAGATTATAGAGGTGTTCCTCAACACCTCCACCATTGTTGCGTATATCTGGGTTAGTTCACAAACTGTAGTCATCACAATCCGGATATGTTACTGACTCGAGAATTCCATCCTACAGGGACCTATTAAACTCTTACTAACGGTAGGCACCCTATGTACATCAGCGACAAACCTGTCTTGTCTTCGTCATTCCAGAAGGTCATTTCTGAAATAATAGTTTATAGGTTTCTAATACAGTCGAGGATGCCTTTGAATACGTTCTCTCTTCGTATGAGGACATCGGAGAATGCCTGCCTTTATATTCTCAATATGAAGAATATTTGCATCGGAATCAACATATGTACAAAATGCTCGGATATGTGTACAAGGACCTCTTGACCTTCCATGCTCAAGTGTACAAAGTCATGAGTAAACCCAGTAAGTGTTTGCATTCCTGATATTAGAGAGCAGTATTCTCGGAACTGACACATATCACAGTGTGGAGAGCTATTTTCGATATCGCTCGTCCTAAGCTTAGCGCGGTGCTCGCGGACATCCGCACTAGCCTTCTCCGCCATAAAGATCTGATCGAAAAAGAAGCTAATTTACTACATTTCGATCAATTCCTACATTTTGATCAATTCTGCAGGCAACATGAAGAAGCAGGATTACGGTTCAGGCAACAAGAAAAGATGGAAATACGGAGACAAAAGATGGAGGCTTTGGAATGGTTGGCAATGACTCCAACAGAGACTACTGCTGCAGGAGATCAAGAATACTATGCGAGCAAAAGAGAGGACTATCCTGCCAGTGGACAGTGGCTCTCTAGTTGTCGTCAGTATCAGCAATGGATTGACCCTCAGACAACCCACATATCTTGTGTTTGGCTGAACGGGAAGCCTGGGGCAGGTATGGGATACCGTCGTCGTGAGCGCCATTGTTCAGACAACAACTAACGTTTTTACAGGTAAGACGGTACTTGCTTCATATATAATTGAGCAGGTATGCAAGGTACCTGAGTTTGATGTGGGTTGGTTTTATTGCAAGTTTGGGAACAACGATAAGAGTACCCTGTTGGCAGTCTTGAGGGGGGTGTTAGCCCAACTTGTGAAGGCGAACGACCAACTGTATCCCCATGTTCTCGCAGCAAAAAATTCAACTGGGGACCTCAAGCTAATTTCGCACAAAGCGGGAAAGGACCTGCTGGCCGAATGTTTGCAAGTGTTGGAAAAGACTTGTATAATTATTGATGGTCTGGATGAGTGCGACAAGGATGTACGGGGAGAGATTATCTCTCTATTTACCAGATTGGCAAAAGCGCAGAATGATGCTATGTCTGGCTCGCTGCGGATTCTCTTAGTTAGCACAGATGAAGCTGACATTAGGAAATCACTCTCTAAAGCTGTGTGCTTAACTCTGAAAGGCACAGATAATTTCTCTGAAATGCAAGACTATGCTCGCACATGGGGGAAGCGCATCCAGGACTTACATACACTCACAGACCAGAAGACGGAAGAAATTGTTAGCGAGGTGATGAAGAGGGCAGATGGTAAGTACTCAGCCCTCCTACATGGACCAACTTAACCTTACACTATTAGGGATGTACCTCTATTGCTACTTGGTCTTTACTAGTTTGCATGATCAGTTGACGCTTCAGGACCTTAATCGTGAGCTGGAGCCAGATTGCCTGCCCAGAGGCCTTGGAGATACGTAAGGAAAAGCTCCCTCGGGAGACATCTGCATTTATTGAAATTGCGTTAGGTATGATAAGATTCTACACAGAATCAATCCACATCACCGAGTTTATGCAGAGAAAATTCTTGGGTGGCTGGCTTGCTCCAGACGTCCTCTCAAGTGGCATGAGATACAAGGCGCCCTATGTATTCGCACTACCGATGGGACCTTCGACCAGAGGAGGCGCATAAGACTAGTGGCTAAGGAGCTGTGTGGTGCTTTGGTAGAGGTTCATTCTGACGAAACTGTACAGTTTGTTCATACAACCGCTAGAGAGTGAGTCAATAGAACTGGGAGAGCCCGCCTAGGATCTTGGTCCTGACACTCGTGCACAGATACATTATTAGGCAGCGGTACCAGAAAGGAACAGGCCAACTCAGCCCTCCATGGATCAACATTGCAGATGCTCGATCTCAAGCTGCTTTGACGTGTGTTCAATACCTTACTCTGGATTGTTTTAAACTTGACCTCAGTGACGATGAGGTCAGCAACTTTGTGCACAAGGGGTATTACTGTTTCCAAGATTATGCGGTGGTATACTGGTATGATCATGTGGAACTCAGTTTGTCAGAGGCCAGTAGCGGGGGGCCATTTGTGAATTCCCTCCTCTCAGCTTTGAATTTGTTCCTCACACGCAACTGGGATTCGTCGAAGGCCACTGAGCAACAAAAGAAAGACCGAAGCGTGCCTATCAAGGTTGTGCAGCGTTTAAAAGTCTTACAGGACACACGTTTTCCTGAGGTATTCCGCAAGCTTACGGTTCTCGCGTCTGCACGCGAGAGGCCTGGGGCACCCTCACCCTTCCAATTTGTGAATTTTAGGATACAGGTTGGGCGGGCTAGGACTCTCCTCGAAGGTCAGCAAGAATCAATCTTCAGCACGGCACAAGCTCAGGACCTGCAGAAATTCTATGGACATGGTTTCAATCATTTCAAGTGTCAACATGAAAATTGTGCATGCTTTAGCCAGGGTTTCGCCTCTGTCAGAGAGCGTCAGAGGCACGAAGGATTACACGATAGGAGCTTTCGATGCACAGAAACAACATGCCCTTTTGCCGAGATAGGGTTTGCGACGAATGCCGAATTTCAGTCACATCTGAGGTCTCAGCATCCTGAAAACATTTCATTTCACGAAACTGAAGTTGCCCGCACATTCAATAATGACTATGATGACTATTATCACACGTTCATTGTGGAGGCTTCTGGGCAAGGCCAGTTGGACATTGTCAAGAGCTTAGTCCGAGACGGGATCGATATTAACACACAGGATACAGAGGGAATGACGGCATTGCATCGAGCATGCTTGGGCAGCCATGGTGACATTGTTCGATTTTTGGTTGGGCTTGATCATATAGCACTCTCAGGCCAGGATATCAACGGGGCTACACCACTGATACAGGCTGCAACTATCGGGCATGCGGCTATAGTGCGATTGCTGCTTGGGAAGGGCGGTGTGGATACCAATGCACGAACTAGGAGTGGTGAAACAGCACTGATCCGGGCAGCTGGAAACGGGCACGAGGCTGTTGTGCGATTGTTGCTTGAGAGGGGTGATGTGGACGCCAATGCAAAAGGCAGGTATGGTGAAACAGTACTGACCAGGGCAGCTGCGGGTGGGCACGAGGCTATTGTGCGATTGCTGGTTGAGAGGAGTGACGCAGACGCCAGCAGTGACGACACCGTGAGTGCAGCCTTCCAGGCAGCTGGAAACGGGCACGAGCCCGTTGTGCAATTACTGCTTGAGAGGGGTGCGGTGGACGTCAATGCACAACGAACCAGCAGGAGTGGTTACACTGAAACAGTACTGATCCGGGCAGCTAGACACGGGCACGAGGCTGTTGTGCGATTGCTGCTTGAGAGGGATGATGTGGACGCCAATGCTCCAGGAACGGGTGGTGAAACAGCACTGATCAGGGCAGCTGGAAATGGGCACGAGGCTATTGTGCGATTGCTGCTTGAGAGGGATGATGTGGACGCCAATGCACAAGACAAGCGGGGTAGGACAGCACTGATATACGCAGCTGGGCCCGGACATGAGGCTGTTGTGCGATTGCTGCTTGAGAGGGGTGCGGTGGACGTCAATGCGCGGGACAAGAATGGTAAGACAGCATTGATGCATGCAGCCAAAAATCGTAGTGCTATTGTGAAAATACTGCTGGAAGATCGGAGGGTAGACGTGAATGTAAAAGACAACAAGGGCAGGACAGCACTGATGCACGCAAAGACCAAGGGAAGCTCAGCGCTGCTGCGTGCACAAAACACAGTGGAAATGTAAAAGATCTCAACCCCCGCAAGAGTGACATGGACACCAAGATACAAGTGGTCCTACTAGGAAACCGAATTGGGCCTCATTCCTACCTATGGATAGATCATATTCTTGTGATTTCCCTTTGGCTTGTTTTCTTCCCTCCCAACGATTCCCTTTGTCCTTTACCTGTTATTTTGGTTCTTGTTTGTTTGTTCTTTTCCAGGTGATTGTGATGCTTTTTTCCCCTACCATTCTCGGCATAGCAACCCTTTCCTACCGCAGCCGTCCGGTGTTGGAACATTGCGGTAGCATCCACCACCTCCTTGTACCTGTTGTTTTTCTTTCCGAGGTCATCGGTATTGGAACATTCGCATCGATCACATCCTTGTACCTTGTGTTTCTATTCCCGAGATCATCAGCATATGTTCAATCACATGTACTCTAATGTACTCCCATTCCGAGTTATCTCACAAATTAGCAGTTCGATTATTTTCTTATATATAGCTATGTACTTCCCTCTGTTAGATACAATATACAAGCAAGCCTTCACACACCGTCTCGTTTGTACATCACCATCTACGCACTCGACTCCCACCCTGCCCCAGCATACAAGTCTGCATTTAGCATGTACACCTACTACTCTGCTGTGCCTAACACAACTCTCATAGTTTGTTATACGGAAGGCAGGGCGCACGGGGAAGGCGAGGACGGTGGGCCTGAAAAAGGTGGTGGAGGAGATGCGGGGGGGGCAGGCTAGGCTGGGCCCGGGCGCCGAGATTCGCCTGCGTAAAGGCGCATGTTGGCGCCTAAGGGGCGATGTCGGGGAACTGGGTGGGGGTGGGGGCGCAGAGGGTGATTACGGAGCGGGGACTGCGACAGAGGTGGGAGAAGATGAGGGAGGAGGAGCGGATCCGGAGGGTCAAGGGGATGGGTTTGGGGAGCGTGGCGAGATAGCACCGCAAGGCACGAGTGAACTACGTGCATTACTGCACTGGCAAGAGGAATGTCCAAGCCTTTTTTTATTTTTTGAAGGAATCATTAATCGCATGTATCCTATCTAGAATATGGCGATAGACTGAAGCTCCTGGGGTTACCAGGTGGTCTCTCTCCACCACACGGGCCAGTCCCTGCCCTCCCTGCACGAATATATATTTACATGAGAAACTCCGCCACCGCCTCGCACACCTCTCATCCTCCCGCACTTGCTCGCCTGTACGTCCTTTGCCATCGCCCACCCACGGGCAGCCTAGTAGATACGCTGCATTCTGTGGTGTCCGTCCATCACACTCGCACCATGGCTCTTTCGACTTTCCTATTTCCCATATCCATTGCTGCTGCCGGCCCTTACCGGTATCTTTTTTTTTTTTTAAAGAATCATTAATCGCATTCATCCTAACTAGAATATGGCGATGGAAGTATGGTATCTGTCACCATGTATACTAGCCCTTTCACCGTCCTCGCCGACCCCTTCAAATGCGCCGGTGCCCCGGGGTATATTGGGAACTCTTGCTTTATACCCGCTGGCGTGGCAATCGTAGTTTTCTGCAGTCTCCATCCCATACCAACCTCCCATCCTGCCCTCCTGTCTGCTTCCTCGTTCCCCTCCACCAATGTCCAAGCCTGGCAGAATGTACGCAAGGACATTGAGGACCCGGAGTTCCGGAGATGCGGAAGATATATAGAAACAGACAGGTGCGTGGGCTTGGTCTGTACACATGGTGGGGCATTGGGCGGGGGTGGGGGGGCGAGCTGCAGTGGATGGAAGGGTCGATGGTATTAAAACATACTTATGTCACCAGCCCACACGTGCCTTCCACGTCACTTACATATGTCACCAGCTAGGTCACCAGCCTTGCAAGCTCACTGACGTTGGTACCTGTTCCTCATGTATATAGCTGGACATTTGCTCAGTCAAGTCGCAAAATACATATCTTATCTCTTCCTCTCTGTCTCTCTGGTTCCTGTGAACTCTTCTTTAATGAACCTACTGATTCACCGCTGCGCTCATACACTCCAATAGATGGGCGGAATGACCGATTGACAGACTTCGAGGAGGGGAGGGCGGGAAGGGATATTCTGACGGGACCCGAGCAGAGGGACCGCCAGCCGGAGTGATGGTCACAGCAGCAGCCACGGGGACCGGGGAGCTGTATCCAGGGAGTTATGCGACGGTCATGGACGCCGAGAAGCCAGGCATCATGTTGACCTGGGAGAGTGGGGCGAGTGTGGTGGCTCTGGGGAGCCAGAGTGCCATCGCGAGAACCACCCAGCTAGACTACACGGGACCGCGCTGATGGATAGAGGAGAAACTCCACAAGGCAGCGACATGGCGCACCGTGATGTGGGTGAAAGGACACTCTGGGGTCTCTGGGAATTACGAGGCGGCAGACAGGATGGCCAGGAAGACTGAATGGATCATGGTTGTCACAGCTAGCCTGAGGTAGCAACACCAGCTGGCATCCGACATGCCTTCCCCCCTCTTCACCAGGCCGGCATACCTGAAATGGGATCGAGAGGCGCTGCGAGACCTAGTTTACGTCACCACTGACCGCGGGCCCCTGAAGTATTGGCTGTGGACTATCGGGAGAGCGGAGGACAGCAAGTGCAGATGCGGGGTCGCTCAGAATGTGGTGCACCTGCTGCAATGCCCACTAGTTGGGGATGGAAGAGGGAGGACGTTGGAACAAGCAGAGCAGGACCCAGAGTGGTGCCGGGAAATAGCGGTGCTCTGAGGCAGTAGACAGCTAATTTCTCTTTGTATGTAACTTGGTGGGGATGGGGAAGGGGGCAGAAACTAGCCCTGGAGATGGATAACCTACTAGTAGGTGCGGTCTCTGGTCATAGTCTAGGT
>Ga0307514_10005876_pt1 | contig 10828 bp, 11 predicted proteins | sample 16_EM_MG_FD_203088 | JGI IMG/M metagenome (GOLD analysis project Ga0307514, IMG submission 203088) | Populus trichocarpa ectomycorrhiza microbial communities from riparian zone in the Pacific Northwest, United States - 16_EM | ecosystem: Host-associated > Plants > Roots > Unclassified | place... | reverse complement strand
CGCCGGTGATGGTCGGGATCGCATAGCTCTCGAAGGCGTTGCCCCGCTCGGGGTCGTAGCGGTCGACGGCCTTGACCAGGCCGAGAGCCGCCACCTGACCGAGATCCTCGACGGACTCGCCGCGCCCGCGGTATCGCAGGGCGATGCGGTTCGCCATGGGGAGCCAGGCCCGGACCAGCTCGTCACGCAGGGCTTGTCGCTCGGGCCCGTCGGGGAGGGCGACGAGGCGTACGAAGTCCGCGGCCGAGTCGGGGGCGTCGTCGTGCGGGTGCTGCTTCGTTCTGACGGTGATTCGCATGGTGCGTCGCATCTCCCTCAGAGGGTGCCGACGGGACAGTCACCATGGGAGTGAGCGCGCACACGGACCGCTCTGGACACACCCGGCGATCTGGCGGAGCCAGCTCCCACGGACGTGCCTCCTGTCCGAAGCACTAACACTCCCCCTGCCCACACTCGGACATTCCAAACTAAATAATAGAAAACCGACACACCTTCGCGACCATCCATGAGCTGGGCCCCTGGACCCACGGTGTGCATCACCGATGGCTCCGTCCTCCTTCGATCGCCGTCGCGGGCAGAATGGACGCGTGCCCCCATTCGACCGGACCCGTTTCCGGCTGCCCCGAGGTGTCCGCGCCGACGCCTTGCTCGCCGGCGGGGTGTTCGTGGTGGTGGCGCTCGGTGCGGAGGGGCAGCGGCTGAGTCATGGCGGGGACTCGGTGCCCTCACTGATCGCGTCCTGGCTGTTGATTGCGGCGGTGTGCGGGGCGCTGCTGTTCCGGCGCCGGTATCCGGTGACGGCGGGCTGGTTCACGGTGCTGGCCACGGGCGTCTATTACCTGCTGAGCGACGTCGACGGCCCGCTGATCATTGTTCCGATCGTGGCGTTGTACGCCCTCGCGGCCCAGGGCCGGATGCAGGCGGCCATCGGCATGGCCGCGGTCATGGTGATCGGCATGGCCGCGGGCACTCTCGCGAGCGGCAGCGACGTCACCGGCACGGCGGTGTTCATGCTCACCGGCTGGCTGGTCGCCGTTGTGGCCCTCGGCAGCGTGCGGCACAGCAGGTTGGCCTACGCCGAGGAGGAGGCGCGGCTGCGGGCCACCGAGGAGCGGCTGCGCATCGCCCGCGAGCTGCACGATGTGATCGGACACAACATTTCGATGATCAACGTGCAGGCGGGTGCGGCGCTGCACCGGCTCAAGAAGGACCCTGCCCAGGCCGAGGAGGCGCTCGGCGCGATCAAGGCGAGCAGCCGGGAGACCCTGCGGGAGCTCAGGGCCACCCTCGGCGTGCTCCGCCGCGTCGACGAGCAGGCACCCACGGCACCCGCGCCGGGGCTCGCCCGGGCAGATGAGCTGGTGGCCTCCGCGAAGCTGGCCGGGCTCCCGGTGCGGATCGAGCGGACAGGGGCTGAGCGCTCACTGCCCGCCCCGGTCGACCTGGCCGCGTACCGGATCGTCCAGGAGTCGCTGACCAACGCCGCCAGGCACAGTGGCGCCGGACGGGTCGTGGTCCGGTTCGCCTACGGGGACAGGGAGTTGACCGTGGTCGTCGAGGACGACGGCCGGGGCTCGGCGGCCCGCCCCGCCGGGTCGGGTGGCCGCAGCGGGATCGTCGGCATGACGGAGCGGGCGCAAGCCCTGGGTGGTGAACTGACCGCGGGCCCACGGCCGGAGGGCGGATTCGCGGTGCGGGCCCGGCTGCCGTACGGGACAACAGGAGAGCCGATGGAACGGAGTGGCCGATGATCAGGGTCCTGCTGGCGGACGACCAGCGGCTCGTCCGGGCCGGGTTCCGGTCGATCCTGGAGGACGAGGACGACATCGAGGTGGTCGGGGAGGCCGGGGACGGCGAACTCGCGGTCTCGGCCTGCCGCGAACTCCGGCCGGACGTGGCCCTGATGGACATCCGGATGCCGGGGATGGACGGTCTGGAGGCCTCCCGGGTGATCGCCGGCGACGAGACGCTGGCGTCGGTGAAGGTGGTCATCCTGACGACCTTCGACCTGGACGACTACGTGTACGGGGCGCTGCGCGCCGGGGCGACGGGCTTTCTGGTGAAGGACACGGAGCCGGAGGAACTGCTGCAGGCGGTGCGGGTCGCCGCCCGGGGCGATGCCCTGATCAGCCCGTCGGTCACCCGGCGGCTCATCGCCGAGTTCGCGGGCCGGGTGAAGGGCCCGGAGCCCGACCCCCGGCTCGATGTCCTCACCGACCGGGAGCGTGAGGTCATGCGGCTGGTGGCCGCGGGGCTCACGAACGACGAGATCGCGGCACGGCTGGTGCTGTCACCGTCGACGGCGAAGACGCATGTCAGCCGGATCATGTCGAAGCTGGGAGCGCGGGACAGGTCGCAGGTCGTGGTGCTGGCGTACGAGACCGGAATGGTCAGCCCGGGCTGGCTGGCGGAATAGACCGGCCGACGAGGCGGACGGCCGACGGCGCGTCCGGCACTGCTGGGGTACGACGCGGCGGCGGCCTGCATCCGCTGGGGTACGCCCGGTGTCAGCCGCAGGCTGACGATTCGGCACCCCTCGCGCATGCACGATCGAAGGCATGAACGCACCCCCCTTTCCCGGACGGGCCACGGCCTCATTCGTCGGCGCGCTCGTCGGGGCCGCCGCCGGAATGCTGCTGGTCACGGCCGCCGGGGCGCTGGCCGTGGAGATCGGCGGCCTGCTGATCGCCCTGGGGATCGGCGTGCCCACGTTGTGCGGCGCCGTGGTGGGCGCGTTTGTCACGCCAGGCCACTCACGCTCGCATCCTTCGAATCCGAGGTAGTCACCCATGTCTCCCACCCGCGGCACAGCAGCGTCCATCGCCCCGCCCGCACCGGGCCCGCTGGACAAGCCGCGCGGCGGCCGGTTCGGCGCCCTGGCCGGCTGGGCACAGCGCCACCGCTGGGCCGCCCTGCTGCTCTGGGTCGCCGTCCTGGCCGCCGTCACGCTGGGTTCCGGTGCCGCGGGCTCCGCGTACAGGAACGACTTCGCCCTGCCGGGCACCGACTCCCAAGCCGCCACCGACCTCTTCACGAAACACGGTTCCGCCCAGGCCGGCGACAGCGTCGACATCGTCCTCAAGGACGGTCGAGGCATCGACGGGGCCGGCCGCAAAGCCGCCGTCGAGCAGATGCTGGCCGAGGTGAAGGGCCTGCCGGGCGTCGCCGAGGTACGCAGCCCGTACGCCGATGCCTCCGCCGTGTCCGAGGACGGCACGATCGGCTACGCCACCGTGACGCTCGACGGCAAGGCCGAGGCCGTGCCCAAGGAGGCCATCACTGCGATCATCGACACTGCCAAGGGTGCCGAGGCGGACGGGCTCCAGGTCGAGCTCGGCGGCGAGGCCGTGCGCGGCGCCGAGGACAAGGGAAGCCCGACCGCGGAACTGGCCGGCATCGTGGCCGCCGTGGTCATCCTCGGGCTGCTCTTCGGCTCTCTGGTGGCAGCCGCCGTGCCGCTGATCACCGCCCTCTTCGCGGTCGGCTCCGCCCTCGGCCTGATCGTTCTCGCCTCGCACGTCTTCACCGTCGCCGACTTCACACCGCCCATCACGATGCTCGTCGGGCTCGGCGTCGGCATCGACTACGCCCTGCTGATCTTCTACCGCTACCGGCACGAGCTCACCGACGGCGCCGCCCCGGCGGAAGCCGGCCGCAAGGCCCTGGACGCCGCCGGCCGTACGGTCTTCTTCGCCGGCTGCACCGTGATCATCGCCCTGCTGGGCCTGGTCGCGCTCGGCCTCGGCTCGCTGCAGGGCGTGGCCCTCGCACTGGCACTGACCGTGCTGACCACCATGGCCGCCTCGCTGGTCCTGCTGCCCGCGCTGCTGGCGCTCTTCGGCAGGCGCATCCAGCGCAACGTGCTGAAGCACGCGGCCAAGGCGTCGGCCAAGGGCAAGGTCGAGGGCCGCCGCTGGCGGGCATTGGCCGCAGCCGTGCAGCGCCGTCCGCTGCCTGCGCTGCTGGTCGCCGTCCTCGCCCTGCTGGCCCTGTCCGTACCGGCACTGGGCATGCGCCTCGGCTTCGCCGACGCGGGCAACGATCCGCAGACCACGACCTCCAGGCAGGCGTACGACCTGCTCGCCGAGGGCTTCGGTCCGGGCTTCAACGGTCCGCTGATCGTTCTGGTGCAGAGTGACGAGGCAGCCGGCCAGAGCGTCAGCTCCGAGCTGGCCGAGGCCGAGGGGGTGGCCGCGGCCAGCCCCGCGATGCCCTCCGAGGACGGCGCCCTGTCCACCGTGATCGTCTACCCGAAGACGGCGCCGCAGGCCGAGGGCACCGCCGACCTCATGCACCACCTGCGCGACGACGTGGCTCCGAACCTGGAGCGCGACACCGGCGCCAGGGTCCTGGTCGGCGGGTCCACCGCCGCCTCCCAGGACTTCGCGGACACGGTCTCGCAGCGGCTCCCGCTGTTCGTCGCCGTCGTCGTCGGACTGTCGTCGCTGCTGCTGATGCTGGTCTTCCGGTCGGTGCTGATCCCCGTCAAGGCAGCCCTGCTGAACCTGCTCTCCATCGCCGCCGCGCTCGGCGCGATGACCCTGGTGTTCCAGCACGGCTTGTTCGGGGTGCAGCCGGGCCCGGTCGAGGCCTTCCTCCCTGTGCTGATCTTCGCGATCGTGTTCGGGCTGTCCATGGACTACGAGGTGTTCCTGGTCTCGCGCATGCATGAGGAGTGGGAGCGTACGAAGGACCACTCCCTCGCCGTACGGGAAGGACTGGCCACCACCGGCAAGGTCATCACGGCTGCCGGGGCCATCATGATCGTGGTGTTCGGCGCCTTCATGCTGAGCCCCGACCGGATGCTCCAGCAGTTCGGCCTCGGCCTCGCCGTGGCGATCCTGGTGGACGCGCTGGTCATCCGCTGCCTGATCGTCCCCGCCGTCATGCAGCTGCTCGGCAAGTGGGCCTGGTGGCTGCCCGCCCCCCTCGCCCGGCGACTGCCCGAGGTGGCGCTCGAACGCCCCGTGGACAGCTGACAACCGGCCCGGAAGAGCCTCGTCCCTGAGAACCGGGTTCCGGTGATCATCGGAACCCGGTCCTGCTGGACGGCATCACCGGCATCCGCTGTGGCTCTCGCCCGCGCTGCCTGGCCGGGTCCACAACCTGACCGCGGCCCGCCACACACCGATTCCGGGAAGGCATGTGACACAGACGTCGGGCCTCGGGAGGACGGGGCTCTGTTTCGGTCGGCGACGCCGGGTACTCGCCGGGGATGGACAGCGAAGCAACACAACTGGCCGTTTCCGGTGCGGTGGTGGGCGGCGTCGTGCCGTTCCTGGTGGGCCTCGTCCTCGTCGGCGGCCTGATCTGGGCCGTGTGGTGGGGCCGCAGGAGCCGTGCCCAGGAGCCCGGCCCGCCTCGCCCCGATGAACAGCCTCGGCTGCCCGACTCGGGCCCCGTGGGCGAGGTTCGCGAACGGCGGGAGCCCGCCGAGATGCCCCACGGCAAGCACCGGCTGACCGCGCACCGGCTTCCGGGCCACGGAAACAGCCCGACCCGCCGCGCGGCGAAGCCGGAGCCGCCGACCTGGAACGAGCGCGGCGACGGCGGCGTCGACAGCGGAGGACCGGGCCGAACCTGACGCGGACGACGCACGACGTACGACGCACACACCGGGGCGGCCCCGGCCCCGGAGCGGAACGCCAAGAAAAGGGAGCCCTCTCACCACCGCGTATCTGCTTCACTCGGCGCATGCTGAAGATCGGATCCGTGGTGTTGGGTGTAGAGGACGTGCGGCGTGCGACCTCGTTCTGGACGGAGGCTCTCGGGTACGTCCCGCGCGAGGAGCCGGAGGACGACTGGGTGGTGCTGGTGCCCGCGCAAGGGACCGGCCCCCAACTGGCGCTCGGCCTGAGCGAGACACCCGTGCAGGAGCATCCGCGTGTCCATCTGGACCTCTACGCCGGGGACGCGGCGGATCAGGCCGCCGAGGTCGATCGGCTGGTGTCCCTCGGCGCCCAGCGGGTGGACTGGGACCTGTATCCCGAGGATCCGGACTTCGTGGTGCTGGCCGACCCCGACGGCAACCGCTTCTGCGTCATCGACACCGGTCGGGAGTGACATCCACGGTCGCTCCGACATCAGGACGAGGGCCGGCCGATGGCAAGGTCGCCGAGTCGCTCAGTCCTCGTGGATGCCCCGGACGATTCGGTCGACGAACTCCGCGGCCCGCTCCGGATCCTCCTCGAACCAGTTTCGGAGGTGTTCCCGGACGGCCTCCCCCACACAGTTCCGCACCTCGGTGTTGCCCAGCAACCCGCACGTAGCACCGAGGAATTGGGGATGGTCGAGCTTCACCGACACAACTGCCGTGAGACTCCTGCAGATCCGGTCGTCGCGGGGATCGAGGTCAGCTGCCGGCAACCCCCGTTCCCGTGCGTACGCAATGACCGCGGCCGCCACTCCGTCGCGGAAGCCGTCCAGGTGCGTGCCGCCCTCGCGAGTGGCCCGGCTGTTGGCGAAGCCGACCATCCGTTCCTGGCGGGAGCCGGTCCACAGCAGGGCCACCTCCATCGTCCCCGCCATCCGCGGATCCTCGCGCTCGAAGCCGATGACGTCCGGCTGGACGCCCGACCCCGTCTCCGCGTCGAGGGTGGCAACGAAGTCCCGCACTCCCTCCGGGAACCGGAACGACACCGCCCGGGCCCCGCCCGCCGGGCGTTCGTCGGTCAGTGAGATCCTCAGGCCCCGGTTGAGGAAGGCCACCTGCCGGAATCGCTCCGCCAGCACGGCGAACGAGCACCGCGTCGTCTCGAAGATCTCGCCGTCGGGCCAGAAGGTAATGGTCGTCCCGCTTCCGGTCGCGGGCCCCACAGCGGCGGGCGGGACGACCTCGACACCTCGCGCGTACTCATCGGCCCGGCGGACGCCCTCGCACCGCACCTCGGCCGTCAGCCGGCTCGACAGGGCGTTGACGACGAAGAGCCCCGCTCTGAATTGGCCCACGTCCGTGATGTGCCGGCCCCTGAGCTCGGGCCCGGCGTGGAAACTGGTCAGCAGCGCTTCGAGGTCCGGGCCGCCGGTGTCCCCGGCGGCCTCGAAGGAACCCTCCGGTCCGTCGTCGGAGACCCGCACGCCATCGTCGGACGTGAGCGTGACATCGACGAAGCCGCTACCGCTGCCGTCGGCCAGGACCTGGTTCACCGCCCGGCCGACAACCTCGAACACCATTTGATGCAGGCCACGTTCGCCGGTCGAGCCGACCCACATGCCGGGTCGCTTCCGAACGGCTTCCCGCCCCTCCAGCACCTCGATGTCGGCAGCGTCGTACCCCATGCTTTCCTCACTCACAAAGACCCCTCCCATGGTGTCCGGTAGACCTCGCCAGCCTAGGCGGAATCCAGCAAAACACCAGGTCAGAGCGGTTTCTCGGAAGTCGCGGACGGGCAGGTGGGGGCACGCCCCGGAACGGTCGACTCAGGGCTCGCGCACCGCGCTCAGAACGCGCCCGAGGGCCCACCGAAGCCGCGTACGACCCCGTTCAGGGCGCCTCTGAGGCCCTCAATTCCGGTATCCGGGGAGGCAACTTGGGGCCCTGCAAGCCGAGGGCGACGCGCCGCGTCCGAGGCTCCGTCAGCCGACCATGTCGAAGTGGGCCCGGACCCGGTCGAAGCGGCGGCCGGCCAGGTCGTCCCGGCGAATCACCCAGTGGACGACGCCCAGTTCGCCCTCGGTCACGCCCTCGCCCCCGACCTCCGCGAGCAACACCCAGTCGCCCGGGCCGTGGTCGTGATCGGTGAGGGGATCCGCGTTCCAGACCCAGGGGAAGCCGCCTATCTGCACCGGCCCGTCCGTCGTCATCTCGCCGCAGGTCTTCCACCACACGGAGCCCAGTTCGCTGCCGTGCGGGAACTCCTCGGTGTCCGAACCGCGGTTGGGCAGCGAGGGCGTGATCGTCAGATGCAGGTCTCGGGCCGGGAGGACCTCCGGCAGCCACTCACAGGCCGAACCGCGTTCGGAGACGGGCGTGCCGACCGGAACGTGGACGAGCCGGTGCCAGTCGTCGCCGCTCCAGGGATCCTCCGTGTCCGCGAAGAACAGCAGCGTGCCGTCCTCGGGCAGCGGGAGGTCCGTCGCGCCCTGCGGGACGGCCGCGAGGTCGACCGAGGCGAGGAACGGCAGGTCCGGAACGGGCTCGCCGTCGGGCATCGGCGGCAACCCGCCGAGCCGTCCGGCGAGCGGGCCGTCGGGCGGCGCCTCACCGGCGAGGCCCAGCATCGCGCTGCGACGGACGGTGTCGAGCCACCGCTCGACCTCGTCCTCGGGTAATCCACGGCTGCGGGCTTCGTCGCGGAACAAATCCATCGATGTCATTCGCGGAGTATGCCAGCGTCGGTCAGCACGCCGGAGGGCCGCCTTGTCCGCGCCCGGTCACCTCACGAAGCGGTACTTCAGGTGGGATGCCAGAGGCGTGCCGACCACACTGACCGGCTCAAGGCGCCGCCCGGCGCCCAGCCCCTCGAAGAGCCGCAGTCCCTGTCCGAGGAGTGCGGGCACCACGTGCAGCTGAAGCTCGTCGATGAGTCCCTCCCTGAGGTACTGCCGCACCGTGCTCGCCCCGCCCGCGATGTCGACGTTCCGGTCCCCCGCGGCTGCCTTCGCCCGGTCGAGCGCGCTGTGGATACCGTCGGTGACGAACGTGAAGGTGGTGCCGCCCTCTTTGACGAGGGTCGGCCGGGGCCGGTGGGTGAGTACGAAGACCGGGGCCCGGAAGGGTGGGTTGTCGCCCCAGAACTCCTCACCGGTGTCGTACATCATCCGGCCCATGACCACCGCTCCGGTGGCGTCGAACCACTCGCGCATCAGCTCGGAGTCGCGGTTCTCCTCCCCGCCCGTCATGCCCTGGCGCTCCCGCCAGCTCGCCAGGTTGTGGATCCACTCGAAGAGCGGCTCGGCGCCGTCGCCTCCCGGGTTGTCGATGGCGACTTCGGTGCCGGCGATGTAGCCGTCGAGGGAGATGGCCATATCCGCGGTTACGGTCACGATGGATGCTCCTGAATCCGTGAGCTGCTGCCTTCACCCTTGCGTCGATCGGGACCCGGCGCATTCGACAAGCTTCCGAAAGTCACAGCGCGAGACACCCTGATACGGCCCGGCAACGAACCTGGATAGCACACACATTCGAATCTATGGGTACCCTGGAAGCATGTCCACGCACCTCCAGGGTTCACTGTTCGACCAGACCGACGAGGTCCGCCTCGGCCCGCTCGACGGGCTGCGCCGGACCGTGCTCGGCGACGGGGCGTGGATCGACCTGCTGCCGGGCTGGCTGCACGGGGCGGACGCGCTGTTCGCGCGGCTGGCCGAGGAGGTGCCCTGGCGGGCCGAGCGGCGGCAGATGTACGAGCACATGGTGGACGTACCGCGGCTGCTCGCGTTCTACCGGGCCGACGACGCACTGCCGGACCCCGTCCTGGACGAGGCCCGGGACACCCTGTCCGCGCACTACGCCGACGAACTGCGGGAACCGTTCACCACCGCCGGGCTCTGCTTCTACCGGGACGGCCGGGACAGCGTGGCCTGGCACGGGGACCGGATCGGCCGGGGCGCGCGCGAGGACACGATGGTCGCCATCCTCTCCGTGGGCGCGCCGCGCGACCTGCTGCTACGGCCCAGGCGGGGCGGCACCCCGGTGCGGCGCCCGCTCGGGCACGGCGACCTGATCGTGATGGGCGGCTCCTGCCAGCGCACCTGGGAACACGCGATCCCCAAGAGCGCCCGGGCGGCGGGTCCCCGGATCAGCGTCCAGTTCCGGCCGCACGGCGTGCAGTGACCCCGTGCGGTGACCCTCCGCAGGGGCGCCGCCCGCCACGGCGCCCCGACGCAGCACTACGGATGAGGGACCGGCTCCGGCCGGCGACGCCGCCACGAGCGGGCGCGCCGCGGTTCCTGGTCGGGCAGCCAGCCGAAGGCCAGGCAGCTGCCGACGACACCGAGGACGAGCCCGATGAAGAAGCCGCCCAGGTTCGAGGTGACCCAGGTCCCCAGGGAGAGCAGGGCACCCAGGATCGAGTAGAAGAGGCGCTGGGCGGGGTTGAAGAGGATCAGCAGGCCGAGAATCAGCATCAAGGTCGGCAGGAGGTAGCCGGCCAGGCCCTGCATGCCGATGTGCATGACGACCTTCAGCGACGCCTTCTCCGTGACCAGGATCTCCGCCCCGCCCAGGGCGAGCAGCAGCCCGCCCCAGAAAGGACGGGCCGCACGCCAGCGCCGGAAGGCGACCATCAGCAGCCCTTGTCGCTGAAGCTCAGCTTCAGACCGGGAAGCTTGAACACCGCCGCCGTGGTGGCGTAGTTGGTCTGCCGCAGGTTGCCGATGTGGACGGTGTCGGCCTGCTGGCTGAAGACGCCCTTCGGGCCCTGAGTATGGGACTTGTCGAGCGTGCTGGCGTCGTTGCCGATCTCGATGTTGTCGAAGGACGCGTCGCCGGACAGCTCGGTGGAGTCGGTGGTGAGGTTGACCGCGGACACCGGTGTCTTCCCCTCCCCGGCCCTGATGAGCAGGTTCGTGCCGCCGAGGTCGACGCTCTGGCAGAGCTTCGTGAGAGTCGCCTTCTTGATCGCGGAGACCACCACCAGGACCTGGCCGCCGGTGTCGCCCTCATTGGGGCTGCCCGGGGCCATCTGGTCGAGACCGCCGAACTGTGCGAAGCCCTCGCCGTCGAGGTTGGTCGCGGTGACGGTGAACGGCATGCCGGAGATCGCGAACTGCACGCCCAGGGCCCCCTGGGCGGTCAGGATCATCAGGCCGGCCGCGACCGCGGTGGCAGGCACCGCCATCACCGCGGCGCGGCGCAGACGGACCCGCCCGCGTCTCTCGGAGCCTT
>Ga0307514_10005875_pt1 | contig 10829 bp, 11 predicted proteins | sample 16_EM_MG_FD_203088 | JGI IMG/M metagenome (GOLD analysis project Ga0307514, IMG submission 203088) | Populus trichocarpa ectomycorrhiza microbial communities from riparian zone in the Pacific Northwest, United States - 16_EM | ecosystem: Host-associated > Plants > Roots > Unclassified | place... | reverse complement strand
CCCTTCATCGGCCCCCCTGCCATGACATTGCCGTCTTTCAGCTTCAGCAACGAGTTCTGGACGATCGCCCTCTCGACGGGCGTACTGCTCACATTAGCGGTGCATCACATTCCATATGTCGTCGACCCACGCGGAATACGATCCATTCCTGGACCTTGGCTTGCCAAGTTTACAGACGCTTGGTTGGGCTGGGCCGCTGCTAGTGGTCACCGATCGGAGGTCGTTCACGAACTGCATAAACAATACGGTAAGATAACAGGAATGCGGATTTCATCCACAGCTCGGTACTGACCCACGGCTCTTTCCTCCTATTTTTACAGGGACATACGTACGGCTAGCTCCAAACCACGTATCAATCGCCGACCCAGATGCCCTCCAAATCGTCTACGCCCACGGAAACGGGACCTTAAAGAGCGACTTTTACGATGCGTTCGTGTCCATCCACATAGGCATCTTCACTACCCGCGACCGAACAGATCACACGAGGAAACGCAAGATCGTCTCTCACATCTTCTCCCCCAAGAGCGTGTTGGAGTTCGAACCTTACATCCGTCTGCACATGGGAGAGCTGTTCAGACAGTGGGATAAACTCTCTGAAGGTGGAAAGAAGGGTCTTTCGGGCGAGGAAGGTGATGGATGGTTTGGCAAGGACGGATGGGTCTGGTTTGATTGCCTCCCGTGCATGTGGAATTCATAATGGGGTTCAGATCTACGTATTGACTCCACCTATCCATTTTCAGGGTACAACTACCTTGCAATTGATATCATCGGCGACCTCGCCTTCGGTTCCTCCTTCGGTATGCTCAAAGCCACGAAAGATATGGCCCCTGTCGCCAAGTCCCAAGCCAAAGCGATGGCCACTTACGGGGACGAGGGTGCTAAAGTCGAAGTCGAATATTTCCCCGCGGTCCGGATTTTGAACGAACGTGGGAATTACTCTGCTTCGATGGGAGTTCTTCCTCCGTGGATCAGACCCCTTTTGAGGAGATTCCACCCGTGGTATCGTAGAGGAAACGTTTCGACCGCGAACCTCGCTGGAATCGCTGTTGCCGCCGTCGCCAAGCGTCTTAACACTCCTACGGACCGGGTGGACGTCCTCAGCAAACTCTTGGACGGGAAAGACGATGAAGGAAAACCGATGGGACGCCTAGAACTCACTGCTGAGGCTCTCACCCAACTCATCGCCGGCTCAGACACTATCGCCAAGTGAGATTCTCACCGTTTCGATCTTCCTTCCCTTGCATTTTGCTGAAACGAAACTCCAGTTCTTCCTGCGCTATCACGTATTACCTCGCTCTGAATCATAGGGTCCAATCTAAACTCCAACAAGAGCTCGACGAAGTTTTCGGACACGAAGACGACCCTATCGCATCCCCAGAAATCGTGAAACGACTTCCCTACCTTGACGCAGTCATCAACGAAGCCCTCCGGTTACATTCCACCTCGTCCATCGGCCTCCCTCGCCTCGTTCCCGAATGTGGGTTGTACGTTTCGGGAAAGTTCTTCCCGGAGGGTACGGTTTTGAGCGTACCCAGTTACACTATTCACCGTGATCCGGAGATTTGGGGAAACGACGTTGAGGCGTTCAGGCCCGAGAGGTGGTTCGAGCAGGATCAGGCTGGGATTCGGAAAACTTTCAATCCGTTTTCATATGGCCCGAGGGCGTGTGTGGGTAAGAATCTTGCGAAAATGGAACTTCAGATATTCATGGCCACCATCTTCCGTCGTTACACCTTCGTGCTCGAGAACCCCGAGAACCATGTAAGTCGTCCTCAACCCTCCTCTCGCTCACCCCCTTCTCATTGACTTTCCCAGTTTGACACTGTTGAGGGGTTCCTTCGTAAGCCAGTCTCATGCCGAGTCGGCATGAAACGAAGGGAAGTTTGAGGGGTCCCGTATAATTTCTAGATATATGGGGTATCGGATCGATCTACCAGATGCCTCCTAAGTATGTAAGTATATAATTAGAAATACATTCACGGACCCACAATGTTCCATCGAGGAACATTTCACTGCTCGCGTGATGTCTCCTAGGATTCACTTGAGACCTACTAGACAACAAGGTGACAAGTGGGATTGTGGGGCAAGGGAAGGAGTGAGAAATGTCCGAGGCCCATAACTATGGTCACGGCAAAGGCATTGCGCACATAAACGTGGAGTGACATCCTGCATCTGCCAGCACGGAAAAGCAGTTAGTTATTAGACCGTCGAGAATCATCAATCGAGGAGAACCTACGTATTCGCGCACCAGCCCTTGCCTCGTCCACTTCCATCAATATCTCCTTGAGCCGTCCATACTGCTGCTTCCTATTAGCGAGGTGTCCCTCTTGGAGACTCGGCTTGTGTTGTCGAATGTGTTCCAGCCCGAGTTCCAACTGCGCCAAGACGTGACCCAGGCGTCGGAGAAGCTCCTCCCGGTGATGATCCGCCCCTTCCCCGCCGAAATCCTCCCGAATAGAGGCACACATATCGCCGAAGCCTTTAGGCATCAAAAAGTCCCACTCCGACCAGACGAGGAGTAGGTATGATGTAAGAATTTCCAAGTCTCCGAGAGCTCGGACCATTTGGAAAACTGCTTGTTTAGTCCCCCAGCAACGTCCGGAGCAGAAAGGGGGAAGATCGGGGCGTGTGTTCAACCACGACCACAAGCCAACAGGTATGGGCAGTGATTCCCAACGCGCGATCTGCAACAAGGTGTCGACTACGCTCTGACTGATATCGTCCGTGCAAGGGACCGCTGAAGCCGTCACTGCCCACAGTTGAATCAGGTTTCCACTGTTTTTAAGTTTCCACCAGGGTATGTGAGGTGATGCCAAGATCGCGGCCCGTTTGAGGGGAACGGGAGATCCTTCATCGAGTAACGTAGAAAAGAGTGGTTCGATATGACACCACATAACCCCGCTCTGCGCAGGTGCCCTATCGCTCTCCGCAGATGCCCTGCTGCTCCGCGCAGATGCCCTGACAACTTGCAAGAACGTATCAAGCATACTATCCTGCCCTTCTTCCTCTTGCAAGATCACGTGTGGGAAGAAAGCAGTGAGGGCCTTGCGCTTGGAGTAGATCCAATCCAGGTCGCCTTCTACCATGTCCTCAAGTTTCTGAGTGATAAACCTCGAAACCCCTTCAAGCTGGACACTGGTCCTGGGTCAGAGAGGTTGAGACGTGTGAGGCATCAACGTACATATCGTATAAGGCGGTCATACTGACCCTCGGAATATCACAGCCCAATTCGATTGCGATGATCGAAAGACAAGCGATGCCAACTGAGCTCGGAGGTGAGGGGTCCTGGGATAAGGAATGGAGCACGAAGCGAAGAATCCAACGAGGGACCTTCGAGCACCCCTGCGAGACCCCTGGGTGCACAACATTGGCCAAGGCGCTTGCGAATAAGATGTACTCCGGGGAACGGGGCTTATAGTCCGGCCAGTCCAACCAACGTCCCTGGTTCTTGATCAACAATGCATGGATCGCACCCATCGTGTGACGACACGTGATCCCCTCGAAATTGGCACTTGGTGAAATGACCGAAACATAGCGTTCGAACATGCCTTCATCGACCATCGCTGCCCGGCCCACACAGGAGAGCGCGCGCAGCAGACATAGAGAGGAGACCCTTGCGGCCTGTTCCAATCCTGGGCGTTCCGTCACCTGGTCGTCATCCACGTCGAGGCAGCTGAGGAGCACATCCGAGTACATCACACCGAGACCAGGGTCAGACCAATGGATTTGATCCCAGAGGTCGAGGAACCGGTGTAGCGCATCGTGTGATCGCGCGTCAAATCGCGGAGATTCGTCGGCTATTTTCAACCGGATCGCCCACAAGAACAATGTGGCAACCGGCTCGCGGTTTGACTCCACAGCATCAGGATTGGCGCACATCCATTGGAGCCGCAGAGACATCTCGGACAGGATATCACCGAGGCACGCACTGATCAAAGGTGAGATGATAGGTTATATGTGATCCGTTCGCACGTACACACCTCTTGTCCCGGTTCATGACGTCACTTCGAGATATATTGCATCCCATGTCAATTCCAATGATCGACAAGCAGTCGGCAACGACTGACAATGGGGGTTCTGGATCCCGTAAAAGAGTGTAAAGCGAGAAGTGGAGTGTCCAGTGGGTTGCATTGTTTCGGCTTCTTGAACCAAACTTTTGGTACCAAGCAACCTTGACCAGATTGTGGACGAGTGAAATGTTCTCCGGAATGGAAAGATCGATGTCGTGCCAGTCGGGGCCCCCAGGGATGTCGACGATCAAGTGGTGGATTGTGGCGAGTGTATGGTAGAAAGGGAGGCCTTGTAGATCGATCGTGGATGGAAAGACCCTCCTATACCGTTGGTACACATCTTCTAGTATGTTTGGTGTCGGGTGCATGACTAGCGTGTGAGAAATGGCACCCAAAAGACACGTCACAGCCATCTCTGCAAGGCGCTCTAATCCTCGCATCACCACTACCCGGTCGTCGTCAGTGACGCTGACGCAACTGATAAAAGTGTTGAGACAATCCGCGACGATTGCGGGACTGAACCCAGGGAGCGTGAGGATCGTCCCGAGAAATTTGAGGGACAACTCATTGATGGTCCGGTCCAATGACGTCTGCAGCATCCATGAGACGCAGCGGAAGTCCAAAGCGGTCACCTGCCACTCCAATGTATGTTCTGGATCGGGTTGGGGCTCGGAGTCTTGTGCCGCCGAGCTTCTGGTGACAAAGAGTGCAGAAAAAATAGGAGCCTTTAACCAAAGATAACGTAGGAACTGGGCACCAGGGGTTTGATACGGGCAGCTTATGTAGGCGGAGCCTGCTACGACGATGAAGAGGTAAAAGATGACGCCGAATGTAGTGACGCCGATGATGACGGATGCAATGACGACGTTGATAGCCCAAAGGTATCGAGACAGAGCACAACAGAGGAGCAAGAGGGCGACCTGCAGCATGAGTGGCAATGACTCCATCACCTGGTCAAAACGCCAGGTGACGATACCATTGATCTTCCGCTGTCGATTCTGGCTGCGTTCGATTGCGGAGCCTCGCATGTCGACTGAGGCGAATCGGTTCAACCACTGCTTGCCGAGCATTGCGAGGAAAGCGGAGAAAAGCGAAGTGGTGAGGCTTGCATATAGGAGGGCTTGGACCTGGACGAGGGGGTGTGGGGGGCCTGACCACTGTGGGACTGTAGGAACTCCACCACCGAGAGCGGTGCTGTTGATGGTGTAGATTAGGACACGAAGGAGAGCAGCCGTCTCATCGTTCGGGTCTGGCTGAAGTTGGGGGTGGACCAAAATGATGAACGCGGAGGTTACGGCAGAGAATAGACCTGCCTATGGCCCAAGTCAACAAGAGTTCACTCGAACACCGTCCACGACGTACAAATATCAACGTTGTGTTCAGATCTTCGTCGTATTTCTTCATGAACTCTCTATCGTACTCCTCGGCTTCATCTCGGTAATGGTTGTAGAATTGAGCGCGAACATCTTCCTGGTCCGGTGGCAAGTTCTGACTTCGACTTCATGGGGATACCGTGAATAGTGGGCAGTACCAGAGCATGGAGCAGAACTTACCCAAACGCCGACCGTTTACTCCGGCCCCCATCCCTATCGTTCTTGGATCCTCCTCCAAGACTCCGGCTGCGTTTAAATGTTAAGAGAAAATAACATCAGACGACGGACGAATCTCACCCCAACGTAGGAAAGAGTCGACAGTCATCTGACACGGTCAAATTCGTATTCTGACGTCTACGAGGTCTGGAGTCCACGCATTCAGTGGGTTAAGTGGCAGGTACGCAACACAACGTACCGCTTCGTTCCCGTGCTTTTCCTGGTGCTTCTGGATGGCGGCCTCCCGGCAGCGTTGACTTGTTCTTCTACGATCCCCTGACTATGTCCTATAGGTCGGAAAATGCGTCGGAACAAGACAGGTTGTCTTACCCATCTACGAGGCCCCTCTCCAAGTCCAGCATGGTACCTGGACGATCTTTGTATGCGTTCTTCAAGTGGATGAGAGGTTCAGATGGGAAGAGGGAAAGGCGGCGGGAGATGGGCGGCGGGGGGCGGTGACCCTAGTATCGAGAGACATGTCCAGACACCTGTCATGATGGGTTCCTCCAGCCCGGCAGTGCACGTAGAGGGAAGTGAGTAGACCAGAACAGAGTGTGATTTAAAACTCAGGACGGCTGTACCCGAGACCAGTCACCGCCCCCAGCCGCCGCCCCCGTTCTCTCCTCCAGCCGACATGGGCCTGGTTTCCACTCGTACTCTCATACTTCTCTTATCCTTTTCGTCTCTGGTCACCGCGGTCAACTTTACACAGTGCTTGGCAAGTTTGAAGGACGATCCAAATGCAGTCGGTGGCGTCGACTATCGAGGGAACCCAACGAGTGCTGGAGAAGCTGTCGGGCTCACCTACAATGCTTGCACGACCCATTGCGGATCGGGTTCGGAGAGTTTCAACTGGAGGAATTTCTCTCAGCTATTTGCTTCGTGGCTCCTTCCCTGGCTTGCCCTCATCAGTCAACTCCCCTTCGGCTCTGAATATCGCTTGGATGACCTCATCTCAGGTTCGCTCTCCTTCCGCTTCACTGCCGGTCTCATCGCTTACTCACACGCGATCAGTCTATATGACCATCGGGTCCCCCGCACTGGCTGCATACTCCCTCGCCCTTACCACCCTAAACAGTCGATTCGTTTATGCCAGAGCGAGCCGCATACCCCACGAGAGCAAGACAGCTGTGGCAAGAGCGCTGATATCCCTTCAGCAGATCCCTCTTGAGCTCACCAAAGACGAACGTCTTCTCGCTTTCATCCCGGTCGGCGATCAGTGGAGGCGGGAGATCATTGACCGGCTCGACCGGAGGAGCACGCGGTCTATCGCAATGGCATCATCTATCGCATGGGTCATCATCGCCTTCTTGTTCACTCTCATCGATTCATTCGTCTCCCTCGACTCTCCTGATGGTGCATCCGAGGGCCTTTCGGTTGGCATCCTCTGGTTGTGGTTGTTGTGCATAGTTATCGGTTGGTTATGGATTCCGACCTTCACCTACGACGAATTGAAGTCGGCGCTCTATCATGCAAACGAGAAGGCAGCGGATAAAGCCGCCAAGAAGCTCAGGCAACAGGCCAGCATGGCATACAACGCTACGAGGGTCCAGATCCGTAACAGGCTTCCGGGGCGGGCGCCGAACAGCCCGATTGTCGATCCCGTTTCCCAAGTCCCAGAAGAGAACGAGAAGGTGAAGGAAGAGTCGTTCCAGGGGTTTGGCATACGCGCTGGACAAAAAAACGATCAGAAAACGAACCCGTTTATCAATCCCGCCCACCATCGATCCACAGTTTCTTTCCAAGTACCCTCCGAAAGTCAACAGGATCATGATCGTCTCAGCGTCGGCGCGAACCCGTCCGCGAACCAGAGTGTCACTAGTGTGCCTCACACCGTTGGATACTCTTCTCATCCCAACATGGATAGGCTCCTCATCCCTCTGGACAGATACGATCCACTTCATCGGGACGAACTTCGACTGGCACCGATCTTCAACTACGCGAGGGTATTTCGGTATAAGGCCCTCGTCGACGACGTTTTTAGAGCCTTGGATGAGCACGCTCGGGAGAAAGAGGAGGTGAGCCTCTCAAGAAGTCGCCTGATATCGGAGATTGTCCCACTGATTCTCAACAGAGGAAGCGGTCTTTCTCTGCGCCCACTGTCACTCGGCTTACGCAGAAGGTTGTGTTCCCTCCCGGGGCGCTCACCTCGATGTTCAGGGCGTCGATTTTTGCCCTTATTCTCCAGTGTGGAACAACCGCTGCAGCCGCGATCATCCAAGTTTTCACCCCCACAGTTGGTCTGGGTTGCCGTTCATTGTCTTACACCATCTATGGAGTAACTGCTATCTTCATCATGTTTCTCACCATCACCTCGACAATTATCGCCCGCATCTCGGAAACCCGCGAAAGGAGATTCACCTTTGTCAAAACCTTGACAGCTTCGATCGCCATCGCCCTCCGCAGGATCTCCGTCCTGCTCGCGTTCATCAACACGATAGGGCTGATCCTGGTGTTTTTCTTCCAATTTTCCAATTTCCTAGACAACTGCTACTGTAATGCGAGTGTCATCGGTCGGGGTATGGACTCGTATATCTTACTTTATAAGCAGGGCTGGATCGCCACCATGAGGAATTCCCGCATTGTAGGGACTGTCTTAGCTATCTCTAGCACGAGCATCTATATGTTTTTCCTTTGGCTCGTGAGCCCTTCATCAGCAGAGTCCGATTATTTGTAAAATATTGTTCCTCTACTGGGTGACTACAGTGACCCTGGAGATGTATCCATGCGTCCACCATCTTAGGAACCACCGACGATTTTTAGTCTAGATTTTAGCCTAGATCCGCTGCATTTTATACCTGACTGTACACCATTACGTTACGCGAATGTTTTTCAAAGATCGTACGGCAGAGGTTTTTATGGGGCATCCGCATGGATACATGTTGGGAATTGGCTCACACACGCACAGGGTGTTCTCCAAACCAACTTTCTAGTTGTCAGGTACGCGATATAACGTACAGTCGACGACTGAGACATTTGATTCCGACATCGTTGATCGATTGATTGGAGATACCCGCCTGGTGATGGTGATGCGGTCAATGTCGCCCTACCTATGTATGTAACGGTCATCCGCCCGTTTCGCGTCCGACTCTCTCCCTCCTCTTGTCTTCTAACCACCACCACCACCTTTCCCTTCGGACGGAACAACCCCCAGTAGTATACTATGGCTCCAGCTCCAATCCGCGCTAGATATGCCAACTCCGAGTCAGTGTTCAAGCCGGACATATTCAACGGCAAGGTCTTGTTTTGTACCGGCGGAGGGTCTGGGATTTGCAAAGAGATGACTCACGCAATGGTAACTCTCGCTCTTTCACTTCCTTGAATTCGGCGCTAAACTCGAGCTTTCGGTGCCGTAGATGAAACATGGGGCCAATGCGGCAATTGTCGGAAGAAAGTTTGTACTCTCCGTCTTCTGTTCGACATCATCCGGTTGACCGACTGTATCCAGGTTGGACCGACTCGCCGAGGCCGCTGAGGAGTTGTCGAAGGGAACGGGGAAGACTTGTATTCCTACACAGGCGGACGTGCGAAAGCCGGATGAACTCAAGGAGGCAGTAAAGAAGACTATTGAAAAGTTCGGAAAGATCGATTTCGTCATTTGTGGTGAGCTCGAGCTGTCCTGCACCCTCGTTAAAGACCACAGGGCTTGATCCGAGCCACTCCAATAGGTGCTGCTGGTAACTTCCTCGCCCCCCTCTCTGGACTGTCGGAGAACGCCTACAAGACCGTTATCGAGATCGATACCGTACGGGCATTTCCTCTCGTCTGTCTGGAATTGGCTCATGCTTTGTGATTAGCTTGGAACGTTCAACACCTTCAAAGCCACAATCCCCTACCTTCGCCAATCACATGGCTCATATATTCACGTTAGCGCTACCCTTCACTACCGAGGTAAGGCTAACCTCCATCGGGACGGGATTGGGGTTTTTACGGCACTTTGATAGGCCTTCCGTACCAAGCCCACGTGTCCTCCGCCAAGGCTGGTGTTGACGCCCTCTCACGTGTGATAGCAGTTGAGGAGGGACCTTGGGGCGTTCGATCGAACGTCATTGCTCCTGGACCTATTGCTGCTACTGAAGGCATGAACCGCCTCAGTGTTTCCGGTACCGGTCGGCCCCTTGAGTCCTCCATTCCCCTCGGACGCCAAGGTGCCGTTCAAGACATTGCGAACGCCGCTGTGTTCCTCTTCAGCGATGCCGCATGTTTGATCACTGGTGAGGCTCTTGTCGTCGATGGAGGACTCCAACACCTTTCATCTTCGCCTTTCCCCTATCCCGAGGCTGTCCTCGATCCAGAGAGCGTGCGGAAGATGTTCAAGGGAAAACTCTAGTTGGCCGTTATTATTTAGAAATAGCTCGAGCCTGGGCGAGTTCTGGAGTTAAAATACATAAATTATTTGTATTCGAGTGGAACAAAGCTTTGCCTATTCGTCGTTACCATCGCCGTTTGTGCGGTCGATTGTAAGCATACGTCTAACACTGGGTCTGCATTTTGATCGCTCGCTTGAATGTCCACCAAAGCCTCTTGCTCTCCGCACTCACTACACCTTTAAATGACCAATCGACCACCTCCAAATCCGCAGCCAGAGACTTGCCTCTATCTCAATTGCCTTGATTCTATCGCAGCCAAATCGAAGTTTATTTCCCCCCCAGCCTTCGTCGGACCGCCTCCGTCGTTCCGGTTTTCCCGAGTCGGAGTGTACTGGGGAGCTTGTAACGTGTAACTCTCGGTCGATTGGTTACCTTCAGCAAAGTTAAGGAAATCTGCTTCCGCTGGCAGGAGAGAAGAAAGGCTACATATGTGATCCCGAACAGAACTTCCGTCCTTGGCGCGTTGCTGATGGCCCATACGATAACGCCCGTTTTCTTCTTCTCTTCCATGGATTCGAAAAGTGGAACGTTCGCCTCGAACTTCCAGTTCCGAACAGTTTCTATGGGTTTCGGCCTTCTTTGGGAGTGTTCACTCATTTCTATGGATCTCAACTGTGTAGTCCTCGGCCCGTGCACATCAACTATGAGCGTTTGCGCAGAACAGACCTAGGATAAGGGTTATTCCCTCCTTCCTCTCCTTCCTTCTCTCCTTTTCTCTCTCACTTTCTGTCGGGTGAGATGGAGAGGATTACAGACTCTGAGGCTGTCGAGATCGCGTGGCGGTTCCAACATGTTACCGTGAGTGTCCCCCCCCCATTTTCTACCCCACCGTTACAACCCCAAAATTCTAAAAATGTTTC
>Ga0307514_10005874_pt1 | contig 10830 bp, 8 predicted proteins | sample 16_EM_MG_FD_203088 | JGI IMG/M metagenome (GOLD analysis project Ga0307514, IMG submission 203088) | Populus trichocarpa ectomycorrhiza microbial communities from riparian zone in the Pacific Northwest, United States - 16_EM | ecosystem: Host-associated > Plants > Roots > Unclassified | place... | reverse complement strand
ACCACCATCATCATGCCATCTTCCTGCAACTCTCAATCAATAAGATTCAACTCAGAGTACAACTAATCAAGGGCTTACCTCAGGTTCTTTCAATGCACCCCCCTGAAGCAGCCTCAAATTGGGCTCTCACCGCTGTGGGAAGAGATACAGCTTGGCCGACTAGGACAATGTAACTTCAGACCACTGCTATCGAGAGTACTCCCAAAATATATCGTTTGCCGGATGCTAAATTGTCTTGGTAATACTCCGTGTAACCACAAGTCAGCATCTGGCATCTCTCCACATTGGGGTTCGTAGAGTTGTTTGGTTCGTGTATAGATGCTCCTGATATGCAGAGATGGTAAATATGGGTCACAGCATTGCAACTGAACAGCAGATATCTGGGGCATTTGGTCGAGGTACAGACCCTAGGCTTGGTTGCCAGCCACGTATCTTTATCTTGAGTTGATCTAGATCGGGAAAAAAACAAGTATCCAACTGACACAACAGTCACTGGGTGACCACTCGTGGAAGTGAGTGCTGGTAAGCATTGTCCATTGAATCTTTCAATAGTAATACCCCTTGCCAACCTTGTTATGTTTGGTAACGCCGCGAGGTCACAGGATCCGAAGCATTCCCCAACTAGTCACAGTGGGTACCTATTGGTTGAGACAATCTTGGCAATCACGATTACTTACAGTAGTAATAACATTACTATGGTTGAGGCCTCCTGAAGGGGGGGACACTGGTCTAGATTATCGATTTGGTGATGCTTGATCGTGGTGAGGAAAGTGATAATCAGTAACACAGAAAGTTGTAGTTTTTTTTTTTTACTATCTTAAGTATGTTTTATAGAGCCTTTGTGCTACGTAAAGGATGGGAAAGATTGATTATTGTCATCTGCTCCTACTTGAAAAACTAAACTACTTATCGCTAAGCGTCAGCGCACTTTGCCATATGGAGATTTGGACAGTTTGTAAGTATACAACAACCTACACCAGACATTACTTACAGTTTAGAGACTAGACTACGGTACTAAGTAAGACTAGACTAAGTACAACTATTGAAAACACAGAAATCTTACAAATGAAACTTGTTTTGGAGGTCCATGATCATGATTTGCCGCAACGCGTTTAATCCATCTCAAATGGACAACGGTTCTCTCCATACGCAGTGATCTGGGTCTGTGTCTCGTAAGCCTGGCGGCTATCAATAACATTTGCGACAAGTACATCCATCAATTTTGTAACAGTGGTATCACACATGTGGCAGTTACTGCACTCGATCAAGCTACACTACCTGGCACCTGAGCTCGGCAAATATCTTGAAGTATGTATTCAATTGACAGGTCTCATACACGAAAGCCGATGGGTATGTACATGGTCATGCCCTTCTGTGCTAATTTCGTTCCAGGGACCGACATATGGTTACATGCTGGAATCGTCCGGATTTGGAAACCTCCCCGCAGTCCTCGCATTAAAACCCCATCTTACATGTGAGTTCTCATAACCCCAACACTCTGTCCGAGAGTTGTGGCTGTCAAGATTCCCAATTCGGTGGAGCTTGGCCAGGCCGCAGCCGGCAGAAATATGTACTACACGGTTTTTCCATACGCAAGACTTCGATCTACTTTAACAGGTAGAGTAGACCTTCCGCATGGACTGGGGTAGGTTCTCAATCGCATACTTTGGTCACTAGACAGCGGGATTGACCCCAAAAGCAGGTTAAGTTGTGAGGATATGGGGTATAATTAATTCAAGCATGTGCTGTGTGCTAAACACAGTCATTTACATAGCTATACACCATATAACAGTTGCTATCGACACCGCAGGGCCCCATACACTGATTCACTATACAATTAAACAAATCAAAACATATATCTTGCGTTACTCAGATGAGTGATATGCATGCAGTACAGCCCCCGTCTTCGCTTCCAATCATCCAATTCCCCTCACCCCACCAATACGGTTCTTGGGTGGTGGTGATACTCTGCATAGCTCAAGAAACCAGATCCTGGTCACCACAACTCGGCGATACATACGAATTCTGTATTATATTATGGATTATAACAGATCTGTTTTTGTATCGGCAGGGAGAAACGGATAACTATTGGCTAATGTACCCCAAGAAACCTCATCCCTCGGTTTCGGAGCACTCAGCGTCCCAATGCACAGGTATCTTCATACCATACCCTATTGGATGAAACTGGCAGCTGAGACTGCATTGCTCACCGTACCTACTGAATTCTTCGACATACATGGTTCTTCTCTACTTCCCACCTGAACTCACTATTCGCTGTCACGAGCATTTTGGTCATCTCATTTTGTTCTGAATCCCAGGGCATGGGCATGGGTGCGGTTCAGAATATTAACCAGACAGAAGCTGGGGTGCCATCGGAGGATCAAACGTTCCCAACGCTAGATACCCAGGAAAAGAAATGCTATGATATCCTAGCAATTGACAAGGTATTGTGGGGAAACTCCAGTATACCAGCTGGATCATTATTTTGAGTACGTAAGCTATCGTTGCGGTTTCGTGATACACTTTGTATCTCCTCTGCTAATCTGCTATGGTTAAGCCAACGATACTGCATTGCATTGAGGATGTTTCTGAACTCTTCTCAAGGGAAAATTGCATGATCAGACAGTCTATTCTAAAGTGTCAATCTGCATGATGAGAATTTTCGGCTATGGCGCACTAAGAATGTATGTCCATTATTGTCTTTGGACTGCCTGCTCAGCATTCAGAGAGGTATCTCATGGATCAGGATTATTTAGCACACTGTCTCATCACTTGCATGAAACACGGCTTTATGGAGGAAACAACATATCAACATTGGCATATCTAGCATGCATCAAAATAACCCACTATATGCCAGAGGCTGCCCCCATGAGAATATCTTACCTTCAGTTTCAAGTTACGTCATGGTCTATCCTGAAAATTATGGGCCTGTAAACTCTACACACTGCATCTGCACTACAATCATATCTTATCTTGATCCTGTTGTTCTATACAGTGAGCTCGGCCTTTCGTGCCATTTCAGGCATGATGACACAAAACTGCGAAGCAGTTTCGCCACTGACTTTGGCTTTTTTAACTAATACGTGGCTTGCAGTGCGAGACCGAAACTGCCTGAACCTTAAAGAAAGAGGGACCTTCTTCACCGCACTCTGTTATCCAATACACTGCTCCGAACAGTTCATCAGCTTCTAAGCTCCGCGGGATTTCTCATGCACATTTGCTTGCCAACCAAAATGGCTGAGAAGAACAACACCCACACGTGAGTTACGTGTCCCAATACTGGCGATTCAGGGGTGCCCAATTCCAAAAATCTATGCAAGGCCGGGCGGTGGATCCCCGATGTCAAAATACACTTCATGAAATGCATGGATGTGTTGCTTTGGAGTTTCAAGCCATGGGCCACTGCGTTGACTTTCGAATGCACGCTATGGGTACAGGAATTTGATCAGACCGGAGATTGTCTCCGAATGGTGCGCGGGAAATCGGGCTTCTTCGACTTTGAGAGGCAAAGCTTGCCCATCCCTTCTATTGAATACCTATTGGGACTGTTTTATCTAAGGGCTCTGGTATGGCTCGGCGTTCTACTCATGGGCAAAATACCTTGTGAGAAGAAAAGTTGCTCGGCCACTCCCCCGCAAGTGGGTACTCGAATAGTATCCCATGGATAATCTATTTTCGCCCATGCTAAGCTAACATGGTAGGTGGTTTTTCTTTTCTTGCTACTACTGCAAGCACTTAGAGTATGTAGGCACGCATGCATGTCATTATAGTCCCGAGGAAGGGAAATTAAAGAACTATTCTAGATACCCTTGACATTGCTCCGACAGCACAGCATCTACGGGATAGCCTATGGACCGGTGGCGTTTATGAACAACTGTGCCAATGTTCTTACACTTTTCGTCTGCTCAATCTACGCCCCCTACAGTGGCCGTTTGCATATGCATGCAGCATCTTATTCTAAATGAAAGGGTCATGCAGAAAGAGGTGGGGGCTACCCCTGCTGCGGGGGGTCGGGGTGGGTGGGTAACCAGCACATACCTGCAAAGGAGTGGAGGGAAGTTCGATAAAAAAGTGACAGAAGCCGGGGGGCGATCATACAGAGCCCACAAGACTGGATACGTGGGTTGAATATGGTTGGTGGGTGGTAGTTGTGGAGTTTGATTTGTACTGGGAACGGTACGGTCAGTTGCTGTCCGTGACATGGAGGTAGCACAATCGAGCAAATTGGGTATTTGGATGCGCTGGCTGCTTGGGTTTTCGGTGTAGGGATGGTAGTGCTCGCCAGAGGTGAGTTCGGTTGCTCCTAAGCTGTAGACACCCTGACTCGCTTGGTTGGGATTCAGTAGAGCGGAAAGATCCGCCCCCATAAACTCATTCGATAAGCACATCAAACTACTACGATTAGAAAAATGTTTCCACTCTCGGGCATCTCCCAAACCCCACACCCTGGGCATGTGGCTTCGCATCCTGAGAATTCGAGACTTTGGATGAGTCGCCAGCAAGCTTTCCACACGGTGCAATACTGAGTAAGTATAAGCTGGGGCAATAGTAACCCGTTATTGTCCAATTGGTGGATTCACCTGGTGAGACCAGCGAGCTGAATGGACAAATTGATAGCTGGGAATGAAGGAAAGTAGGTTTTCGGCAAGCCGGATGAATTCACTCTGTTATAGGTAGTATAATCGGCCGGGGTAAAGTCTGAGGGAGACCCCATACATAAATCCACCCCTCGGCCCAAGGCAACAGGCATGAGTGTACCATAAGGTATCGAATATAGAGAGAGTGGTTCTAGCATTGTAGGAAAATAACTAGATTTTGGTTCAATTAAATAGCAGATCATTAACCCAACTCGTCTCCTATTGTGATAAGTTGTTCACTGGATCACATCAACATTGCAAAATAGTATTCTACCTAGATTACTAATAGGTTCTTATGTATGTATATATGTTTGTACTTTTGCTGTTTGTTGACTTCAAGTGTATTGTGCCAATCAGCTAGGCCACTACCTATATTGACATCCCAACTATTTGCAGTATGTAGTTCAAAATTACCCGAAAAGGTTGTCGTCACTACCTAGCTCCGTGCTTTATACCAACCTTGGGACTTGTCTCGGAACCAACTAGGCTATTCGATAGTCTGGTTGATGCTACTTGATATATCAGTACTCTACCTGTCGATGATATTCTTAACCCTCAACATCACCTTCAACATCAGGCACCACTTGATAACTCGGCAAGTTATCTATATGTAACGCAATTTACGTATAGCTGCTTGAAAACACACACACCCAAATACCTTCCTCAGCTGCTCCCCCTCAATTTGCTTGTCCCAATGTCTGTCCCAGACTTAGGTTCACTCACGGTCCTGAAACTCAAGGTACACCCCCCCGAATTCAGCCCATTCAGAGCACATAATAGCTGGCCGTGCAGTTACATTCACAAAAGTTGGCTGAGGTTTTGTAAGCTAACATGAGACTGTGACCTACAGGAGATATGCAAAGGCTTAGGGTTGGTGGTCAGCGGCAAGAAGGCGGATTTGGTTGCGGTGAGTTCTGAGTTCAGGGTTGTGATTCATGATAATGCAATATACCCACAAGAGGCTCATACGTCGGAGATGCATGGCATCTCTACGTGAGGACTGCCCCAACAGTGTTTTCTGATTTGAAGGGTGCGGTTGCTGTTCTCTGTAATGTACTTTGAAGTGGGGTATGATATATACCCGAGTAATGGGCTCGCTAAAAAGCCTGGTGGCGAGAACCTTACCCGCGGAGACTTGCTTCGTTCTAGGTGTGACTGAGATTTGAAGGTGGGGGAGGGGTCTTTTCTAGGCGGTGATTGGGCATCAATACCCACTCTTCATACTATGGTAACGGAATGCTGACGTGGGGGCGCGCGTTTCCGGGGAATTTCTCCGGAATGATGTGGTTCTGAAATTGGTAGCGAATTGAAGCGAAGCGGGGTGGTATAAGTAGCAGTACTGCCACGGCTGTGGTCCCGGCAGAAGAAGTGTATTTCCCCTTTGACCCGGAGCTTGCAAAAGAGAGGGTTGGGAGTGGAGGGGTTTCGGGGGCGGCGACAGTTCAGAATCAAATAATAGCTTCACCTACGTTCTCCAAAAAACGAAAAGCAGGGAAATTGCGGGAGCTGAAGAGCGATGTAGTTGATAGCAAAAGAGGGGAAAAGAGGGGAAGGCGCGATAAAGAGGCTCTTGGAGGACCAATCAGGACACATCCAGAGACTACTGCACAGCTTCCACCGGAGAGTGCAAAAAATGTCTCAGTAACAGGTAATGATGCAACAATGGATGGTGGGCGGCTAATGCCGTTTTGATGATGAAAATACTAAGGGAATAATAGCTACACCAAAAATCGTTCTGGCATTACCCTCAATAACCGGTGTGAATGGTACAGGAAACCCTGGGTTTGAGAAAGAAGCCGCACCTATAGCTATCCCATACCAGGCCCCAGCTAGTATGAGGTGGGTACCCGAGACACAGATTCTTTCAACGGGGTTACAGCCACTAGTGAGCTCGGCAACAGCTCCGGGCAAGCAACCTCCAATCCCCGGAAAGCTGGTCAGTGCTAAGAGGCTATCCATTTCTATACGGCCACATGAATCCAGCATGGGTACAATGGAACCAGAAAGTGGTCTACCCAAAACAAAGAAAAAACTTGAGTCCGAAATGAAACCCACTATTACTCTAGTGAAGAAGACTGCTTCCATGCCTCTAACACTTGAGAAAGCCATGGACACAAGTCACCCTCCGAAATCACCAGTTGCCTTGGGCATGGCTAGAGAATCGAGGACCACAGGCCTTGAAAATACTATAGATGGGATTGTAACTGAAGGAAAGCAGCTACAGAAAATACCCAGAGCACTTACCCCGAATAGGGTGGGACGTGGCCTGGGAACTTTCAATACCCTCTTTCTTCCCAGGTCACAACCTAGATTTGATAGGAAGGGGAAAAACTCCTTCACTGTTCCTCGAAAGAAAATAGCTCTTGCCATGAAGCCTGACCAAAGAAAGCCCTTAGACCCTGTGGAAGAACCTAAATCAACAGAAGTTGAGTCGGAGATGGACATTGAAGCATTGCTACCCCCCAACCGTCAAGATACCGAAATAAATTGGAGGCCGATTCAGCATCCCCCCCGGGTTGGGTTTCGGAAGAAGGTTGAGAATATCAGCCGTGTTCTTGCTTTGGTAGCGCATCATTCCTCCACACTAACATCACCAGCGGGAACTTTCTTGAGAAATACAGTTACCTTGAGTAAAATTTGGTATTACTCCAGTATACTTGCATACTACCATCTCAGTCTCTATGAGTTTGGGGGGAAGAGGACTAGTGAGTGGATAAAATTGAAAAGAGCAGATATCACGAGGGCAGATTTTCGGGAGTGGTATTGGCATAGAGTCCAACAGCGGGAGGTGAAGATGCAAATGGTTAAACAGAGGTGGTGGGGAGAGCGAGTTTGGAGGGAATATATCCTCGCAAATGGACTTCAGAGGGAGTATGGGAAACATGAAGACTTAGACAATGGTGGCTTATGTTGTTCGGGTGCAATCCATATGAGTTTGCTAAATGAGAATGAGACAGTAGGGCAATGGGACGTCGCTGCGAGGTTCTGGGCGGGGAGGTTCTGTGCTGCTATGTTTTCCGGAAAAATTGAGGAGGGGGGCAGAGATATGGAGATGATACTTAGTTGTGGAGAATATGCAGTGATTGATGTTTACCCCGTGGGGGAAAACGGTGGGATTCACAGCAATGTTTCCGCAGGAGCAACTATCTCGGAGGTATGGGAAATTGTGACAAAAGGAGCCGGTGCATATATTGTTGTTGCGGGGACAGGGGAGGTAATTGGTTCTCTGCAGGCTGCTGTAGATATTAGAAGGAGGGGCCCGGGCAGCTCAAGGTCGCCTATGCTGCGAACAGGCACTACAATCAGTACAACCGGCGCCTCCAAATTCAGACCGTCCACTAATATGAGAGGTCACAGCACCTTACATAAGCTAAGTGGCCAGTGGGATGATGTCTCGTGGCACTCTCTCCGCCTGGACTGGCGTGCATATGTCTCCAAACTCCTGGCATATGCTGCACAACCGAAACCCCAAGGGCTCAGAGGAGCCACTCTTGCAGCATACCCGCAAACTCCTACCATTGACCCTGTCCCTCTGCTCCTCTCCCACCTCTACCACCCCTCTCCAAAACAATTCAAACATGCAATCCACGAGAACATTGCTCTTCCCCATCATCGAGTAATAGCCGAAAGATTTATCTTAGCTCATGCAGAAGAGTACGGCTTCTCCGGTGGGGCGGGGAACCCGATCTCGGGTGGAAAGAAGGTAGGAATTGATGTCGACAGCAAGTGGCGGGTTGAAAGTGTGGTTGGTTCTGGAGAGAAGATGAAAACTACGGAAGGAAGAGTTAAAAGTCTTGGAAATGGAGTAGTGTTTGTGCAGACTGCAGAAGGGGGTTGGTATGTCCTGGAGGATACTGGTGAGGTAGGCCATAGTAGAATATATTATATATATTGGCGAGAACACTAATTATATGCGGCAGATAATTGCACAGGAGGAGTACGGGATTTCGGGGATATGGGCAGCTATCTTGGGGGTTGATGAGAGGGGCTTCGAGATGGGGAGAAAGGGGTTCCTCGAACTAATGGGGCTCTTTAGATCTAGCATATAGATTCGAGGTGACGTCTGAGTTCAGGGTAAATTCTAATTTTAGGGCTTGGCACACATGTGGTGCTCTTAGTCATCTGTGCCAAGTCCCGAATTCGTGACGAGCAGAAAAACATCGGATGCAGGTACTTGTAACGTCTCCCGTCATGGAAAGAGAGACGACCTTTACGAACACGCCCAAACTATCAGCTGAGTGGAGTAATCGCAGACAGACATTCGCTTCCATAATTCCAACGAGAAACTCAATAGCTTCCAGTCCACATACCCAAAACAGTTATTGTGGACTCACCACAACCAGAACTTTCACCATCAGCCATCTCGGAAGATATGAGCAGCAATCTGTTGATGATGACACCGCCTGAAAGAGTCGGGAAGAGAGTTGCTAGTGGGTCGGGGGTGTATAAGCCAAAGGCATATCGGACGAATGGTAAGGCTGGAGGTTTTTATTCCTTCTCTTAGCTATCGATTATCCCTGAAGTGGATTGCTTTTTTGTGTGAGCAAGCTGATGGGAATTTACATTGTTTGGAGGGGACTTCGCCGAAAAAGTGATAGTTGAGATTGGTGTTCGGCAACGTGGGTGCGGGACGTTTCCAAGATTAAGCTAATCTTTTATGATGGGTAACCTGCAGGGGCTGATGTCGCAAGCCTTGTCAACGCTTCCGTGACGGTCACTGGTGGGAATTCTATATATGTGTTTGGTGGGTTTGATCAGTATACGGATGAAGGTGAGTTGCGTTCCTGAAATTCGAGAAGGGGTCATCCCATTATAAATATTCTTTTCGAACTGACTGCGCCTCAGTCTATAACCATGTCTTGAAGCTGGATCTCCAGACATATACCTGGAGCCTTATTGACAATTATGGAGACATCCCTTGTGTGAGGATGGGTGAGTTTCGTGCTTATTCTTTGTTCCTGCTGTTTGGACAAAACCCGGAGGCGCTCTAAGAAAACAACTAACGGCGGTTAGGCCATGCGTCTGTATATTGGCGGGACAACAAGCTCATTGTCTTCGGGGGAGAAAATGATCAGCGAGCTTTCCTCAACGATGTTTATTTCTTTGACATTGATACTGCCACATGGTCTCGTCCTGTCGTGCATGGAATACCCCCCCGTGGACGATCCCGACATGCCGTGACCATTTACGATGATAAGCTTTTCGCCGTGGGCGGCTCGAATGGATTACAGGTTCTGGACGATATATGCTACCTTGACCTGCGAACCATGACATGGTCGCGATCGTGGACATTTGTCTCTAGATTCGACCACCAGTGCTGGGTGTGGGAGGGGAAACTATGGGTATTTGGTGGGTTAACTCAGGAGATGGACAGGACAGCCGAGCTGGTTTGGCTAGACATATCGAACTCTCCAAACTTTTCGAATCCTTCTTTACCAGGGACACCTTCGGGCACTAATGTTGGAGGAATCATGAGCCAATTGCACCTCCAATCCCGACCACATTTACATCATTCACAATCTTCACCAGCGCGACATCAGTCACCAGGTGGGTCTCAGCAACAACCCAGTACTGTTTCAATACATAATTCACAGTTGGCTTTATCAGGTTCAAGGCCGATCCCCACGCCGCCGGGAGCTACGGCAGCAATAAAGTTTACTTCAGGACCCAATATTCCTTCGGAGGCTACGGGGACGCATTTCCATCACTTATGTGGGAATACGCTGCTGGACTTCATCACGCCAGCAAATACTATTCGCCCGTCCGAAACATCGCTGTCTGCGTTGGACCTAAAGACCTTTACATGGCGGAAACTTGCAGATGGACCAGATGTCTTTGTAGGACCCGGGTATAGGTGGAATTACCTTGCAATGTCACATGACTCTACAAACGCATATCTGCTTGGTTGTGCCAGTGAGGGCCCTTATCTGTCAGAGGTACTACCTATTGATCTCAGGCGGTATGGCATGACTTTGGAGACTATCGAGGGAGAAAACCCAACCCATGGACTTCTCGGCAGTGATATGGCATCCATTTTTGATGCTGACCCAGCCAATTCTCGAACGAATACGGGTATAGCAGGGGACTTCATCGTGCGCGCTATCCGAGATGAAGCCTGCCAGGACGATGGGGATCCAAAATGGGCTTCTGCTAGTACCTCAGCCGTTGGTACTCCTCGGGATGAAACCGTTGA
>Ga0307514_10005873_pt1 | contig 10830 bp, 8 predicted proteins | sample 16_EM_MG_FD_203088 | JGI IMG/M metagenome (GOLD analysis project Ga0307514, IMG submission 203088) | Populus trichocarpa ectomycorrhiza microbial communities from riparian zone in the Pacific Northwest, United States - 16_EM | ecosystem: Host-associated > Plants > Roots > Unclassified | place... | reverse complement strand
TTTAATTTTTTTTTAGTTTTGATATATATATATATATATATATATATGTTTTTGGATTGTTTTGATGTATTAATATTAAAAATTATTTTTAATAAATAAAAAGTATTATTTTTATGCATTTCTAAATGAAAAACAACACCAACTACATTCCCAAACAAATTTTAAATGAGCGAAGTATCCGAACTCAACATGTCTGGCATCGAATTGACTTTCAAGATTAAAGATTTATTAAAAAAAAACTTATCATAAGAGATATTTTCTTATCAACTTATTACAAGAGAATTATTTCTTTCAGCTCATTGATTTGTGCCGTCCATAAAAGGAGAAATCTAATCAGTTGTTTTCCATAACTCTTTCAATGATACCTGAATAGATTTTTCAGCTCAAAAGTCACTTGATTTAAATAAATAAAAAATCATGTTTAATATTGATTTTAAGGTGTGTGATGAAAGTTGTTAGTAGAAGAAGTCCTTCAACTTCTTATCTAAAGCTTAGCCTTAGTTCTTATAGATGGATAATTGAGTTCTATTTTCTTGATTCGTTGGATATTATTTAAGAGTGCATTTAAATAAAATGGTGTTTTTGGAGGTACTGAGAGACTTATTAAAGAAAGTCATTTTACACCAAATGAAGAGTAATAAAAACTCAATGACAAATGATTGATTATTTACAATAATAAATCTTGATCAATTTTAAATTACTTACACAATTAAATACATTCTTTGATTTTGGTTTAATTTATACAAAGATATATTGTGTGATTAATATATATACCAAGACTTTGTTTTGATATCAATTACAAGTTTGGTATATGTTTAGCATGTATTATGTATTTGCAGGCTTATAATCTAAACTTGAATGTTCTTCGGACATATAATTTAGTTATAAGGTTTTTGTTTTGTGAAAATAAACATTTTTTCTCAACTATTTTGAGTAATCCTAATATCTTTTGGTTTACAAAGTATGCTCACTTTGAGGAGTAAAAGCCAGGTTTAGCTCATACTAGCTCATGACAAATCAAGATTTATATGTTTTGCAGTGGTAAGAGCTTGGGACCAAGGGGTTTGCTTTCCCTGTGATCTTAGGTTCGAACCCTGTGGTTGCTTATATGATGGTCACTGGAGGCTTACATAGTCGTTAACTTCAGGGCCCGTGGGATTAGTCGAGGTGCGTGTAAGCTGGCCCGAATACCCACGTTGATAAAAAAAAAGATTCATATGTTTTGTAAAAAAAAAACATATGTTTTGTGTTAAATTTAATTTATTTAGGCTCACATTATGTTTATTGCAAAAGCTCAAATCCTTAAATTATATATCTTGTCAAACTCACGTGAATTGATCCTTATCCCTAAGGACAAGCAGGTCCTGTTTTCATCACGCCAAGGCACGGATTCCTGTTTTTTTCTTACCTTTCCTTGCATTGAAACTAAAGACAGGACCCTGCTCAGTTCAAATCCCAAAACTATCCATCAAACACCCATATTGTGCCAAAGCAAACTAGCATGTGATGAGACTAAAAAGACTTGTCCCGACATAAACTTGTTGGAGGGCCTGACATGTTGTACAAGTGATGTTTAATGAAAAGTAGATCAGAATCTCCTAGCAATGGGAGAATATGTATTCCTAGCAGACTGAGCATAGCCTGGCGACAAGCAGCAATTTGAAGTAATTTCATCACTTACTTGCAGGGGGGGAAGAGGACAGTGCATCAATCTCGATCGTCATGCAAATCAATCACGGTCTCTGTCGTGGAAAAAATGTTAAAAATATTGACCTAGTGATCACAGAACAAGAACACAATGACCAGTAAATCAAATATGTTACTCAATGAGCTTAAGTATACCTGCACTCGAAGCTCAAACAACCTACAATTCAGAGAGATGGTCCGCAGATGGATCAAAGAGTTGAGCTTGCAAGAAGTTTGAGCTATATTTCTCACAGGTGATGAGCTCGGAGATTCAAAGTTCTGTCGCTATTATAGACACATGCATGCTGTAAGAAGAGAAGTATAACCCAATCAACTACACAAGTCTATCCATCATTTTGAGAAAATTCATCAGGAGCTTGAAAAACTTCACATAGACTCGCTTTATCCTCGTAAATCCTCTCGGGCATGACCATCCATCAATGGACTTACAGTTTTAAAATCACTCGGGGGCACGACCACCCTTTAATGGGCTTCGTGATAAAAATCATTTTGGGCATGTATATATATAGTCACACTAAACTGCTGATATGAACAATCTTTCATCTAGTTTCTTAGGTGATTGCGACCATATTTCCCGTTAATAACATATGATCACTCTATTGATCGACTTTTTTAAGTTTCCAAGGTAATTAATCTATCCTTTAAGAACACATGCAATTACTATGTAACAATATCATTCTCTTACGTAATTATATACTTTCTTTGCATAATTACTATGTAAAAATGATCACTCTGTTGTGTTACTAAGTAAAGCAAATAAATTTTAGGGCGTGAAGATTATTATTTTTAAAATATTAATTATTTTTATTATATTTGTTGTATGATTAAAGTAATATATCTTTGAGATCCAACAAAGTTTTAAACTTATAAATAGTAATTTTTATAAGTTTTTTAAGAATTTCTATTTTGTTTTCGATAAACGTAAATAATAGTTTGTAGATAAAAAATGAGAGAAGAAAATTGTTTTCTAATTGATTTTTGTCAATAACAAACTGATATTTATAAGAAAAATAATACATTTTCAGACCAATGTGTCTGTAGAATTTAAAGAAGCACACCTCTTCAGAGTGTCTGTAGAATTTAAAAGCACATATTTTTAGACCAATATATTTGTAGATTCTAAAAAACAACTCTTCAATCAAATTAACCGGATAACTTGGCAAGAGGTGTCATGTATAATTAATTAATTTTAAAAATAAAAAATTATTTATTTTACGTAATGTCAAGTGCCTAAGTGTCAAGTGCCATTATATATATATATATATTGGCTTTCCCTCCAAATCTTCCCTCTAACCTCCAAATCTATTGATTTGGTGTCCTTCACATTATAAGTCACAACAAAACCTCTTACCTTTTCAATGTGTGGGATAAAGTTCTATTTGTTTATTTACCTAATATACAAGCTATTTTATAACAATCCTTTAATTAGCTTGTAATATTGAGTTGTACCATGTTTTATACATAGAAGAAGGTATCTTTTGATTTAAACTTCTTCTTAGTGTAAGCATTTCAAAACTTTAAAGAAATCAGGATGGCAAAAAGCTTAAATCAGAATTTCATTCCATAAAATTGGAAATACTACACACATGATCCAATTAATTCAAAACATAAGTTCACCATTATTTTAGCATTAATATGATCTTGTGCTACTTCCTGTATTCATGAACATTTACAAAGATTTCTAATTTCATATTTTAGCTTAAATCAGATTTGTTGAAGCGGCACCATTTCATATGTTCATACAGATGAAATTTCTTTCTCACATTGAGATTTCATTAAAAGTGTCGCACGTGTGCGGCGTCGCGACGATTGTCCACCCTCAAGGAAAACATATAATGGTCTATCTGACAAATATGGAGAGACAAGGAATTCTTGTCTCTTATCAGTAAAATATGGGCTGGGAGTCGCCACCTAGTATTCTGGTCACTAGGAACCCTAACTAGTCTCAGAGATCGGGTACGGAGACTGGTTGCGTAAAGGGAAGGTATTAGCACCCCAACTACGCCCTACCTAAGGTACGCTGCATTGTTTTTGTCTGATAAAATCTAAAGTCGTGTTGTGATTTCTAATTGTTGGTCTATCTAGGGTTCAAAACAAGCTCTCCTTCAGAAGGAGGTTCTTATCTTAATGCGGTAAAACCTAACCGTTCTATTGTCCGAAAAAAAGAATTAAATATCTAGAATACGCATTACGTGTAATGTCGTACCCCAGATACTAACGGATAAACAAAATAAAATTTTTGTTGTTTTTGAAATTTTGGCCAATGTTCTCTTGACTTTAATAAATTGGTTATTAAAACCAAAATGTATGCTAAAACATTATTTTTTGGTGTATGAAAAAACACAATATGATTTTTTGGCTTTGAGACACTTGGCCGTATGCACAAAAATATTTTTTTCTTTTTTCAATTTTTTTTGTATTTTTGGAAGTTTTGATGACAACCGGGTATTTTAATACCAGATTTTTATTTTTACGATGTAAAATACTGCCCGATATTAATCAAAATGACATAAAAACTACGCGGAAAAATTATAAAATGCTGAAACAAATTTTTTTGATTTTTTTTCTCTTGAAATGGGCCGGATCAGGCCCAAATACATGGGCTAGGCCGAACCTGGCCCAACTACATGGGCTGGGCTCGGCCCAGCCCACATTAACTGGTTACTGTGCATGAGCACAGTAACCAGCTTCTTCCCGCCTGCAGACGTGCACTGTGCACGTCTTGCATGGCTAGGGAAGAAGTGAAGGCAAAAAAAAAAAGGGCGGACGGCTTACCTGGAGTGGCGGCGCTTCCACCTGAAGCGGTGGCCGGCGGTGCTGTTGGGGAGCTGAGGGTGGCAAAGGCGGCGATTTCTTCTTTCTTTTCTCCCCTGTTTCTTTCTCCTTTTCTCTTCTTCTTTCTTCTTTCTGTAGTCCCCCTTCTCTCTCCTTTTTTGTTCCTCTTGTTCTCTCTCGGTTCGTTCCCTCTTGTTTTCCCGGTCTCTCTCTCTCCTTTTTTTTTTCTCTATTCCGCTCTCTCTCTCTTCTCTTCTATTCTTTCCTCTAGTTCCCTTCCTTCTTCTTTTTTTCCCCCTTTTGTGCCTCTTCTCTGCCTCAGTATTTATAGGCAAAGAAGGGCGGTGAAAATGCCCTGCCTCTATCCGGTCAAGGGACAGGGCAGGGCAGACAGGGGCGTCAGCTGGGGGGTGGTAGGCCACCGGTTGGGTCGGTGTCTTTTTGAGGTTTAAGGGAGAGAGGGAGTCGGTGAGAAACATAGGAGAGAAAAAAAAATCTTATTCCCCTGTTCTCTGCGCGTCCAGGGGAAGAAGATGACATATGGTGCCGTTCAAAACGGCACCATTTTTGCTTCTTCTCTGTTTTTTTTATAAGTGAACAGTGTATGAAACGACACTGTTTTTTCCAGAACGCGTCGTTTCATTAAAATTGGAATTGGCGCCAAAACACGTCAGATTTAAAATTAGGCCTTCAATTTGCGCGTGTTTTGCATTTTGGTCCTTGGTCTCAGATTTCTTCAATTAAGTCCTTAATTGGCCATCAAACTTCAATATTTATGCAATTAAGCCCCTGATTTGACCAAATTAACTCTCAAAAATTATATTTTGACCCAGAACTTGAATTTCTTCCAATTAAAGCCCAAATTAACTCCAAAATCAATTTTTCTTGCAATCAAAACCTCCATAAGTTCAATTAAACTTCAATAAAATTTAATTGAATCCATAAACATCTGATTTTGGACTTTTCTTCCTCAAATTGAATTTTCTTTGTCAACAGGACTCTCATCAGTCAACAAAATACTGCCAAATTTTAATCTTTGTAATTTTGAACCTCCTCAACCAATTTTTGACCATTTTTAGGGCGCTCTGGCATCCTCTTCTCACTGCTATTATTTTTTGATAATATTTTCTTGATTTTTTCTTGTATTTTATTATTTTTTGTGCGGGGACCCAAAAATGGGTTACAACAGTTGCCCCTTTCTTTACAATGCTTACGGAGCAAAGATTTTGTGTAGTAAGTGTTGTAAAGATAAACAAAATTGGTCTTCCGAAACTAGTCTTCTCAAAATTTGGTTGACCTGAAACATCAACCGGACCCAAAGTCCTGTGTGTGGTTGGGCTAAACTGAGATTCCTTTCGCCAATTCCCTTTTAACCAGAACCAAAATCTTATGTGGTTAGGATAGACTGAGATTCATTTCACCAATCCCCTTTAACCAGAATCAAATCCTGTGTGGTTAGGCTAAACTGAGATTCCTTTCGCCAATCCCCTTTAACTAGAACCAAAATTTTATGTGGTTAGGATAGACTGGGATTCTTTTCGCCAATCTCCTCTAACCAAAACCAAATCCTGTGTGGTTAGGATAGACTGAGATTCCTTTCACCAATCCCCTTTAACCATAACAAAAAATCATGTATGGTTAGGATAGACTGAGATTCCTTTCGCCAATCCCCTCTAACCAGAACCAAAAAATCATGTGGTTAGGATAGACTGAGATTCATTTTGTCAATCCCCTTTAGCCAGAACCAAATCCTGTGTGATTTGGCTAAACTGAGATTCCTTTCGCCAATCCCCTTTAACCATAACAAAAAATCATGTATGGTTAAGATAGACTGAGATTCCTTTCGCCAATCCCCTCTAACTAGAACCAAAATCCTACAGGTGGTTAGGATAGACTGAGATTCCTTTCGCCAATCCCCTCTAACTAGAACCAAAATCCTATTTGTTCAAACCCTTTGTTTTTTTTGAAGAAAGATAGTCTATTTTCACGGGTGACCTGCCCACGCACTCACACTTACCCTGATCTATTTTCATGGGCGACCTGCCCACACATACTTTAAGTGGTTTATTTTCAGGGGCGACTAGCCCACACACTCACGCTTACCCTGGTTTATTTTCATGGGCGACCTACCCAAGTAGAAAAAGGAAGAGTGGTCTCATTGTAATGGGTGACCTACCCAAGTGAAGGAAATGTCTCATTGTAATGGGTGATCTACCCAGATAAAAAAACATAAAGAAGTGGTCGAATTGTAATGGGTGACCTTCCTAGATAAGAAAACATGGAGAAGTGGTCGAATTGTAATGGGTGACCTACCTAAATGAAAAAAAAAAGAGTGATCGTGTTGTAATGGGTGACCTACCCAAGTGGAGGAATGGTCTCATTGTAATGAGTGACCTACCCAGATAAAAAAATATGAAGAAGTGGTCGAATTGTAATGGGTGACCTACCCAAATGGAAAAAAGAAAGAGTGGTCGTGTTGTAATGGGTGACCTACCCAAGTGGAGGAATGGTCTTATTGTAATGGGTGACCTACCTAGATAAAAAAAAACATAGAGAATTGGTCGATTTGTAATGAGTGACCTACCCAAATGGAAAAAAGAAAGAGTGGTCGTGTTGTAATGGGTGACCTACCCAAGTGGGCGAGGGCTCAAAGATGCACTCGAAAGGAGGTGAGGGCTAAAAAACGCACTACCTAGGTGGTGATGGTGTAACACCAATCGGTCAATAAAGGAAACAATACAATATGACAGATATGCATGTATACTTACCTGAGAAATATAGGCCCCCATTTCTTCATGGTGTCTTTCTTTCTCTTAAAAGTTGTAGTGTTGGTAGTAAACTTCGATGGCTTTTCCACTTTTTCTTACTCGAGTTATATCTTGTGATTTTGACCTCTAGGAAGGGTTTGATGTCGTCATACTTCTTTGTCCTCCAACCTGTATCTCAAGGGTTGCCAATTTTGCCCGACATTTTCCTTAGAAAAAGGAATAATAGAGCAAGCCCTACCATGTGCTTTTGGATTGCCCCCCAGCTTGATCATGCCCCCTAAGTGTTCAAATTGGGTTTATTTTGGGGTGAGGCTATGTGAAGGTAAGTTTGGGTTTTTTGTACAATGAAATGCTTTCATGCAAAATTTTTGGAACTTCCAAGTTATTCCAACCACAAAAATCATTTTGACATTGGTTCAAAATAAACTTATTCTAAAGAATTCAAGCGATTCCTATTGACAGGTTTCTTAAAGTGATGAAAGCTTTTTGCTTTTGGTTTTGGGTTAAAGATGAAGTGACATCTGATTGGTCACAAAAGGTTTAAAGTTCAATTTGAGGGTTATTAAGAACCGAATCAGTTCAAACTATTGTAATTGCTTTCCAATAATCTATACTATGATTACTTATGTATTTGGAAAATTTGTATATTTTGAAAGCAATATTTGGTCTAGTACAATGTATGTCATTCATTAAGCTACCAATTACATTAGTATATTCAATTTACGTAATTGATATACTAGTATTTTCTGTCAACTTAAAAGGAACATCATACATAATATTTGCTACTTTGATATTCAAATGATTAAATTTATTGAAGACTTTCTCAATATAATGAGATTGACAAAAAGCAGAACCTCCCATTATGTTTTCTTATATTGATACCTAAAATTGTATCTACTTCATTTAAGTCTTTCATTTTGAACTGTGAGGTTATATATTTCTCTGTATCATTGACATCATTCATGTTAGCACGAATAATAAGTATCTCATCCACATAAAATCATATTATCACATTAAAATCATTTGTAAATTTAGGATAACTACATTTATCAGCATTGTTATATTTAAAACTATATTCTAAAATTATACAATCAAATTTTTCATGTCATTGCAGGCGTTTTCCAGAGGTGGAAGATTCTAGTTATTCCTATTTGACCCAAAACCGATCGATCTAGCCATGAGCAGGTGGTGTTTGTTTCAATCCATATAGAGATTTGATCAATTTGTAGACTTTATGCTCATTTCCTAGTAGAACAAAGCCCTCTGGTTGTTCCATATAAACCTTATCATTGAATTCACCATTGAGGAAAGTTGTCTTAACATCCATTTGATATAGATACAAATTATAAATTGATGATAAAGCTAAAAGTACTCTTATAGATGTTATATGAGCCATCATAGCATATGTATCAAGATAGTTTATTCATTCCTTTTGTATAAAGCTCCTAGCTACTAACCTTGCTTTAAAAGTTTGAACTGATCCATCACTATTATACTTTCTTATAAAAACCCATTTACATCCAATTACCTTGGTACCTGAAGGCAAATCAACAATAGTCTAAGTATTGTTATATAATAATGAATTCGTCTCATCATTAACTGTCTCATCATTAACTGTCTCTTTTGAAAAAGTAATATCTCGAGATATCATTGTCTTTTTATATGTTTTAATCTTCCACTACTAATAAGATTGATATTTTATTAAGCACATTAGTCATATTTCCTTCAACTAAGAAAACAATAGATTATAAAGAGATATAATATGGATGTATGATTCTATTTTCTTCATAAAATTAAAAAAAAAAAAACTCTATGGGAAAATACTCAGCACCTTTATCACTTCCTTAGAATTTCAATTTTCATCCTCTTTTAGTTTTTAACTTCTAATTTGTAATTCTTGAACATTTGAAAGGCTTGATCTTTATGTTTCATTAAATAAACATAAACATACTTTGAATAGTCATCAATAAAAATTATAAAATACACATTCCCTCTCATACTTAAGATGTCATTCAATTCATATATATCAAAATGCACAAGTTCTAATAAATTTGTATTTCTTTCAACTTTAGAAAAAGCCTTTCTAGTCATTTTTGCTTGAACTCAAATTTTACATGTTCTTTTATTTTCAATTTTATAAAAAAAATTTAAATTATACTTAGCTATATATTTTAATGATCTAAAACTAACATGTGCCAAACAATCATACTATAAAGATAAAGATAACTCATTCATATAAATAGAAACATTAACTATATTATTAATATTGAGTTTGAACATTCCATCACATGAGTAGCTCTTCCAAAAATATAGTCAATTTTTGGATAAAATAATCTTATCTGACTTTAAAATAACCTTAAAACCCTTCTTCTAAAAAAATTTGCATACACAAGATTTTCCTTATATATAATACATGTAAGACATTAACCAACAACAATTTCTTTATAGAAGTGAAATTTAGTTCAACACTTTATTTTCTCATCATCTTTATAGTATTATAATTTCCCATTAGAACTTCTTGTTCATCTTCTGCAACATCATAATCTTTGAAATGATTTTTATTGTTGCATACATGAATGGTTCTTTCAAAACCTGCTCTCATATGTGTAGTGCCTTTTATTGCCACAATTATAACAAGTTTTTCCTTTCTTTGAATTACTTGGGTTGCCTAGATTTTTGAAGTGTTTTGTTGCCTCATAATTTTTTTTTCCAGTATTCTTCTTTCGAATTGATACGAACCTCGTGATCATGTGGTCACGTAACCTATAATAAGATTGACAACAAATCCTAGAAATCCAAAACAAGTTTGATAGGAGTGTGACACAATGAAAACTTATCTTAAAACACCAACACTTTTGGAATAAACCTTGTAAAATAAGGATTAATTTCTAACCAATTAATTCTTCTTGTTTGATATGGAATCCTTATAAAATAAGTAAGCTAAAGGCTTCCACATACCTTGTAGTGAATGGAATTCATAACTCTTAAGGAAACAATGTCTTTTATGTTTTTGTACTTTATTAGTAAATTCTAGGCCCAACTTTAAACAATTTGTTCTTTCTCTTATGAATGAATTAGTTATCATTCATCATTGAAAAGGTAAAAATATCTCGTTTCCAACACAATTAAAGTTAAATCCAAAATCCTCATATAGCTTCAGATATGACCTGCAAAGTAGAAAAAAGGTCTAAACTGGAAGATTTAAACCTTTTTAACCCAATCCTCTTAACTTAGCCAACTGAACTCCTCTTGGATCGACTTCATTTTAGACCTTAGAATAGATCCAATGAACACTCTTAATACATCATTTGATATCATAGCTAGGATCACGTCATAAACATTTTGATTTACTTCAACATAATTCACTTTTGTTGCAGGTTCACTATTGAATTTCTTTACATTTATTTTGGTTTCCTTTTTAATCCGCAAGTGTTTTTGAATCTATTCAAGAGAAAATTCTTATATGGTATACAATATCTTCTTTCAACTAGGAGGAAGTTTTGCAATAATTCCTTTTACTTGTAATGCTTCAGGAACTTCCACTTTTAAGTTTAGAAATTAGGACTTGTAACTCATGGAC
>Ga0307514_10005872_pt1 | contig 10832 bp, 5 predicted proteins | sample 16_EM_MG_FD_203088 | JGI IMG/M metagenome (GOLD analysis project Ga0307514, IMG submission 203088) | Populus trichocarpa ectomycorrhiza microbial communities from riparian zone in the Pacific Northwest, United States - 16_EM | ecosystem: Host-associated > Plants > Roots > Unclassified | place... | reverse complement strand
GATTTTGTTGCTTCGCATGGGTTTCTGTTTTTTTCTTTTTCTCTCTTTTGAAATACACGACTCATAACAAGAAAATTTCTTCCTAAACTTCAAAAATTGGAGACAAAAACTGATACTTTGAAAAATTCAAGAATTTCTTAAAAACTATGTTTTTTGTATTTTATTTTCTTTTATTATTGAAATTGAAAACTAAAATGTATTTCAAATGAAAACTTCATCTTTGTCACAAAATTATTTTACTTGCACTCTCTGTGCTGTTTCTTAAAAGGAAATACACTCAATAATTCTTAAAAACAAAAATTACAACGAATATTAAAACTTAAAAATCATCCTTTTTCATATAAAAAAGGATTTCATGAAATAAAGAAATAACCAAAAATTATATTGAATTTCATTGTGCTATTTATTTTATATTGTTGTCCATTTTGATATTATCAAAACAGGATATAATTCCAATTATAGTTGTCTGAGACAGTAGTTCATAAATCAACCCATGAGTTATTTGGTCAATCCTTTTTTTAAAATAAAAATAAATTAAAACTACATTGTTTTATTTTTTTTTGAAAAAGAAAAATCATTAGTTTTGATTCAGTCAATTTTAAAATCAAAAGTAGGATGGTGCCTAAAGTTAGAGTAAAAGGGTTGATTTAAGAAATTTTAAAAATTGACGGACCACATGATGAATTTACCCAATTTTATTTGCTGTTTTGTCTTTAAACTCAGCCGTCCCTTCCTCTTGCGTTGAAATGGTTCAAATTGAATATTTTTCTTACATTTCATGGAAGTATAATATCCATCCAACTGGTATAATTATTTTCCCATAGATTTCTTAACTGAATTATTTATTTATTTATTTTATCAGAAGAGGGCATGGTTTCAATTAGACTGGGCTCATGTTTCCAACTCCCAACACAAAGGTTGAGGATCCTGTAAGATCAAGATTTTGGCCCACCAGAGGAATTACTGAGAATTTATGTCAAAATATCCCGAAGATCTCTTCACAAGCCATCGTGGTCTCCAGGGGCGGAATTGGCAGGAAACTTTTCAGCCCCCTTCCTTTAATAAATTAGATTTTTAGTTTTAAAAATAGAAAATTTTAAATTTTGGAGCTCCTAAAATTTTGTTTTGGCCCTCCCAAACTAAAATTCCTAGCTCCACCTCTTAGTCTCCAAATAACAACCACTTCATGCCGGGGAAATGAGCAATACGGGAAGAAAGGTTTTATAACATGTTTAATTCTCTTTTCATATAATAGAACTTGAAATGTCAAGAGGATCAAGGACAAGCAATATCCATCTTTTACTACCATGGTGACTGTTCCATGCTATTCAATATTCAAGTTTAAACAAAATGAATGTGAGCAATATGGCAAGTAAGCAACGAAATTTTCCATGTTCATAGGACTGTTGATTACATTTCCATAACGCAAACAAGATTCAAGCAAATCCAAAGTAACTATGCTTATTTAGCATTCATAAAGCTGTTGCAATTGAAGCCCTATCTAGCTATAACACTATCAGATTACCTTACTCATAACATATTGGAACACATAGTAAAGGAAGCTGAGAGCTTACTGTCAGTGTATGTATTTTCACTGCTGCTCATTCTCATAATCACCACGGCCACCATCTTCCTCACAAGCACAAATAACTCTTTGATATCGGTCTCTGTTACACTTGGCAGATCAAACTGCGCAGATGTGAAATCTCCCTCAGTATACTTTACAAAAGGACGATTATTGTCTGGATACTTCAGCCGATATTTTTCGAACGACGGATACTTAAACCAATAAACCACATTTTTTGTATCATTAAACCAGCCCCTAATCGCAGGCATATAAAACATCAACTTAGTCAGCTCAAGGGCCTTTTCTTTTGTGACAAATGCATTCACTTCTGATCTGAACTCCGGCATCTCAGCACTCGAAACCACCAAGCTCTTGAGGGTTTTAGGACAATGTGGTAATATTTCAGTAAGAAAGTAAGTGATTTCATCTACCACCTTTGCTGACTCCCTGACTCTTAGTGAGTTCATTAGGGCATGCACTCTTTGGACATCTTGTACCGTGAATTCTCCAATCCAGAAGTGACACAGAACTGAATGTGGATGCCATTATCAATCACGGCCTTCATTTTGAAAAAGTATCGCTCGGAGAGTTCCTGACAAGGGGATTACTTAATTATGAGAAACTTGCAAAGATTTTCATGAGGTTAGGGATGACTGTAAATGGGGTGTAGGCAAGTGTGGAGCAATGAATTTTTCCTGTCCTGGCTATTAAATAAATATATAAATTGTTTTTAAGATAAATTATTAATTTTTATATATGAATTAAAGTTTTAATTCAAATACACTACCTAAAATATTAAAAAATAAATTTGAAAGTATATTAAAAATAAAGTGAAAGTAAAAATAAACTCACAATTGAAGTTACATACTTCGATATTTTGTGGAATATAATTCATCTATAATCGAATCTAAATCGATATTGTAACAATCCCTCAACCGGGATAAAATAACAATCTCATGTCAACTGAAAAATAAAGTAATTAAATTTTTTCCTCTCTCAATTCCTCCTTTCTTCACTTGATTCTTCCTTAGGTTAGTATTTTATAAGTTGGACTTTGTAAGTTTACAAAGTTATTCTCTTACTTTTCTTATTTTTTTTCCTTGGATTTTTTTTTATATTTTTCCCTTAATTTTCTCTCTTTCTCTCTTGCCTTTTCTTTTCTTTCTTTTCCTATTCTGCTTCTGCTCAGTCGGTAATATATAAAAGGAAGGAAGAATTGATTTGTTTTAATTTTTAATGGCAAATAATCATTTTACCTTTAATGAGTCGTTTTGCTTTTATTTGACAGTTTTTTTTTGTTAGCACTACCAAATTTTAACAAGATTTTATTCAATATATTTTAAGATCCCTTGTAAAATTTCAGCTCAATCTGATGGTCGGATTAAAAATTACACCCAATAACGTAAAACTGGTCAAATTGTGATTTTTTTATTAAATTTCTGAATTTCTTCAAAAATTCTGAAATTTTAAACCAAGCTAAAATATCATATTAGAAGGCTCTATGTAAATTTTTAAAATTTTTTGATAACTCAATTAAAAATTAAAAATTTCTTTTATATAAAACTAGACAAAAAATATTGATAAAACATCTTGATATGAGCTATAGCCAACCAAACCTTTACATTGCCTCCGCCCTTGGGTGTAGGAGACGTCAGCCTCGTCTGCATAAGAAACTCTGAGCAAGATGGTGTCTATTAGGGAGACGAGAAAACAAAACGACGTGTCTCAGATTCTTTCCTTTTTTTTAATTGGAAAGATTTTAACAATCAATCAATTGAACGCGGACATGCATGTAAATAAATTAATATCAAAATTATATTAGTAACTGTCATTTTTAATCATTATTATAAATCCAAGTTTAGCGATTTAATTTGGTAACTCGTGGTTCGGAGATATGACGTAGATTAGATTTTTTTATAGAATCGGGTTGTAAATTAATCCGGTCCACCTGATTAAAATGAGGTGAGACTCGGTTTATTTTTTTTAAAATAATATTTTTTAAATCTTGAAATGACTGTCGTATATATATAATATCATAGCGACTGTTTTTTCATATAGGATTTTTACATGGGAGTGAAAAGAATAAAAATTTGTTTATTTTAAAAATAAATAAATTTAGAGTCGTTATTTATTATTTTAATCATTAAAAATCATAATTGATTTTTAATTAAAGTCTAGGTATGTTTGTGTATAGAGAGTGCCTCCAAACTCCATTTTTTTCAGTTGCCAACCAGCATTGTTTCCTTTTCAACCCCCTCCTCACCCATGACCAGCTCCTCCACCATGCACTTCCTCCTTCTGCACCAGCGACGACCACACCAGTAGATCCGGCGGTGCAACTTCTTCTTCTCCAACAACGAGGCCACCATCACCAATCGTGCAACAACCTTTATCTCCTCTGCACTGTGAGCAACATTAATGGAAGATCTTCTTCATCAATAACCATTGGTCATAGTGGTCTAGCAGCTTCCTTCAAACAACACTAGTAGAAGTAACAATCGATCTTTGTCTCCCCATCACAGCAGATCTTCTTCATCAGCATCTTTGTTTCAATAACTTTAGTTAATTGCTATGTAATGTAGAAGGAATTCTCCTATTAAACGGTCCATGATTCAACAAAATCTGATAAACCAAATTATACATAATGACTTTGGCTTCTAGTTGTGAGACTTAAACTTGAATTGGATATTAATTTGGATTAGCATGTTGACCTGAGAAGTTAATCAACAATCTAATAACTTAGAACACTGATCGAATTAGGTTTCGAATTGGATATATTAATATAACTATACTTTGGCTCATGATCCGTCTGCTTCCGTTCCCACTGTGGATTTTTCTACTTCTGAGTAATATTGAGGATGAAGTTATTAAAAAAATTAATGGATGCTAGGGTGGCTCATGGGCTTTTGTGGGTACCTTCGTATCAAAAGATTGCTGTTGAGGGTATTTTTTATTTTTTTATTTAAAAATATATTAAAATAATATTTTTTTAATATATTTTTATTTTAACATTAGTATGTCAAAATGATAAAAAAAAAATACTAAAAAGAATATTAATTTGATTTTTTTTAAAATTAAAAAATTTAGAAAAGTGGAGTCCAAACAATGCCTAAATAGGTAAAGGTACTCGACTAATCTATTTTTGCCAAAAATAGATTTGATCTTGTCTATTTATTTATTATTATTATTTTGTAAAAAAGAGTCCATGAGAAGCAAAGTTGTGCATTGGATAACAAAGGGAGTGTCAGTATTTGGTTCTTAAGGACTTGACCCATTCTTGAAAAGAAAACATGTAGTTTATTACTTTATTCGTATTAATTATATTTATTGGCCTTTATTAATTCAAACAAGTTAACAGAAAATTGACAAACTCTTTTTTTTTTTTAATTTAAAATTTCAAAAATTAAGTACTAGAAAATTCAAAGTTTATATTCTCCATAACTCTTTTTATTAAATTCTTAGAGTAACTTGAGATTGCTGAAAAATATTCAGATTACTAATCATTTCTTAAAAAAAAAAACTTTGATCGCACACTTATATATGATTTAAAAAAAAACAAATAATAAAATGTATGTTCTCTTTCTCTAAATGACTATTTGCCAGTTAAACTACAAGCTCATATGGTCATCATTCTTTTACTAAATCCTATAGATAAACTCAAAATAGTCCTTGAATTTTTCAAAAATTTCTGAGATTTTTTAAGGGCTTGTTTGGCTAAATATTAAAATAGAATCAAGTTTAAAACTAAGAGAAAAACATAAGGGTGTGTTTGCCAAGCACACCCTTAACTTAATTAGGTTTGAGCTAATTGAAGACCCAATAACCCCTGCGCGCGCGCGCGCGCCCACACACACACACACACACATATATATATATATATATATATATATATATATATATATATATATATATTAGACACATGGGTTGGGCTAAAATGGGTTCAACCCAATATTACATGGTCATTGGGCTGTTAATTACGTTTTGTATGCAAGTAAATAATCAACACACGACAGGGAAAGGAGAGGACGATTACCTGGCCGGGGAGTGATGCTGCTGGTGGCGTTCTTGGTGGCTAGCGGTGGAGGTTCGCATGGTTGAGAAAGAGATCCACGCTGCTCATGGTGCTGTTGCTGTTGGTTACGGTGGCTGCTGCTCAAGTTGTTGCGGATGAGATGGAGGAAACCCCTCTGCTGCTGCTCACCACAACATTTAATAGTTTTACCTATAAAATTTTTCCGTCGGCATAAAATTAGCATTCAGTCGGTGAAAATTTTACCGAATAATCCATCGATGGAATGTGTCCGTCGGTAATGCCATCATCTGTCGGTAAAAAAAAACCCGATGGTTTTACAAACGAAAAATGCGCGCAAAAAAATAAAATTGCCCACTGGAAATATGCCAACAGAATTAGTCTGTTGGTGATTGTGGCATATGCAATAAAATTTTTCCAACTCTCTGGAAAATACCGACGGATTGAAACCGTCGGTAACTCCATTTGTAATATTTTAAAAATATTTTTTAAAATAGAATTGTATAGAATAATTAATATATCTTTTTATGTTTCTGTCTCTTTCTCTTCAATCAAACACATTTATATCTCTATTATCTCCATCTTTTTTGTCCCAAGACAGTAAGCAAAAACTACCTTGATTGTTTCTAATAGTAAGGAAGGTTTTGCATTCATAGGTGACACGCCCAAAAGATTGATGTCTTCTCCCAAGTGTAGGAGTGTCGAAGTAATAAATAACCTGACAAGACCGGGGTCGAATCACAAAGAGGTTAACTGTATAAACTACAAATAAAGAAATAGACAATAACAGAAAATGAGTTGAAGAGACCTTTGAGATGTGATATTGATGTAAGGGTTTAAACAAATATAAAACAATTGTCAAGGTTAGAGGATCCACTAATAGTATTTCAAACAAGTATAGTATAAACTCCTTTTTATTACTCAACTGGAAACCACACACAAAGGAGGTTCCAATCGGATTATAATTGTTAACATGATTACATTAGTTATCGTATTCGAATAATGCTAATACTTGTAAATGTTGTCAGGTATTCATGATTATAACTTATGTTAACAACAAATCAAGTTTCTTTCATAGCACAGATGTTGGTTATACCATACGGTTGGGCTATGAAAGTGCCAAGTATTTGTTGTACCAAGGGTTATACTGTCAAAGAACCATCTCAACCCAATAGCTTAAGCTATTAGGTAAGGTCCCAAGATATGATTTATATTATTCTCTAACACACCCCCTCAAGTGAAAGCCCTTTGGGCTTGAAACTTGCACAGGCCCACATTACCTTGTGCTTAATTTTTTTATCAAATAAATGGGGATGATGAGATTCAAACTCAAGACCACTTGGTCATCAAGACTCTGATACCATGTCAAAGAACCATCTCAACCCAATAGCTTAAGCTATTAGGTAAGGTCCCATGATATGATTTATATTATTCTCTAACATATACAACATAAATCTAGATTTATATAAATATAGTAAAGGAAATGAAAGGCATAAACAAGAGATTAATGAAAGAAAAATTTAACCATTATAAAAATATAAAGAAAGAGAGTAAGAACATGATCTTGATTTGAAAACCAAGATGCCTAAATGCATGACAAATGCCTCCTTTTGTAGGCCAAAATTCAGAATTATTGATTTGATGACTAATTGTTGAGTGGGTGGCCACCTCTTGACTTGGTAACACTCCTTATCTTCTTGTCTGCAGAAAACGTCATTGCTAACATCGGAATTTGAACAAATAGTCTTCATCAAAGTTCTGGAAAATTGTCTCAGCTTTCCAACAAAATAAGAATTGGTGCATTTGGACATCTAGAACTTGAGATATGGGCTGAACACTGAACAATATCTGGGCTGTAGGACAGATTCCGACTTCTCCGTTGTTGCTACCATTTGAACTCGAAAATGACACTTTTAAATCTCGGACTCTTCATAAACTTTTTAGGCCTATGTCTTAGATTTCCATACATATAAACGAGACCTAAATCCAAGTTCTACAGCTCCAGTTATGATCCAATAACCGAATGATGTTCTAGTTTGGACTGAACCAACATCTCTTTTTTAAGCTTAGCCCTCTCTTTGTCTTCTCAATTTCAGTAGTTAAACTCATCAATCAATCATTTGATTTATGTGATAGGCCTGTATTTAAGATGAACATTTACCATAAATGAAAAGGTATCTTATATTATTAGATATGTTATTATAAAACATGCTCTAATTAAGGAGTTATTGATACTTTAAGTGCAAAATGATGATATAAAACCCTGATAAAAATACACTTTTAAGTACTAATCACACTTGTTTAACATATTTTCTACTGTACTAAAATTTTAAAGTACGTAATGTATAGTGATCATAAATTTCACTTAATATCAGGGCTATAGACTTATATTGTAAAATACTGACCCGATATTAAAAATACTCGTTTTCCACTGAAATTTCAAAAATACCAAAACAAATTGTCTTTTATGTATATATATATATATATATATATATATATATATATATATATGAGATTATGAACTTATACGTAAGATATATTTCTAATATTAAATAAAAAACAGTTTATTTTTATATTGGTATTAGAACGGTTAGATTCTTAACGTGATAAGATAAAGATCTTTCTACTGAGGAGGACTTTTCTTCGACCATAAACAGACCAACAGTTATAAAACACATTTTCTTACTTTATATTAGACAGATAAACAAAGCAGTTTATCTCAGGTAAGACGTATATTATGGGTGCTAATATTTTCTCTTTACGCAAGCAATCTCTTTTCTCAGACTCTGAGACTAATTAGGGTTCCTAATGACCAAAATACTAGGTGGCGACTCTCATTCCTCTTTTTTACTAATAAAGGATAAGAATTCCTTATCCTTTCCTCTCTCACCATTCTTGACTATCCCAATCCAGGAGGATGATCACCATGACACCGCACACGTGCGACAGAATCACAACTCCACCGGGGACTTCCTTTGAACTAAGCTTTGTTTTTTGTCTGATTGTTGTGTTTCATTGTTTGGTTTGTATGTTTATTGTTTACGTTCATTTCTTTTTATTATTTGTTTATACGCTTCAATTTTTGTACATATTGTTCATGCATTGTATAATATTGCCTCATGCATCACATGTCTTAATTTTTTCAAGCACACACAAAGTTCTAGGTTAGGTGGGCTAGTATATGCTAATGTATTTCTTTCAGGATAGTTTCATAGGGTCTGCATTGAGCTAGTATATGAGATTGAATAGTACTAAGATTAATAAGTGAAAGAATCTGGCATACGCCTTCTTGAAGAAGTATAAATTCAATATAGAAACTGCTCCTAATAGAACCAGCCTGATGGCCATGAAAAAAGGAAGCTAAGAGTCATCAAGGGCCTATGAGAAAAGATGGTGAGATAAGGCAACACATGTTCAACCTTCACTGATAGAAAAGAAATGGTAATATTGTTCGCCAACACCTTCCAATCCCTTTATTATGAGCATTTGATGGGAAGTTCAGATCAAAATTTCTATGAAGTCTTGAAGATTGCTGAAAGAACTTTGCAAGCGATTAAAATGGGAAACATTGGAGGGCCTATCATGGGTTCCAGAACAATAACGAGAGATGAATCAGAAATGGCTTTTAGATGGGAAATCTTAGTTATGTGGTCCTACCAGGTCTTGTTATAACATTACCTGTTAAAATATCCTTGTCAAAGATTGACATATATTTGCCACTCGAGTTTGTTTACTAGCATCTGTTAGACTCCAGACTTGTTGCCCCGACTCCATCAAATCCCATGGAACCACCATTTCCTAGGTGGTATAATCCAGACGAGAGATGTGAATATCATGGTGGGGTCCTAGGTCATTTGATTGAAAACTACAAAAATCTCAAGTATCAAGTTCAGAAGCAAGGGACAAATTAAGTTTGTGAAGAATAGTGTACCTACCATATAGTCACCCCTATCTTTAATAATGACCAGTAGCTTGCAAAATGCTGACAAGGCATAAATAGTATGTAATTACCTAGAGAATGAGCATTGTATTTTGCTTCAATATGTTTTCATATATCGTGTGTGCATCACATAATTTCAATGAATTGTTCTTTGTTCTTTGTCTTATTATTTGTCTTGAAATAAAAAAAATGTTTTTTTCAAAAGGTATTTTGACAATATTTTAATCAAATTCTAACATGCGAAATTAAGGCTAATCAATTCTTAAAGATTAAAAGTGTTTTGATTACAGAAATGACTCGATGTTTGTTAAAATGGATTGATAAACAATATGTGATGACCAAACAAATTTTGAACTCACATATAAAATTGAACCACACATCATGTAGCTAAGTTTTAGAAGTATGCATAATGACACGTAGTGGATTAGGTAGTTATGGACTTGCGAATTATAATTCCTTGCAAGTCCAAATCATTACGTTGGATGAGATTAAAATTTATCGGTTCTAACCGACCTTGCTTGAAATGAGAAAAGATCATCTTTGTTTATTTCTTTCACAATTCTTAAAATATATATCCTTTGCAATTCCAATTTTAGCCTGATAAAATCTTTCTTAAAAAAAAAAAACCCTGACATAGATCACACCCCACACTAGGAGCAAACGAGAGAGTTTTGGTTGAAAAGATGAAGACAATATTAGAACCAATGGTAAAAAAAATGCTAAGAAAGGAAGCCTAATGACACGATCAAAAGATTGATGTCTTATCCCAAGTGCAGGAGTGTCCAAGTAATAAATAATGCGGCAAGACCGGGGTCGAACCACAGGGAGGTGAACTATATAAAATTATAAACAACAAATAAAAAAGGAGTTTAAGAGAACTTTTGAGATGTGATATTGATGTAAGGATTAAACAAGGATAAAACAATTGTCAAGGTTAGAGGATCCACTAATAGTATTAGAAATAAGTATAATATAAACTCTTTTTATTAATCAACTGGAAACCACACACAAAGAAGGTTCCAATCAGATGATTTATCTTTAATAGTTTATTATAAATTTTTAACATGATCATATTAATTATCTTATTTTAGTAACACCATACTTTTAAATATTGTTAGGAATTCATGATGTTAACTTATGTTAACAACAAATCAAGTTCCTTTCATCGCACAAGTGTCGGTTATACCATACAATAGGCTATGAAAGTGCCAAGTATTTGTTGTACCAAGGATTGTACAACACAAATCTAGATTAATCATTTAACAAGCAAGTTATTAAGAATTAGTAAGATAAAA
>Ga0307514_10005871_pt1 | contig 10832 bp, 9 predicted proteins | sample 16_EM_MG_FD_203088 | JGI IMG/M metagenome (GOLD analysis project Ga0307514, IMG submission 203088) | Populus trichocarpa ectomycorrhiza microbial communities from riparian zone in the Pacific Northwest, United States - 16_EM | ecosystem: Host-associated > Plants > Roots > Unclassified | place... | reverse complement strand
CCTGTTACGATGCTATATATGGCCGGTATCTTGCTGACTGTGGTTTTCCTCATACAAATGGGGTTTTTGGTCAGGTGGGGGTTCATGAAGGTGAGGTCCATAGCCGAGGAGGATTTGCGGGCAAAAAACCGGCCCTTCACATTTGGTAAGCAGGGTCTCTCTCATGTCGTTATATGATGTTGCTAACACGTATGTACGTAGGAAATATATTACGCCTTTTCTTCAACTACCTGTTGAATCCGTTTATAGCATTCACAACATTCCAGTTTGTCATACATAATAGGACCCCCGATTGGTATACTAGCCTTTCAGCCACTTTCTTCACTATCTATATTGCATTGGCAGTTTACTTGATACGTGCAATTATTATTCACAAACCACGACCGGCGCTATGCGATGATCTCCCGACACTATTGCTTTATGGGCCTCTATACAACACATATCGCTTGGAAGCCATTTCTCTCTATTGCCCCGCACAGATAGTTATCAATATTCTGAGAGCCGTTGCGTTTGGGGGTGTCCAACAGAGTGGTATAGCGCAACTAACACTTCTAGTGGTCTGCGAAGTCCTCCAGATATTGGTCATAAACGCTTGCCGGCCCTACTCTGCGAAGACGTCAATGAACCTCTACCAAACCTTCTTCTCAGCGATGAGGCTGCTGACTGTCGTATTTATGATGGCTTTTATTCCCCAATTAAAGATCGCCGACTCGGCCAAGGGTTGGATTGCTTATGCGATATTGTTATGTCATGGCATCGTTATGGTGTTCGGATTCTTTCTCAATGCGCTGCAGACGGTGGCAGAGATTATCGCGAGGTTGATGGGTGCTGGGAATGATGGTGGGACGGCAGCGAGAGGAGGACTAGCTCAGGTTCGTAATAAGATCTTCCGTCGCAGTCCACACCGATCTGTTCACCAAAGCCCAGCTTTGGCGGGTGTACACCTTCCTGTCCAAGCCCCAGTCCATTGCAAGTGATGTATCCGTCACTCTTTCGTCGTGTTCTTCAACGTCGCTTCTGGTTTCTATCTACCTTTCTGCATTGTTCGGACGTTTGTGCTGGATTTGCGGCATTACGGGGTTTTTACAGTGTTTATAAACTTTTGTTGATAACTCCAGGACATGTGTACCGAGGGGCTGAGCTGCGCAGCGTTGAGGCTTTAGAGTTTCTTATGCCTGCATTCCTGCCTTTTCTACCTACCATGTTGGTGCCAGTTTTCGTCCTCGTTATCGAGTTTCCCATTTCGTCGCTCGCTGTGACCAGCTTATTGTAGATGGCGAAAGTTACTAATGCTTCTGCGACAGGTTTTTGGGAAGCGGCAACTCTCGAGGAGAAGCAACCGCCATGAAACCCCATATCACCCTGCCCATCGCCACACAGATAGCAGTGGAGCCCCATCACTCATGAACGGGCGGGAAGGTGATAAAAAATCAAAGTACACTGGGAACAGCAGGCCAGGTATTCCAACAGGCGCTCATAGCTATAAGAGGCATGAAGTTGACAGCGTGGGTGTACCTACAGATAATACAGCATTAGTTGGGTTACTGAGCCCCGACTCACCAGCTACGATAAGTCGTGGTCATAAACATACTAGTAGTTCCAGTACAGCATTTACATCTACTTCTCCGGTTACAACCTCTTACCCATCGGGAGGCGGGGCTATAGTGGGTTTGGGGGTACTTACAGCAGGTCCTGACGCTGGCCCGTTTTTCAGGCCGCCTAGAACTCGGACAAATACCATTGGAGTAAGTGACTCGCCAAACGCACCAAGCAGAGGGTCATGGGCCACTGGAGACTGGACTGTGCCCAGATATGATTCTGCGGGGAACCCAATCACCCCAACATACAGTGCACCGCCTAGGGCACCTTTTGGTCATGTTCACTCTAGTAGTCAAGGTTCATTACCAGGAAGCAGAGATGTTACCTCCGAGGATTGGGACACCCCTACAGCTTTGAATACGGATAATGCAAATTCGGGAGCTGCAACGCCACCGGCTTTTGGACCCTTACATGGCCCTGGCTCTGTGAGACATCAAACGACCGAATCAACTCTGGGTTCTGGGAGAGGACATACGGACTATGCTGTACGTGAGATGGACTTCTACTATGGTGTAAGGGGCCCTGCACTGTCATCAGCTGCCCCGGGTAGGAAATTAGGGACTGGGCCTGCAGATCCTACGAGTCCAATGGCGGTTGCAAAAGGGTGGTTGTTGAATAGGTTTGGAAGGAGAAAGGAGAAAGCTAAAGGATTCGAGGTCGTGAGGAGTGCCAGGGCACCGGAGATGCCCAGGGAAATGCAAGAGGCTGCAGACAAAGCAAGAAAGGAGCAGGAAGGGAAGGTCTCCGAAGAACTCAGTGGAGCGGCGACAAGGGGCCGAGGTGACAGCAGTGACAGTGATGGCGAGGGCGATGGATCTGGGCAGCAGCGGGTAGAAGGCCATCAAGTGAAAACCACCACGGACTCAGAAGATGAGAGTGATAGCGGTGATGACGATAATTATGGTGAAGGCCCATCTGGGATAAGCGGGAATGGGCGTGCTACACATTTAAGGCTGGCTCCCGTGAATACAGGAGCCGATATTGCTCTGAGCAGGAATTTTTCGGAGAAAACCCAACCCGGCATCGATGGTGCGCCTAAAGTGCCGAGGAAGAGCTCGAAGCGGAGAAGCACTAGCCAGCCTTTACTTGGACCTATAGCAGATTCCTCTGTCCCATTCAGCGCTCAACGGCAATCATCCGAGCTGGCAGGGAGTATGCCCTCAATGGCAAGGCGAAGTTATCTCCTTTATGATCCACCATTGCAGCCTCAAGCCCATCTCCGTCAGCAACAAGAACCAAACAAGAATTCTTCTACTCGCCTTCCCTTTCAAACCTCCTCAATGCACTCTCAGAGTTCGTCGCGAAACGACCACAGTTTGGCACTAGATGGCATAAATACCTCCCCTACAAATTCTAGAAATAGCTCTAACGCGAGCAGTATATTGCCAACTGTACCGGGTCTGTATAGCACTCGCGGTGGAGATAGTGGAAGCGTAACTGGGAGTACAGGAGGCCCGGGAAGGCCAGCGAGCGTGGGAACGGTGAGCAGGCATCGGATGGAAGACAGCTTGACAGAAGTGACAGACCAAAGGGCACTGGTGGCAGGTTTAGGCAGTACCGCTGAGCTGGTGGAGAGGAGCAATAGTGTGGCAAGTGCAGAGGGGGGCGCTGTTACAGAGAGGCTGCCAGAGAGACAGTCCCGAGAAGCAAGTGGTGGGCATAGATATAGCTTTGAATAAACGAGTGCTGGTGTGAGGTTTAATGGGTGGTTGATGATAAGACTGGAAGACGAGTTTTTTATCTATCTGGGTTTTGCGAGTTCAGTGAATTTTTTCTTCTCTGGACTGGTTGTCGTAGTTCTGTATCATGTTTGCTAGGTTTGCTGGATACCAATTTAATCTACCTTCTATTCGCTTTCTTCTGCTTGGAGTTTTACGGCGGTTCATAGTCCTTGGTTAAGCGTTATTGTCTTGAGTTATCAAGCGTATTACTACGACGGGCTTGTATTTTTTTTTTTCTTTATACCGCTTCTGCGTTATATTTCTCTTCCATGTGTACGGTAGGTAAATGTTTGAAGTGGAAGAATGAGATATGGTGGCACACATAGTCTTCTAGCCTCGTTTTGTGTTTACAGGCAAGTAACGTGCCTGCTCTGCGTGAAATTTCACAATAGGATGATGTATTCCTTCAGTGTCTCACCAATCTTCATCCCCACCTGAGGTACACCATCCTCGAGTATGCTAAGTCTGAATGTGGAAGCTCTGAATATGGGGAAGGTCTGCGTCGCCAAGACCCCACCGTTCCTTCCATCTTCCCCCGACGCACGACTGCTCATGAAATCCAATACCTCCCCCGCTTTCCAATACCTGCCCCGCTTTCCAATACGTCCCTGCGTTATCTTCCTTCTCCCAATACATCCTCCGTACCTCCTCTACTGTCCAGCTTTCCAACACCTTCCCCCGCGTTCTACCTGCTTCAGTTCCCGATTCCACCCCTCGTCAATCATTCCTAGCGCTGGATGTTTCCAATGTTCTCTTTCCCCTTTGGTTTTCTAGTTTACATACGTTCCCTGTTCCACAATTTTCTATTTTAAGCAAAGTGAATCTCACGAAATTTGAAATAAAACTTTTGAACTGGAATAAAACTGTTGAATTTGAATAGAATTGTTCTCGTGCCCAGAACGATTTATTGTTGATTTCCTTTCACACAAGAATAAATCAGTCTGGGCAAGAGAACAAATAGAATCAATAAAAATTTGGTTGAACTTGAATGACTTTTGAACTTGAATAAATCTATAAAACTTGAGAAAGTATAATAAGAAGATATGAACTAAAGTGTCTTCATACAAAGGTACTAGAAGACTTATATGAGATAAGTTGCAACAAGAGTTATAATAGGATAGTTATGATAAGTAAGAGTAGTAGTTGGAACAAAATAACAAAAGATATTAGGGATTGTCAGCGGAACAAATAGGTTGATTAATTGCGAGATCGTATCATGTATTCTAATGTTGATATAGATGGTCAGTTGAGGTGCTGGCATCGTGTAGGCTTGTTTGCTCATAATATTCCTACCCCAAAGGGGGGTCTATGGTGAAGGGTGGGGTATTCTCTAGTTTTCGAGGTGGATTGGTGTATATCATGATTTCGCATGAGTTATTTCCCTAGTATACACATATTGTAGAGCATATTCAATAGTGTTGGAAAACAATCTATTAGGTCTGTAGAGGGACTAGAGGGGGGCAGATACCGACAATCTACTTTTATTTTACGGAAATTATCTATAATGCCACCCGTTTGCCAAGCAAATGTTTACAATGCCATCGAGTTTTTATAATGCCACGGAGCGGGGGTTGTGCTCATACAACACAACACAACACAACACAACACAGCCATGGAGCGGCAGGAAGTTGCGCTTATTCTAGAGCAAGAGTTTATGTCTTTTGAAGACTTCAAACATGCTATGCTTCTTTTGGTAAATCCACCATCAATTGCCCACTTACGGAAATGCAGGATATTCGCAATGATGCCATACAATATCTTCGAGAGATTGATCCAACCTTATGGGCATATGCACATTTTCCAGGACCTCGGTTTGGACATGACACCTCCAATAGTGGCTTTTTAGAAGATCGAGAGCTACCTCTGCTTAAAATGCTAGATTCTATTTGGCATAAGTTTATGGCAACACGATTTAAGAGACATCAAGCCGCTATAGCAATATCACCACTCCAGCCGCTGTCTCCACATGGACAAAAGCTACTTCAGCAAGCTTTATCTAATGCACGACAGCATATCCCACAAATGCAGGACAAATGCCAAGCATTCCCGAATAAAAATTACAAGTCTGGGCACGAGAACACAATCTACTGGTAGGTGCCATAGTCTAGAGAGACTGAATACGACGATTTACGCACACTCAAAAAATAAATCGGTCTGGGCACGAGGACAAATACGAGTAATCATTTTCCAAAAAAAAAGCCCCTCATCTCCGTCAATATCGTCCTCTATTGCGAGTTCGGCTTTCTGAGTCGGTGTTGGAATTAGATAATCCTGCAGCATCACGAGGGTGTGTGGACACGTGCTGTGAAGAAATATGCGAGGCCGATGGATAGTTAGGCCGGTGGACATTGGATTAGGACGAATAACTGGGATGGATAGTTGGGCCGGTGGACATTGGATTAGGCCGAGCAACTGGGATGAATGGTTTGGATGAAGGAATAGGGTATATATATATCATGGGATTTCACACATTGTAGTTAGTTTGGAGATTCGTGCAATTCTATTCTGGTATTCCTACAGTACCAAGCGTTCGAGCCAGAATCAGTGAATATCCCCCTCAGTTGGAATCTTGACTCCCATCAGTGAGTCCACAATTTGCTGGCACACTGATGGAGCCTCTTGGGCTTCCATTTCGGCAAGTAGCTTGCACGCCGAGCCTAGTCCAGTTCTGTCAAGAAATTGAAATGTATCTGCACTATTGCCCCTAGCGATGATATAAAAAGCTTGGCCTTGTAACAGCCTACCAGACTTGAAGTCAGAGCCTACTCCAAGGTCCAATAGGATGTGGAGGATAGGGTGTTGTGAATGAAAGAACTGATCAAATTGCTTTTGTGAGGGCAATAAGTTTGTTTTATTTATTTTGTTCTTTACCTGGATGACGATTGCAGTGGTTTGGCAAACGTCAAATTCCTGGGTGAGGGAACCAAGGTACACTGGGATAAGAAGGTCCCAAAATTCCTGATTTGTGCAGAGTTGAAGTGCTTCCTGCTTTCGGAGAAGCATGTAAAGGAGTTCCTGGTTACGGGTAGGGTCCATTGGGAGGGGCTCCAATGTGTGTGTGAAATGGTTAAAATTCACGAATCCTTCCTCACAAGCATCATATTTGCTCTGCACCGGGGTTGCCTCTCGCAACCTTCGGCGTCGCGGCTGCGGCTCGTTCAATCTGGATATCCTCTCATCTCCAAAAAGAGTCCCAAGAAATTTACTGACGGGTATGGGTATGGAAAATGCAAACACCGGATGGCTTCCACCTGCATCAGTTTGGTTTTGGTTCATCGCTGGCTCTCGGGTGAAGTCTGCTGCCAAGATCAATATAATTCGTGCAAAAAGTTCCCCCTTCGTCCCTTTCGAAATCAGACCCCGGCTTAGTAATTGCCCTCCCAACGTCTCAAGAGCATTCCTCCAGACGAATGCGCCTTGCGGCTTTGCCATCAGAAGTGTGGCTGCAGCATCTGAAACAAGAGGTTCCGATATAGTTGTGCTGTGGATCACCCTAGGATCCTCACCCCAACCAACCATTACCCGGAGGTGTTTGTTCACTGCGTTTTCGTCCAGTTCAATGGCCTCAACTGAGCTTTTTACTGCGTGAAGGGAAACTCTTGCCGAAATAAGGGCAAATACTTGTTGCGTCCAAAGGGTTAATGGACCCTTTACAGCTAGAGAGGAGCCACAAAGGAGTTTTGGCTGCACAAATTGCTGCACTGCCATGGGGTCTTCTGTGGAGTACGCATTCCAAAGGGGACGCCCAAAGGCTGACATGTGATTGACAGTGGTAAATTCAATCATAGGCCTTTTCCGGTACCCATCTAGACTCTCCAAACACCTGGTAGCCTCCACATCTATTGGAAAGGCATAAAAGGGCCTAAACCTTTTGAGCAAGCGTTGTCGGACTCTGCTTGACGGATCTTGTTGTACCGGGCCTATGAATCGACCAATCATAGAATTGGTAGACAGGAAGAGCGTCCATATTGTTTGACTTGCGAATGCCAGCATTGTTCTTCTAAGCACCGCAAAATATTCATCGCTCAGATTGGCCGCTTCGTCAAATGTCCACATGAACAAAGGGTGGCCTCGTCTATGCGCTATCCCCAGTATTTGCATCATTTCTGCGGCTGGTGTTGTGAGCAAGCGAATCGAAATGGCAGCTTCAGTTTTCTGGTGTGTCATGGGTGAGTAAGTACAAAACTACATAAAGTGTAGTGAGAATTAGATACATACTTCTTCAATAACTTTCTCTCTCCAGCTAGTATCCTTGATGATCTCCAGATACAGAGCTTCGGCACGTTGTGTGATACGACTACAAAATTCCTTCCGGGCTTGAGAACGATTGTCGGTAGACTGGTCTCCAAATGGCATTGCCTTCATCTCGTTGTACCACTGGGATGCAAGAACCCCCGGTTGGACTTCTGGCTCGCGATTTCCGAGCCACCTGTTCACTGAAGTGTTGATAAGCTCCTTATCACTGGTTTTCTCATCAACTGTTCGCTTACGAATAGCCACCAAAGGTGAGTGGTAACCATATCCCACTGCGCCCCAGAACATAACTGATGTCCGAGCACTCTTGAATGCTGGAGCGATAAATCTTTCATCATATTCTGAGTGACGGACACGTGGGCGTTGTCCTAATGCAGTTAGTAGTAATTCTTGGCATGTGAAACATGAGGGAAACAAACCCCGAGGGGATAATTCCACATGGATTTCATCCGTAAAAATACGCTTTTCCCATTGCGAAATGGTTGTATGTCGCTGCCCACGTGCCCAAGAGACTCTTTTTCGCCTGTTAACGGCAGAAATAAATGGTTTATGCCTTGCCCACCTCACCCGTCGACCACTAGCCCTCAGAACCCGCCCTGCGGTTTTTGCTGAAATATTTAGGCTGGATTCTGTAGCAACTTCGGGCATAGGGATTTGCATCAGAGATCCTATAGAGGCGTCTCCTAGCTCTTGAGTCGAGAATTTTTGGTCGACCGATGCGTGGTATGAGCTGAAGTTTCTGACCTGTCCTCCACGTTTTAATGATTCGCCGCACTGTGGTTCTCGGAATCTCTAACTGCTTGCTAATACCACACTGGGAAAACCCCTGGGCACTCATTTCTAGCACCCTTACCCTCTCCACAGTAGTACATTCACGTCGCTTGCCTGTATCTTGATCTGTCGGCATGGTGTGGTTGAGAGAATAGAGTGATGCGGGGGTATATAGAAAAGTGGTTGCAACTACCAGGGTGGGCCATTACTTTTGGTCCCTATCTGTATAAGTAAGCCTTTCGATTTTGGCCCTAGAAAATCGTGGTATATATGCACCACATTTACTGTCTCCTTACCGGACTGCAGTCAACGACAAGCTCTGTTGTTTGGCGCTCGAGAGGGTGGTGTATCCTCCCAACTGCAACAGGGAATGCAGCAGTAGCAACCTCCCTATCATGACAAACCTGCGTGCTCATCTGGCATGACGTTGAATTGTGATGATTAGTACCTAAAGATACATATCCTTACGAGGGCCTTGGGCAGATTCAAGGGTAAATTTTGCTACTAGTCATGCTAGCGCAGCAAGGATACCCTTGCCTCCACATAACGTTGCATACCACGTGAGAAGATCTTGGCAAAGAACTGAATCGGGCATATATCGGTAGCGGACGAGCGCAGGATTTGCTCCTGTTTTGTTTTCTGTTTTTTCCATTAGAGCATTCAGACATCTCCGAGAAGCACAGTAGTTAGCTGTCCAATAACTAGCTTCGAATATATGTATGATATGGACAGATATCCTACTCTCTGCTCCGTTGATTCCTGCCATTTTCGTTGCTAATGCACCCGTCTTTCATTTCATTTATTTCTGGCTACGATAACTGGATATAGGTACATCCTGTGTTTGCCGCAGCCCCACACTCCACACCCCCACCTAGTCTCGGCCCCCGACCCTCGACCCACCCTCCACTACCAAGGCCCATTCGGGTTAGTCTCAGTATGAACTTCACTGACTAAGCGTGGGAAAACCTCCTTAGGACCAAACCCATGCTCCTTGGCTGTTAGGAAATCTTCGGGGAAGGCAGGATTCGAACCTGCCGGCTCACACCGAGCGACCAAAGGTCTGCCAAGCCGCTAGGCGACGTCTGGAGCGAGACTGATTCGAACCCGTCAATCTCGAAAACCTTACTCGTCAGTCGTGCTAACGACTCGGAAGTTTTTAAATTTACACTCGTCAATTGATCCGATTACGAGGGGAATATCACTCCAGGTGTTCTCGTGCCCAGACTCTATACCTGCGCTGCCGCCAAGACAATTAACAATAATTGTGCGCGCTCCCAAAAGCCAGCATGGATAAGACTGCCAACCACGGGTTACGCTCTACTCAAATACTCCTGCTTAATGCACCTGTCAATCCCGAAACCTTATCCGTCAACGCGCTAATGACTCGTAAGTTTTTGTTGGAATTTGCAGGCTATGGTAGGGGTATAGGGTAATAGGGTATTGCATATGTAAGCGGATATATGCTACTGTAGAGTTCATTCGGTATGTATTTCGCTGTTGTTTAGTTATTACTAGAGTTCTGACAGGACTGCGGTGGGTCTAAATAGACAGACGCGCGCTAATCCAGAGCGTTCACACCCTCAGCCGCTCAGCGCCTGTAGAAAAGAAATAAAGAGCTGAACAAAGACATCAATAACAAGGACAATTAACAAGCTCGTTGTCCGCAAGCAGCAAAGCCTCTCTAAGCCTCACTTACTTCCAACAGTTTTTAACTTCTACTCGTGTCTCGTGAACAACTAGACTAACTCGTGAACCACTATTCCTACTCGTGAAATTTTACTCCCCATTCGTGAACCGTTATGCATACTTTATGCCACTCATCTATGCACGCAGACTCATGATGCGATACTCGTTAATTAGTTATCAAACAAATCACCGCCTACACCCCAAAAAGATTATTCCCGGTAAGTAATCTGCATAATCTGCCGTCTATATGCATTGCGCATACGGAGTAGTTATGACCCAGATATCTTTCCATATATATCTTGCTATAAGCATCATCTCCTTTGACGAATAAGTCACCACGTCTTCCCTCATAACCTTGTAATCTTACAAACAATACTATTCATACAAGAGCAGCCGACTACCTATTGCAAGAGTAGTCTAGAAACTGAACGGCTGCAGAACCATGCTCCTGGGGTTACCTACGACGGCTGCGTTATTAGCCTGGTTGTGTTGAATTATCAACAGGCTAGAGGCGACAGCGGAAGGAGTTTAGAACCCACGAGTTATAAAGATTCCACCTTGCTATATCTTCCCACCAATGCAGTACTTTTCGGTAGTACCTGAGCAGCAGGACTTAAAGCTTTGGCAGCCTTTTTTTCCATAGATCTAGTATTTGAACTCAGATCTGGTACTACCGCGGACACAGAGTCTCTCTCATTGGGCATACCAAATGAGCTTTCATCAAAGACACAGTTTGTAGCTATTGTCTGTCTTTGTGATTCAGGGTCCCAGACTCTCCAGATATTCGTGGCTCGTTCCACA
>Ga0307514_10005870_pt1 | contig 10832 bp, 10 predicted proteins | sample 16_EM_MG_FD_203088 | JGI IMG/M metagenome (GOLD analysis project Ga0307514, IMG submission 203088) | Populus trichocarpa ectomycorrhiza microbial communities from riparian zone in the Pacific Northwest, United States - 16_EM | ecosystem: Host-associated > Plants > Roots > Unclassified | place... | reverse complement strand
AGACGTTTAGAGAGATGAGAATGGCGGGGGCAGATGTGGTTGGGGTTGGGGTGGGAGTTGGGGTACAAGTTGAGGGGTGGGGGATTGAGGAGGGGGTGGGGAAGGCATTTTGTGGAATTTTGGCAGAAGGGTAGGGGTGATTGTGGGTTGGTTGTCCGGTTAGTAGAGGGGGGGTGGTTGGGTCTTATGTATATAGAGAGGAGGGTCGTGCCAACCAGACTAAGATAGTAATAGGTCAGATAAATTATACAGGAATAGCTTTAAGCTGCTGCCTCATTTTCTGCTAGAAGGGAACAAGACAGTTTTCAGTACTGCCTTCTCCGAAGTACTAGAGTAACGGCAGAAAAATTCAAAAGAATAGTGACAAGAGTGGGACTTGAACCCACGCAGGTTTCCCTACCAGGATTTGATGCTAAGGGTGAGGTCCTTAACCTGGCGCCATAACCAACTCGGCCATCTTGCCTGTAACAGTAACAGCTAACTCAGAATACTTTGGTATACAATTACACTGGACATGAATGATTTTTGGTTGGCCCATTATACTGCTCTATTTTAGAGTTGTGATAACCTAGGTAGCCTCTTTCCGCAACTATTAGAGTACAATCTGGTTGGCATGGCCTCCTCTCATACACACTCGATTTGTTCTACGGTACTCCGTACTCCGTAACTATAGGTTGCGGCTACACCCCTGTACATTAGGTACCAAGACCCATTTGGGCTAGTCTCAGTATGTATTGCCTTAGGAATCTTACCGGTACCCACGAACATTTGTTCACCAGGATGATTCCCAGCTAGGTACATACAGGAATTGGCTGTTGTCACCACGCCAGGACCAATTTAGGTTTTCGTACGGAGTAGGGCCCTGGTCAAAACGCGTGCATATATGACAAATCAGACGTCATAGTCTAGATAGGCTGAATACGATTAATGACTCCTTAAAAACCCATAAACTAGGTAGCTTCAACGGTGACCTCTTGACCTTGTGTTGTTTAGGGGAAAAGTCTTTTTTTTTTGGAGTCTGTAGGTCTATGGAGCCTTAGGCTATGAGACACAAAGACTACCTAGTCTGCTTGATTTCATCGTTTACATCTAAGTATTGTGTTTATGAAATACTCCGAGAGCCATGTATCTCCTCTAAAGTCCATGGAGTGTCACACAAGATATCCGAGTCAGTATCTTGTGCAACGCTGGAACCAACCATTAGAATTATGAATGCAACCATGACCCGTGTGGTACAGAGATTGTTGTACTCAGTACAGTAAGTGTGCAAATTTCATTCGTGACTTCGTCACTAGAGTACCTACTGTTTCCCTCGTCTGTGAAATTCATGGTTACAGCAGGCTAGTTCCAGTTGAATTCTTACTGCTTGGAGTCACTGGTAATAAATGACCTGGAAGGTCTCTTCGAAGCTCATGAGGCCGGGAAAACTGGCGAATAAGACACCTTGACTGAACTGAATCATAAAAGTCAAAATCCGAGTCAAGGCTGCCGATCTGCCCAAGTACTGTAACATTGCTACCACAGGGGAGGGGGATCGGGATACAGCCAAGGTGTCTTACTCACCAGTTTTCCCAGTAGTTGATGATGATCATCATTAGTGATTGTGATACCTATGGGCATGAAGTGCCTCTGACAGGCACATCATTGACTTTCCTTGCATCGGGAAATTTAATCTGCACACCTTAGACATCGGGTTTGGAACAGGGGCACTGCTTGTGCAGGGAACAACAATGGTGTGCCTGGGCGTAAAAAAATCATTTCCTGGGGATAATATATAGTGAAGGCCACAGGATGGGAATTTTATCTATGGTATCGAAGTTAGGATAGTTAAGTATCTCTTTGATTTCCAGGCGTGAGTTCTCATTATGGCCATCTCTGTGAGAAGAATGGCCACGGGCTTTACCCTTCTGGCAGGATTCATCTCGATAACACAAGCCTCCGCCCCCATCATTTTACAGCAAATGCTCCTCTCAAAAAACAGTACCGACACACATGCAATCCCCGCGATGTTTGGCAGTCCAGGTCAAACGGTAAACCTTATCATATCTACCACATCAGCAAGATCCTGGGTCTACGCACCAACGCTCTGCGCATCTCTGGCTGCTGGTTCTGCCAGAAGGTCCTGTGAAGCTTCTATTGCCGCTGGGGGTGGCCGTGCTACTACCCCCCTATACAATCCTGCATCATCCAGTACTTGGAAGCAAGCTTCCACGAGTTTCACCTACGAGGGGCCAAACAATCAACAGAGGTTTGTGGGAGCACTCGGCACAGATAAAGTCACAATTGGTGGGGTTGATGTCTCAAACTTTGAGTTTGGTGTGGTTACCGAAGTAAATGTGGAGGACGACCAGATTGCTTCGATTGTGGGAACGGCTGGTTTGGATGGCGGTATTGGTGGTGTTTTGGGGCTCGGTGGAGATTCAAATTTTCTAAAATATCTAGTGGATAAAGGTGCAATCAAGAGTAGCTCCATTGGTGTGCAGCTCGCAAGCATGGTTCTTTTTGATGATGCAGAAAATGTAAAGGCCTATCCCGCCAGACGGATCGTGCCTTTTGGGACAGAATCAACCGAATTTCCAGGAAATATCATCCTGGGTGGATATGATGGAGAAAAAATCGATACCCAGGCTACTGGTGGTGGGGGACTGAACAGCCGCAACGAAATAGAGACAAGTGTTACTCAGCTAACTTCTTCGTGGTTTGACGGAGCTCACACTGATGCCGTGCAACATACAATCGAGTATCAGGCAGGTGCGGGCGGTGGGGGTTCCGATGGGGCAACTGGCACGCCAGCGGTCATTGATAGCACCTCACCATTCATCCTAATACCCCAAGCATTCTGGAACAAAATGTCCTCCCACTGGACCCGCGGGAATGTCAATAAGACCACAGGGCGTACCTATTATTCAGACCCGAGTGGTTTCCGCGATTGGCGCAATTTCACTTTTGATTTAGTCAGCAAGGATGGGACAAAAAGCCAGGTCATTATGCAGCATTTCGATTGGAACGTCTGGGACCCAGAGGTGGGGTTTTGGGCACCTGCTTTCAAGTTGCAGCCACCAGGGGTAGGAACATTGGTATTAGGAAGGCCTGCAATAAGAGCATTGTATATTGCTGTGGACTGGGATAAAAAGGAGGCAAAGACGGTGCCCCTTAAAAAGAGAACGACAGAAGTGGTCAAGATCGTGCAGGTTATTAGCGGGACGTGTGGTAGAATTGCTATGCCATTGAATGCACTTGTAATTGGTGTAATGGTGGTTGGTATAATAGTAGGAGAATACCTCTAAAGCGGTGTCTTTTCCATTCTGTTATTTTTGTGGATCAAATATATTATGTTTTGGCAGCGTATAAGAGCAGAGTACAGAAACGAATCACCATCACTGCGGGTAGTATCCCGAGTAGCCTGTGCTGTCATATTTAACCACCATGGCCTTCCCAATTGTTCAAACAATTTTGTAATAGATAATCCTCAATCTGCGAATCAGCCAGGGCTGATTGTTCAATCTAGAATTATCGTTAATACTTATCTAGATTTAACTCCCCCAGTTTATTTTTGGTCGCTTCCCTACCTTCCTGGCCTTTCACGTCACTTGGGTCTTTCGCTGCTGATTCATGGCCTTTCGTGCGTCGCGCCCCCCCTTCCTCTCGACGCCCTACTCCCTCCATTTCGTATAAATGTGGTCCATCAGCGTCTCGGTGCGTAGCAAAGCCGATATCACCTGGGTCGTGCTGCATGCACTCAGGATCTTGATATCCAGTATCTTTTGGTGCGGGACTGTAAACACGATGTGCAAGGAGATCTCTACCCGGCTCCCGTCGCCCGACTCCCTCCATTTCATATAAATGGGGCCCTTCAACATCTTGATGCGTGGCAAGTCCAATGTCGCCTGGCCCATGTTTTGTACATTCCCCAGGACCACGTTGATCTCCTGTACTTTGCCCTTGAGATCTTACAAGACCTTCTTTTGGCATCTCAGGTCCCGTTCCTCCGTATTTTTCCTCTCCCCTGTCTTGCTCACCACCCGGAATTTCTTTTGTTGGCTGCGTACCAAGAAAGCTACCGGAGGGATTGCGGTAAGGCTCCTCCGTACTAGGCCTCACTTGGGAAGAACCAACATCCTTAGAACATTGGGGCTGCAATCGATGATTCGATTTGTGGTGTGGTTGGATATGACCTTCAGGACCAGCCTTATAAACAATCAGCCTGTAACCAAGTAACCACACTGAGGGATATCACTTACCCCGTTGTCTTGTGATATGTGGTGAGGATGTGTCGGGATTAGTTCACTGAGATGCATAGGTACAATGCCCATTTGTTCCGTATGTTGCATGCGTGCCTGTCTGCTTCGCCCGCTCGCAGCACTTCCACCGCCAGTCTGTTCAATGGCCTCATAATAATCGCCGCTCTGCCCATAGAAGCTCTGACCCTGGGGCTGACTGTTTCCACCACCAGAGCCACTTTCCGCCTGTCGATTTTGTTCTTCACCTGCTTGGCTCATTTTCTCAGACTTAGGGATGCCTCTAGGTAAGGTGGATGTGTGAATGCTGCCTGAACAAGGCAACATATTAATAGGTCTGTGAAGCAAATTGGATTACATTATGGATAGTATCAGTCCGCGTTGAACGCTTTGGGAATTTATAATATTAAATCTATGATATGATTATACGTCATGCTAGGCATCTCAGGTAGACGTCAGTGGACTGACTAGAGGGCTTCACTAGGTCTAATAGTATATGGTCGCCAGCTTCGGATTTATAGTAGCAGCCTAACTTTTTAGAACTATTGTGCGAGAGGTATGGGGGCAATGATAGCCTAAAGCTATCCACAAGTTCAGGCATATGCTCAATGTGGGCTATAGCTAATATAATGCACAAAAACTGGTGAAAGGCCATTATGGCAGTTGGGTGTTTCCAGGTGCTGTAGTTAGCACTACCACACTTACATCCTTTATGCCTCTCAATATCATGACATGGCTTTGGAGATATAATATTGCCCTTTTATCACTCAGGTTTGAAATCTAGAATGTAGTACAGTATATAAAGTATGTACAACCACCTATTTCTCCACTGCTTATTGATAGCGGGGCACCCACAATTCATAATCACGGACTTCCGAGCAAGGTATGCATACATACACCTGTAAGATACAAGGTTATGAGGGGAAGACGTGGTGAGTGAATATAGAGAAAAAGATATATGTGAATATATTCGAAGCTTAGTATAGGACAGCTAACTAATTGCGCTTCTCTGAACCTTATAGATTAAAAAACAGAACTCTAAACACAGGTGCAAATCCTACGCCGATACATGCCCTGATTAGGATACCCCGATATATGCCCGAATTCAGTTCTTCGCCATCACGTGGTATGCAACCTTATGTGGAGGCGAGGGTATTTCCTACAACACCTGTGTAACTCAGGCCTGGGGCTTATAATTCTAGGTCGTAAGTGTTAGCGCGAGGCCCAAAAACTGGTCATTCTTGAGGAATTCCGAAGATCAGCAATTTATATGCTTGGATGTTCCAAATGAGTTTCAGGGTAAAAGCGAGGTCAATAGTTGCTGAGTAATTGGGGGGAGGCAAATAGTGGCAGCAGAACCGTGCGTGAATACACCGATAGTGGACAAAACAGGAGCTCAATTACTGCTGTGAGGTGAATATATAGATAGGTAGCGAGACATTCACTGGACGTGCAAGTACTACTAGTAGTTTTGGGAAGGACACTTGTTTCGTTATTTTAGGCTATCTATCTCATCCACACATCGAAGGCTCATCACCAATCCCGACATACAACAGCGGTCATGACAACAAGGACAACAACGCCAACAAAGGAGAAAAGCAAATCATATGCAGGGCTACACTACACCTGCCAGCTTTTGATGTGGTGAGGGGAAAGCGCAGCCATACTTGAACACACACAAGAAACAATAGCTGACAAGCGTTCGCATGATACGGACCTCCCAACATACGCACAAATGACAGTTGCTTTGCTCCCCAAGCCCCCTTCCCATGCTGTATTTATACTCCCTCTAACCAATAGCCCCAATTTTATGTCTCGCCCGCGAGTGGGGTGTTACTTGGAGCGGAGGATTTAGTACTCCTGGCCGCAGTTACCACGGCACTTGTGTCCCTTCTCAGGGTTGAACTGGTTGGCAAGAGCGTTTGCAAGCTCACCATAGAGCGCGGTATAGTCAGCATTCTCGTTTTGAGACTCGCTGAGGGAGCCGGACTCGTTCTCGTTGAAGGTCTCAGCGAAGGTCTCCGAGTTGGCGAGGCCGAAAGATTCGGCGTCGTTCAAGTTGTCAACAGCAGAGATCGCGGCAGCCTCCTGTTGCTGCTCATTCCAGTTCTTGTTGAAGTTGGCAACCTCAACACCGAGGTCGTTGCGGTTGGCATTGGCAACTTCGATGTTGTTCTCGTTGGCAGCGGCAGAGAAGCCGAGACCCTCACCACCACGTGCGTACCCCTCACCACCGAGAGCAAGGTTGTCGTTCTCATTTGCGTTGGCAGACTTGGAGGCAGCCAAGTTGGCATTCTCATTTGCGTTCTCGTTGGCATCATAGATGGCATCGTAGTTGGCGTCATATGGGTTGTAGTTTTGATACCTCTGGTTGTAATACTGAGGGTGCTGGCGGTACTGAGGCTTGTTAACATAGCTTGGCTGGACCTTGGTTTCGTAGTTACGGTGGGGGTTAGCATAGCCCTCGCCAGGGGCGGCAGCCACGAAGGCAACGAGGGAGGCGAAGAAAAGAGCGGTCTGAGCGAATTGCATTTTGAAGGAGTGTAGTATCTTAAAAAAAGAAGAAATAAAGCTGTTGTTGCTGTTGTTGTTGTTGCTGTTGTTGTTGATGTGTGAATGAGTGTGTGTGGATGAGATGATAGTGGAGGAGAAAGAGGTACCAGAGGGCATCTTAAATAGAGATCATTCTATGGTTCTCGATGAGTGGGATACAGTCGTATAGACGCATAAGTCGCGTAAGCAGGTTGTTGCCGAAGTCAGATTGCCATGTGCTTGCTTTTCACATGTACTGCGATGTGCTCTAGCACGTCACTCCAGGAGTTAAGAAATACATAGGCTTCACCTGTGCTTGAACTCTCATCACATTAGGCCATAACACTCAAGGTGACCGTGAAGGGTCGTCACTTTGAATTTAAGGTAGTAAAGTTAACACACTTGATATCAGGCCGAGCTGGAAGGAATAATAGGAGCTCTCTCTATCATATCTTGGTTTACACCATCTATATTCTGTAGAGTCAATTAGCATGGCTAGAGTCTATGAGGCTGCCATGCCTCCAGTTGCAATCAGGACCACTTTGGGGTAGCCGGGATGCGAGTGTAAACTTTCGGTACGAACCTTATATATGAAATAGTCTGGTTGGCTAATTCGATCTACTGTAGAACAAGCCCTTCGGTACCAGGATATGAAAGGTTAGGTAATTAACTTCTGGCGCATGGAAAGAAATGTCACAAGCTAACCAGACGAACCACAGTGGTAACTCTAAGGATTCCCAACTATACTATACATTGAAACTGATGAGAGTTAGCTATACATAACCGTATACAAACGACGTGGCCCGGGTCTATCCTACAGGAACACTATGTCATAGGCATAGGAGTACGAAATTCATCTGGGTATATAACTCCCGCTGAACTTCCAATGGATTTAAGCTGCCATCGTTTTTGTATGATATAGCTTTCATCAAACTTCATATTTCGGCCTCCATACCTTTTCATACCCGCCGACTTTCGGCTACCCATCAGCATGTTCTCTCTCCATCTTCTTGCATTCACCTGTGCCGCCCTGCACGGTCTTTCCTGCGCCTCTCCATTGCCTCAGATTCGTGGTGGGGTTGCTCATTATGTTAACCCTGTCCATGCTGGCCGCGGACCACACGACGGCTATTCAAGCGACTACGACATGACTGGGGCATATGATACGGGCGATGACGAGGATCTCCGCGACTTCAATGCAGATGTCTATGGAAATGAGCGTGACTTTCCTCAGGCATGGCCCACTGGCCCCACGTACACAGGCGAGGAACAGGCAATCATCAGGGGAATCCCTTTAAAGATAGCTAGCTCACCAGCGACGCGAACATTTGATGAAGACCTTTCAGTTCTTGATCCTGCACCAAAGCCAGCAGACCTTGGACCCGAGCCAGCTCTGCCATTAGATCCAGAAACAAATTCCAAAAAAGGGACTACCTCCACAAACGAGATTCCAGCCAGTGAGATTGCAACCGAATTCCCAGAATACGCCGAACCCAGAACATTCAGCACTGAGCGGGTGGATTACAACCTACGCACCAACAATCAAAACCCCAGCGCAGATGCACCTGGTGGTGAGGAGAATAGTAATGTAGCTGTGTTCAGTGACGATAAAGCCTTCCATTGGAGCGGCGGCAGTGGCGAGTCACTCCCTAGGAATGACCCGCAGTTCAAAGAGGCGCTAAGCTGGATAACTGGAAAGTTCAAACCTGCTAGTGGAAAGGGCAAGGGAAAGGGCAGGGCAAGGAAGGACAGTGTATTTAATATTTTGGGAAATTTCTAAACAAATCATTTGCAAGGGGCGGATTTCCCAACTCACTTCTAACCAGCCTTAACACGGGGTGCATATAAACACCCCCAACTAGACATTTTTTACAACTGTGTCACACATCCTCTCCTATATTTTTGACTAGCATTTTGATCAATACTGCATGTGCCTCGCCAAGCTTTATGGGACTGCAATTGCCAAACGTCTTTTCAGCATGGTTAGCATGCATAAACTCTACAGTGTCTAAAGAAAATTACGACCTCACAGCCTAAGGCTCCCTTCGGGGGGAAAGACATATAGACTCAAAAAGGAAAAAAATTACGAGACTAAGAGATATGTATAATTAACTATACACCTTGGAGTTGCAGCACAAGTATAATAACTGTAATTATGTATGCTATACCATGCCTGGTTGGTACCTAGTTATTCCAGGTACTATAGATCCCCAGGTAAAAAAAAGAGTGGTAAACAAGAGTTGCTACAAATGATTTGTTCTGTCCTGTTCACCAATCACGCAGATTGGCCAATCTATTAGTGTGATTGGTGGACGAGGTGCTAATGGTTGCGCTAGCGCTTTAGCAGGCAAATAGTGCCCTATTCACCAATCATCGACCCATTCACCAATCATCGACCCATTCACCAATCATGGACCTATTTATCAATCACTGACCCATTCACCAATTATCCAATAGTTCACCACAATTCCAAAAAAACAGTAATGTATTCAAATTGATCTGGTTGGTACAACACCCATACTCTCGCAAAGGTAAAATAAGTATACAGCAAAGTACAGAGTAAATAAATCCTAGAGGAATAAAGAATAGAGTGAATAAATTCCAACCCTCCAAACCTCTAAATCTCTATATCTGCAACCTGCAAACCTTCAACTCGCAAACCTTCAACCTGCAAACCTCCAACCTGCAAACCTTCAACCTGCAAACCTCCAACCCACAAACCTCTAACCTGCAAACCTCCAACCTACAAACCCTTCAATTTACAACTCTTTAACCCTCCAACCCTCTAACCCTCGAACCCTTTAACCCTCCAAATCTACAATCAGCAAACCTCCAACCAGCAAAACTCCAACTAGCAAAACTCTAGCCAGCAAACCCTCCAACCTTCCAACCTCCCACCACTGCTCCTACTATGGCTGTCACCTCCACCACAGGCACCAACTGCCAGTGTGCATATATAATTGTTCACTTAATACTATAGGTAGGTCGCTAGGTAAATTGGTAGGTATGTAGTTACTAGTGCTAGCACCAAGAGTTAGTTATTATAACTAATTCAATTAATCAAATATTAATATAGTTGGTCACTGCTAATATAATGCTGATAATGCAGATTAGTGAATGGGGCACTAGTCCTGCATACCACTCCCGCCCTGTTGACCAATCTCTATGATTAGTGAATGGGGTGCTAGTCCTGCATAACTTTCCCGCCCTGTTCACCAATCTCCATGATTGGTGAATAGTGTGCTAATCCTGTATACCACTCCTAACTCATTCATCAATCTCCATAATTGGTGAATAGGGTGCTAACCATGCACACCCTGAACTGCCCCATTCATCAATCTCCATAATTGGTGAATGGGGTGCTAACAATGCACACTCTGAACCGCCCCATTTACTAATCTCCATGATTGGTAAATGGAGCACTAATAATGCACATCCCGAACTGCTCTGTGTTACAGGGCGACTATTATCCCTTTATGCTTAAACTTCAGCAGATAAATAGTAGGGCCGAATATTATCCCACAATAGAAATAACCTGCAACTTAGGTTAAGTCTTTCAGGATTAAAGTTCAGTATGATTTCAATACTAGTTGAACTCAACAAGTATTTTCCTAACTAGGTGAAATCCGTACATTAGCAAAAAAAAGCTCGTATCCTGACGCCACACCTGGCATCATGATGCATCAACTCCGTCAGTTACGTTACAGTGCCCTGATATATCTTGTTCACTCATGCCCGTCCTAATACTTCTAAACCAACCCTGTTCCCTCCTGGTGCTATTTCCTGTACCTCACGGTATCCTGCTACCCTTGCCTGACTCCCGCCCATCCCAACGCACTTAACACGACTCTGTGGTCTCCCAATACTATTTTGTCAAGTCTGCTCACTGTGTCCTTTTTCTTACCACGCTCAACTCTGTTGATTTTTCATTTTTGCGCATCGGAAACGTAGATATTAACTCGCTTTTATCCTCACATATGTTATTACGTGGTATTTAAAAATACGCAGAGGGTTTCATCTTTTTATTAGAGTAAGTGATTTGTCAACGTAGCTATTTAGAAT